>Ga0256404_1003715_pt1 | contig 30292 bp, 30 predicted proteins | sample RumenRJG_01DNA_FD_185990 | JGI IMG/M metagenome (GOLD analysis project Ga0256404, IMG submission 185990) | Bovine rumen microbial communities from Lethbridge, Alberta, Canada - RJG_01 | ecosystem: Host-associated > Mammals > Digestive system > Stomach > Rumen | place: Canada: Alberta | collected...
ACGTATGTTACCACGGAGTTATGGACATGTTCAGAAACCCAAAGCTGGCTGCCTTTGTCTACAAAAGCCAGGGGGATGCAGAAGAGGTTGGGGACGTCCTTGAAGTTTCAAGCTCCATGGACATTGGCGACTACCCGGCAGGTGCAATCGGCTCTGTCTGGGCCTTTACCAATGCAGAAAGCGTAAGGCTCTACGTAAACGAATGCTTTGTAAAGGAATACTCTGCAAAAAAGAATTCCCCCTTCAAGCACTTGCTCCATGCCCCAATCCTAATAGACGACTTTGTAGGCGACCGACTTGTTAGCGAATGTGGAATAAAAAAAGGCGACTCGGAAAGAATAAAGCGCATTCTCTTTGCAGTCCGCGACCATGGCATGAATCGCATTCCCCTTGGCATAAGGCTTTCACTGCTTTACCTGCTTGCCAAGCGGGCCGTAAGCGTAAAAAAACTTTGGGAACTCTACGGAAAATACGTTACAAACTGGGGCTCTTCGTCCGTCCAGTACAAATTTGAAGCCGTAAGAGATGGAAAGGTTGTTGCCACCTGCATAAAAACTGCATCCACAGACCTTTTTGTAAAGGCCACGGCAAAAAGGACCCTGCTCGTGGAAGACGAAAGCTACGACCTTGCCTCCGTGAACCTTTGTGCCTGCGACCAGTGCGGAAACCTTAAGCCCTACTGCCAGGAAGCCGTAAGCCTAAGGACGGAAGGTGCAATAGAACTTGTGGGCCCCAGCATCCTGTCCCTAAAAGGCGGAATGGCAGCAGCCTACGTAAAAAGCAGCATCTGCAATAAAGAAAATCAGCCCGTGGAACACCCCCTGCAATCTCTTTCTTCCAAGGTGGGGGAAGTCCGCTCGAAGCTACGCTGCGAATACCCCCTGCAATCCCTTTCCTCCAAGGTGGGGGAAGTCTCCCCCTGCGGCCACACTTCGTTGCGTCCTACCCCCTCTGCGGGCTCAAACGCCGCCCGCAACGCCCGCTGTGATTGGGAAAATACAGAAGACGCCGCTCTTGTAATTACAGACTGGCTTGGAAGGGAAGCTCGCATAGAATTTAAGGTTGCAAGAAAACAAGTGAGGGAACTGTAGGGAGCCTCACTTTTGCAAAAAGAATGGGGTGGGGCTATTCGCGTGCAGCCTTGGGGTGGCTTTCAAACCAGGCATCCCAGGCTTCGTCTACCTTTGTGCAGTAGTCGTCCTTTTCTTCCTGGCTTATAAAAGATGCCCTAAAGCCGTTCTTGATAATCTTCTTTATGTTCTCCAGGGTGAATCCCAGAACGCTGTATATGTTCCAGTATTCGTCTATGAGCGAAACCTTAAAGAAAGAAGGGTCGTCCGTGTTTATCGTGATAAAGACGCCCTTGTCAAAAAGCTGCTTTACCGGGTGGTCCTTTAGTTCCTTTACGTATTTCTTTGTAAAGAGGTTGCTTGTCGGGCAGACTTCGAGTGGAAGCTGGGTTTCCGCCAGTTCCTTAATGAATTCCTCGTCATAAGCCGCGCTGGTTCCGTGGCCAATGCGCTCTGCGTGCAGAAGGTTTATTGCGTCCTTCATAGACCAGCTGTCTTCCGTCTCCCCTGCATGAACAACAGTGTGGAGCCCAGCCTTTTTTGCGTTGTCAAAAACAGATGCAAAGTCCCTTGCTGGGCCGAATGTTTCGCTTCCGCCAAGGCCAATTCCTATTATTTCCGGGTTCTTTTCATGAAGCACAAGATCAAGGTTGTGCTGTGCGTTCTCAAGACCAAAGGAACGGCTTACGTCTACAATTGTCTTTATTGTGCAACCGCGCTTTTCCTTGATTTTCTTAAAGCCCTTGGTAAGAATGTTAATGCTGTATGTAAAGTAAAGCCTTTCTTAAGCAGGGATGACGGGGCAAAAAATGTCTCCGCGTATACGATGTTGTTTGCCGCAACGTATGAGTCAAGTGCGTCAATTATAAAGCGGAGGTCTTTTTCCTCCGTGAACATGCGCTGTACGGACATAAAGGATTGCAAAAAGCCCTCAAGGTCTGAGTAGGAAAAGAGATTGTTGAGTTCCGCCTCGGTCATTTCACGGCCGCTGCATTTTTTGTATAGTTTGTTTATAATCTTCCTTTCAGGAACAGCTTCCTGGTGCAGGTGAATTTCTGCCTTTGGAACTGCCTTAAGCAAGCTGTAAAAATCCCTTTTATCCATATTAATCCATTATAGCACATTAAAATTCAAAAAAAAAGCATTACGCGCAAAAATAACGCTTTATTCTGATTGCAAAACCGGTGACATGGCAAAAACCCAGTTTTCTACTTTGAATTATCGGCAACTTCCCCACATTTCATGAGAAGGATTCCGGCAGTAGTTAGCTTCTGAGGATTTTTGTATGGCATAAAAATCTGTTTCTTTTATTTTTTTCTATGCAAAATAGGCCGGGAATCAGTTTTGTGTGCAGCGGAAGGGGGGCATACTGAGTTGCAAGTAACCGTCTCCTTGGGACGAAATAATAATGAAAAAAACTGGGGTTCTTAGGGGGAACCCCTAAGCCGTGCCGGGGAAGTGTGGGGTTTAAGGGGAACTTGCAACGCAGTTTCTAGCAGAGAAACCCCTCGCTTCGGAGTAGGGGGGTGTCTCTCCCCTTTTTTTCGCTTGACAACTGACAACACTTAGAATAAGATTAAAATATCTTGTTTCTCCAGATAAATTTAACCTGAAGGTTTCGTTTTTCAGAAGACCAAGGTAGCAGCTGGCTTATCAGTAATTTAAAACTACCGTATTTCGGTAAAGGATTTTTTTATGTCCAAAAAACTTTATGTTGGCAACCTGAACTATGCCACAACAGAGGACACGCTGAAAAACGTATTCGCTTCTTATGGAGAAATTGTTTCTGCAGTAGTCATTAAGGATCGCGACACCCAGCAGTCAAAGGGCTTCGGTTTTGTGGAGCTTGCGGACGACTCTGCGGCAGACAAGGCAATTGCCGAACTTAACGGCAGGGAAATCGACGGCCGCCGTGTCCGTGTAAACGTAGCGGAAGAAAGGCAGAACCGTGGCCCCCGCAATTTTAACCGCAGGGACTTCCGCAATGACCGTGGAGACCGTGGTGCTTCTGGCGGAGACTTCCGTCGTGGCGGCAGGGATGGCGGTTTTTCTTCATTCCATGATTCTTCCTACTAATTCTTAGAAAAGTATAGGGCGGTTCCTTTGGGGGCCGCTTTTTTTGTTTGTTAAGATTTGCCCTAACAGCAGGCGTTGGCCGCAAGCTGCGCTTGCTCCCCGAGTTTTCTGCGGAAACTCGCGCATTTTAATGCTAACATCAATCAATATTGGGGCGTTGCGGGGCTTTGCAAAGGGTTTGCCCCGCAGAGGGGGTAGCACGCAACGAAGTGCGGGCGCAGGGGGAGACTTACCCCTCCTTAATAAAAAAAATCTTCCTTGTAAAAAAGAAGGTTGGGGCTTATAATAAAAGTATGAGTTTTTTGCCAAAAGAGTTTTTACAGTTCATTTCCCCGGATGCACAGCGCAGAGAATTTATCTGCTCGTGGCTTGAGCAGCATGGTGTTAAGGCTGTAGTTGCTTCCATAGACGGCAAGAACCATATCCTTGTGCAGTTTCCTCCTTCCTCATACAATCCTCAGTTCAAGATAAAGACAGTCATTGCCCATTACGACAGGGTTGAGAACAGCCCCGGAGCAAACGACAACAGTGCTGCCGACTGGCAGATTATGAACTGGGCGGTAGAACTTTACAATATGCAGGGATTCCACAATGTTCGCATTTTCTTTACCGACGGAGAAGAGCTTGGCTGGAATACCGGAGTAAGCGAGCAGGGTGCTTTTGGCATAGCAAACGTATTCAAAAGGCTTGGCATAACAAACGACGATGTCTACGTATTTGACTCATGCGGAAGGGGAGAAATACCTGTCCTTGCCAACACGGAAATTCCTGCAAAGGCCCCAAAGGCTTTTTCTTCAAGGTTTTCCGACTTGTTTGAGCGCACACAGGAAATACTCCGCCGCTCAAGCCCGGGACGCTGGATGTGCCTGCCAGTCCCCTACAGTGACAACGCCGCATTTCTGGCCTGCGGAATTCCGGCCGTCGCAATAACAATGCTTCCTGCAAAAGAGGCATCTCTTTATGCCCGCGAGCTTAACCAGCATCCGGATCTAAAGAATGCCGTCATGAACAGGGAATCAAGCAAGAAGGAAAGGCTTTCGTCCGGAGAAAAGGAATATGCCTACAAGGAGCGCATGCCCTACACGTGGAGGCTCTTCCACACAGCCTACGACAACGAAGAATCCCTAACCCCGGAAAGCTTTAGGGTAATGCAGAACATACTCAGGACGATTGCCCTGTCAAAGACTCCGCTTTAGGCTGCATGAGGGATCTCAACCGCCAGCCCTTAATTTTGCGCGGAATCTTCATCCGCCTTATGCGCATTCGTGACCAAAAAGACTGCGAGTGCAGTTCCTATTATCATCACGTAGCCCGCAATGCTCAGCAAGTCCGGCACCTGGGAGAAAATAAGGAAGCCCAGTAGCGCGGAAAAGACTATCTGCGAATACTCGTATATCGAAATTCTGTAGGATGGCGCGTTAAAGTACGCCCCCGTAATCCCCATCTGGCCGCCTGCTGCCGAAACTCCGGCTCCTATAAGGAAGATGACCTGCCTTGTAGTCATGGGCTGGTAAAAGGCAATTGTTGCAGGAAGGGCTGCAAGGACGGAAAAGGCTGAAAAAAAGGCTATTATAAGGTAGCCCTCCACTTTGTATTCGTGGCATTTGCGGACGTTTGCGTATGCAAAGCCTGCCCCCATTCCCCCCGCAAGTCCCGCAAGAGCCGGAGCCATCTTGTAAAAGTCCATGGAAGGTTTTATTACAAGCAGGGCACCAGTAAAGGCCGTAAAAAGAGAAAGCACGGAAAGGGCAGTGGGCTTTTCCCCCAGCAGGAAAATGCTCATCAGGAGGCTAAAGAAGGGCGACATCTTGTTAAGCATGTTTGCATCGCTCACGTTTATCTTTCCCAGGGCGTAAAAATTCCCGAATATTCCTATCGTTCCAAAAATGGAACGCAGAATCAGGAACTTGAGGGCGCCTTTTGGAACACGCAGAACTTCCCTCGTGCCCCTTGACTTAGCCTTTGACGCAAGGGCCACCGCTGCAATTAAAAAGGCAATTGAATTCCTAAATACGGCCTTTTGGTAGAAGGGCAGGTCACCCGCTGCGTGTACAAAAATTCCCATAAGGGCAAAGCAGAAGCCTGAAATGAGGGCAAAGACAATGCCCCTCCTGATGTTTATTTTTTCCATAAAGGCAATAGTAAGCAAGAGAGGCTAAAGTGTCAATCGCGCGCTTCCTGAATGCCCCTGCAAAATTTTCCAGAAAAAATTGGCATTTTAAAACATACATTCTAAAAAAATGCAAGTAAAATAATGCAAAAAGTGAATAAAATATTAAAAATAAATGAATTTTGTCATAAAAATACGAAAATATATTGATTTTTTTTGAGCAATAAGTTAATTTCAATAAAATCAATAAAAAAGTTTGTCGAGAGAAGGTTTGTTATGCTTATTGTCTTTTTTACGCAGGAGAAAACCGTCTGCGACCTGATTGCTGGACGGCTTACGGAAAAAGGCCATTTTGCCTATGTCTTTACCAACATGCAGAAACTTCTAAGAAGCGTCGGAAGGCAGGGGCCGCAAAAAGTCGATTTGCTTGCGCTGGATTTCCGCATGGGGGCTCAAAAGGACCCAGGATGGACTCTCCTTGCATCAGATTCAAAAATACCCGCCGTCTACTACAACGACCCCTACAGCAGACCGGGAAGCTTTGCCGCACACTGGAGCAGAAAAATCGCAGGCAGCGGGGAATTTTCAGGCCGCAACCTTATGCCTCTTTTCAGGGATTTGGAAAGCGTTATGCTGGAAGAGGACGTACTTCCCTGTGTCTCCCTAGTTTGTCCGCCAAAAAAGATAGCCTGCAGGGAAGAGCGGGCTTTGGGAGACTTTAGCATAGAAAGCTTCAGGGAAAAACATTCAGTCCAGCCTTCAAAATTCAGGCTGCTTTCCTACTTTTACCAGAACAGGGGAGCCGTGCTTGACGCAAAAAGACTCTGCCTCTTTATGTGGAATGAATATTCCCTGCAAAAAAAGGCAACATTGTTTTCCTATATATGCTACTTGAGAAAGCTTTTCCGCAGGGAATCAAGGTATTGCCTCCGCATAATAAGCGACGGAAAAAACGGATACATTTTTAGGATTTCAAGCCCCAAGTTCCGCATAGAAAGGGAAGAGACTGCAAGCGACTACATGCGCTCGGATTCAAAAAACAGCTTCGACTTTTCATCGGCCCTTCTAGACGACTAGTTGATTCGGATAATTTTTTTTCTTCTTCTTCTGGACCTGCTTTTATCTGCTAACCCGCTTTCCGGGGTTCCGCCTTTCGGCTCCATTGCTCCGCAACGGCTACGCCGCCCCTCCAATCGGGGGTAGGCTTTCTTGGCTTGCAAATCCATGCCATTCCCTTAGCCCGTCGAAGGGCCACTGCCGAATCATCCCCCAAGGCCTGCCAAATGCCTGTCACTCCCGGGCTAGACGTGAGGAATCTTCTTAGCCCGCATCTGCCTTTAGTTGCTGGGCCTCTTGTTAAATTTATATGTAAACCAAGCGCATATATATCGTGGAACCAGCTTGCTTGCCCAAGATGCAATCTTCCACTTGAATGCCATAAGCGCATACAGTGAACCCCTGCGGCTTTTTTTTATGCAGTGGGCAACAGTCTTTTCCGCGCTAAGACCGTGCTTAACTTCCTTCCTTGCCCCCCTGGAAGCTACGTTTGCAAATTCCGTGCTTACAGGGCCAGGGCAAAGGGCCGTTACCCTTATTCCCTTCTGCTTCAGCTCTGCGGCAAGTGCAACCGTAAAGCTTAGGACGTATGCCTTGCACGCTCCGTAAACCGCAAAATTCCCAAGCGGCAAAAAAGAAGCAAGGCTCGCCGTGTTTATAAGCCTTGACCCCTTACCCATAAAAGGCAGTGCGTATCCTGTAATGCCTGTCAGGGAAGTGCAGTCAAGGTCCACCATCTCCATCTCCCGCTCAACGTCCGTCTCTGCAAATTCACCGTAGGTTCCAAAACCCGCATTGTTCACAAGGACGTTTATAAAAAGAGATCCTTCAGCAGAAGCTTCGTCAGAAAAAATCTTTCCTAAAGCCCTTGCGCCATCCCTTCCGCTAATGTCCATGTCTATAACGCGCACAAAAGGAATTCCTTCCCCCAAGCCCTCAATCTCTTTTTTTAGAGCCTCAAGCCTGTCCTTCCTTCTTGCAACAATCCAAATTTCATCCGAAGCCGCCTGCGTCTTTCCCCTCCGCAAAAAGCCCGCGCTCTCTTCTGCCAACTGCCTTGCAAAAGAAGCCCCCATTCCGCTGGAGGCACCTGTTACCACAATAATCTTCTTCATACCACAATTCTATTAGCCAGCTTTCCGTCTGTCAACTTTTAAAATAAAATTACGTTTTTTGTTTTTTTTAATGTACAATATTGTAAAAGGCATGTTACAATATAAATAGTTTAGCGCAAATGTGTCGCTCTAAGGAAAGGAAAGGCAATTCAATTCCGAACCATATCAGGCTTGAATTGACCAGCGTTTTCCTAAACATCCTTGCTTTAAAAAGGAGAGGTTTATTGATGGAACAGGAAGTAGTTTATTCAAGAATGCCAGACGCTGCATCTGCGGCATCGGAGCTGGTTTCCAAACTAAGGAAATCTGCGGAAAGCTATCAGGCCGTGTTCTTTATGGCGGCAATCAGGTATGACTTTGCAAAACTGTCGGAAGAAATAAAAAAGCACTTCCCAAATTCAGAAGTGATGGGGGCAAGCACAGCCGGCGAAATTTCCATGGAAGGCTTTATGAACGATACGGTCGTCCTTACCACGATGAGCTCTTCAAGCGTAAAGGTCAGGGGCGTACTTGTCGAGCACGGAAGCAAGTACCCGGTTGCCTGCAAGGCGGAAATAGAAAAAGCCCTTCAGCAGTGCGGAATCAAGACCAACGACCCCAACTCCCACACAAGCGCCTTTGCCCTTGCCTTCATAAACGGAGTCTTCAATGCGGAAGAGTCAATCCTTACCAATTTTTATTCCATAATAAAGAACGACAACTTTAAGCTGGCAGGCGGAACGGCAGGCTACACTGGCAACGAACCCAAGACCTTCGTAAGCTACAACGGCAAGACCACCCAAGACGGGGCAGCATTCATGTTCGTAAAAACATCATCCCCCTTCGACATAAGGCAGGAAGATATTTTCAACAGGTCAGGGAAGACCTTCTTTGTCTCCCAGGCAGACACCGTGAACAGAAAGATAATCAAGTTCGACGGAGAAGCCGCGCAAAAAGTCTATGCAAAAAAACTTGGTGTCTCCGAAGAAGAAGCCGCAAACATGACCTTCGAGCACCCTTTTGGCCGCTTCCTGAACGGCCAGGTCTGTATCGCAGCCCTTGCTGGATTCACGCCGTCAAAAGAAATAAACCTCTTTGCCCGCGTAGTCCCCAACTCAACCCTGGAACTTATGCAGATAGGCGACCCCTTGGAAAAATGCGACGAAACCTGCCGCATGATACGCAGTGCCATTCCTCACCCAAAATTTGTCCTCATGATGACCTGCATAACAAGAACCCTTGCCTTTGCCAGAATGAATATCTCCAGGGAAATAATCAGCAAGTATAAGGCCAACTTCCCAACCTTCGCGGGATTTTCTTGCTACGGGGAACAGCTGGGACGCATCCACTGCAACCAGACACTTGTAACACTTGTAATGGGGGACTGAATATGGAAAGTATCAAACTTATAAACAGCGGACTCGATGCAATTCAGTCGCTTATCGAATACATTGCAAAAGATGCAGTAGGCTCAGAATTCTTTAGAGAATATGTTGCAAACCGCGAAAAGCAGGAAGTAGCCGCAAGCCAGCAAAAGGAAGTCTTAACCTCCCTTGCCCAGTCATCGTCAGAAGTGGAAGCCGAAGTCAGCGGAATTTCAGACCGTGCCTCCAACAACAACCTGCGCCTTAACGAAATTTACGGGGCAATTTCATCCCTTCACAATACCGTTGCGCAAATAGAGGCAGACCATAAAAAGTACGTAGAACAGTTTGCAGACCTGGTTGAACAGACCAACCGCATCTCAAAGCAGGTGGACGAGATTCAGAACATCTCCGAGCAGACAAACCTCCTGTCATTCAACGCCTCAATAGAAGCCGCCCATGCCGGTGCCGCAGGTGCAGGATTCAGGATCATTGCCAACGAAGTAAAGCAGCTTTCGGATTCAACAAAAAAAGCAGCCGAACGCATTTCCGAAAACATAGGCCGCCTTGGAAAATCCATTTCCCTGCTTGGCTCTGACACCCAGAACAATTCCAAAAACCTAAGGGGCCTGAGCGACCAGGCAGACAAAACCCTTGAACGCTTCGACATGATGAGGAAAATCAACGGCGAAAACAACGAGAACGTAAACAGAATTGGCCAGAAGGTTTCCACCAACATACAGAACATAAACAGCCTCATAGAGCAGATACAGCACTTTGACGACCTCAACAAAAAAACTGTGAACCTCTTTGCTGAGTGTGCCTCAAAGAACCAGATGCTTTTCAACGATCTGTATTCATTCTCCTACGAAGTAAAAGCCGTGCTGGAAGACCTAAAAAAATCCCCTGATTCCCAATAATCAGAAAATTTGCTATACTCACGGCACAAAACAATTAGAAATGAATTAAAGAGGAAAATATGGCAAACAACATGTACATTACCTGCCTAGACTTGGAAGGTGTATTGGTTCCAGAAATTTGGATTGCATTCTCAAAGGCATCCGGCATACCTGAACTCAAGCGCACCACCCGTGACGAACCCGACTACGACAAGCTCATGAAGTGGCGCCTTGGAATCCTAAAGGAACACCACCTTGGCCTCAAAGAAATCCAGGACACAATCGCAACAATAGACCCAATGCCCGGTGCAAAAGAATTCCTTGACGAACTCCGCTCACTCTGCCAGGTCATAATCATAAGCGACACCTTCACCCAGTTTGCAGCCCCGCTCATGAAAAAACTCGGCATGCCAACAATCTTCTGCAACACACTGGAAGTTGCCCCATCCGGAGAAATAACCGGCTTTAAAATGAGGTGCGAGCAGTCAAAACTCACAACCGTAAAAGCCCTCCAGTCAATCGGCTACCAGACAATCGCATCCGGCGACAGCCACAACGACCTGGGCATGATAAAGGCAAGCAAGGCAGGCTTCCTCTTCAAGAGCACCGACCAAATCAAAGCCGACAACCCGACAATTCCCGCCTTCGAAACCTACGACGAGCTCCTGAACGCAATCAAAAAGGAACTGGTCTAATAATTTTTCATAATCATCTGGAGCGTATTTTTTGGTCTTACTGTGTCTGGTCCTTCGGAAACGGCCAGACTCCATGCAATTTTTCTAACAAGAAGCACCAAGGATGACGCGTCATTTGTTTACAAAGGGGCTGGCAAGTTTTCGCAAGAAAACTCGTGGGTAAAAATTGCATGGATTCAATTTTTACCCGCTTTCCAGGGCTCCGCTCTCGCTCCGACCCGCCTGCGGCGGTTTGGCTGCGCCACCCTTCCAATCGGGGCTAGGCCTTGTTCTGCAACCCCCTTCCAACACCCACCGACTTTCGCAGGTTTACAAATCTTCCCCGGAACAGTATAATTATTGTTATGTGAACGCACACTATTTGAGGCGCTGAGGAATAAATGGAATTAAAACCTGTAAAATTATTTGCATATATAGACATTTCAAATCCTCTTGTTGAATGGGAGACAGCTATAGGTAGAATTAAATCCATAGATTCTAATGAAGATGATTCTTTTGGAATTAGTCTTTGGCAATTTGGTTTAATACCTGAATATTTAGAAAAAAACGAAACACAAAGAATTCGAAACGAATTAATTTTAGAAAAAATACGTCAATGTTATTATCCTGATAAAGTTTCTAGATTAAAAGGTCTCTATTTTTTTGAAAGCATAGAAGATGCAAAATTTGCACTGCAATATTGGGATATACCATTAGATGAATCCTGTATTTCTGAGGTTCAATTTTATCCTAATTCCTATACAAAGGTCGATTCAGATTGGATAACAGATAAAATTGAAAAGGATACAGATGTGGAATGGATGCATGCTTATTGGAGTGGAAAACAAAAATCGAAAGAACCTATATATGAAATTATTGCGAGTGGAACAGGTATTATTTTGAATACAGAATTAAGAAAAAAAGCTTATAAAGGTATTTTTGATAAATATCCAGAATCTACCCCCTTATTAGCCATGGCATGTTGTGGTTTTCAATATAGAAATATTGAAAATATTGCACGAATAATTCCGGGATTAGTATCAAAAAACAGCAGTATTTATGCAGGGTATTATATTAGTGTTAATGATTTAAAACATCATGAAAAAGAATTAATTGAAGCTATAAGCATTGCAAAAAAGAACGAAACTTTCCCACCGATAAATAAAGTAAAGAATCCGAATATTTTTTTTAAATTACCCGATTTTTCAAAATATGGATTTTCGTTTGATGAAATAGACTTGGTATCAAATTTTGAACTTATACATAAAAAGTCACATAACAAAGGTTTTAACTGATAGTGTTTTTGTTCTGCCATGTTAAATATTTGTTATGAGACTGCCTGCTCTGGGATGTAAGTTTTTATGCAAATATTCTGTATGAATTTAGTAAAACTATATTGCGGTTAAAAATCATACGATGTTTTTGAAAATTCTTCGTATGCTTTTAGATAAAATACGTTTGCTTTTTTAAGTAATAGTCAAAAACACTAAAAAATGCTATAGTAATGTGTAGAAATTCTTTTTTTGGGTGTAAAAATGCAGGTTACTAAGATAAATAACCGTCGTTATCTAGGTAATAAATATCGTCTCTTGCCATTTATAAGCGATGTAATAGCAAAAGAATGTGGAACTTTTGAGACTTTTGCAGATATTTTTGCAGGAACAGGTGCTGTTTCTTCTGCTTATACTGATAAAATTCTTTATACAAACGATATTTTGTATAGTAATTATCTTTGTCATTTAACTTGGTTTTCAGATGAAGTTTTCGATATAAATAAAATAGAAAAATATATAGGATTCTATAATTCTGATTTGCCTTTTGAAAACAATTATATGACTGAAAACTTTTCAGATACATATTTTTCAAAGAAAAATTGCTCAAAAATCGGTTTTATCCGAGAGCATATCGAAAATGAATTCAATGGCGGAAAATTGAATAATCGTGAGCGAGCAATGCTTATCACATCACTTCTTTACGGCATTGATAAAATAGCAAATACTTGTGGGCATTATGATGCTTATCGTAAGGGTGTGAAATTTCCCGAAGGTTTTACAATGTGTGTTCCCGAGCCTAATATAAACTTAAAGCACAACCATTGCTACAATAAGGATACTAACGAACTGGTAAAAGAAATTTCTGCAGATGTAGTTTATATCGACCCACCATATAATTCTCGGCAATATTGTGATGCGTACCATTTGATAGAGAATATTGCCCGTTGGGAGAAGCCAGAGGTTTTCGGGGTTGCAAAAAAAATGGACAGGACGGCTCTTAAGAGTAAGTATTGTACACGGTCTGCTCCAGTTGTATTTGAAGACCTAATAGAAAATCTTAATGCCAAATATATTGTTGTTTCTTATAACAATATGGCGAATAAAGGCAACGACCGCTCAAACGCAAGAATTTCAGATACGCAAATTCTGGAAACCCTTAAGTCCAAAGGTTCCGTAAAAACTTACTCTGAGGAATTCAAAGCCTTTACAACAGGTAAATCAGAACATCTTGATAATGAAGAGAGGCTTGCTGCATAGCAGGAGAAAAAAAATGACAAAGAAACACACGCAAGTTGATGACATAATTGAAACAATGCAGAAAAACGGTGGTTATGCAACACTTGCATATCTCAATCAAAATGTTGATACATCGACTTGGAAGACAAAGACTCCTTTTGAAAGCATTCGTTGCTTTTTACAGAGACGAGATGAATTTTTTAAAATTCAACCAGGACTTTGGGCATTAACTGATTACCGTGAGACTGTTTTGAATAAATTTCAAATCAAAGAAAATGAAAAAGAACAAGTTGAGACTTTTACACATGCATATTATCAAGGATTAATTGTTGATATTGGAAACATGAAGAAACTTAAAACTTATGTTCCTGCACAAGATAAAAACAAAATGTTTCTTGACAGAAAACTTGGTGAAGTTTCGACTATGACAGATATTCCAGAGTTTACATATCCTAAGATTACAAATCGTGCAAGAACAATTGATACAATTTGGTTCAACGAGCGAGAAATGCCAAGTGCGTTTTATGAAGTTGAGCATTCGACAAATATAATAAACTCATTGAACAAGTTTTTTGAATTACAAGACTTTAGAGCAAGATTCTGTATTGTTGCTGACAAAAAAAGGGAAAATGAGTTTAATGATAAAATTAGCCAATCGATTTATAGTCCTATAAAGCCTCTTGTTGATTTTATAGATTATGAAAAATTAGCAATTCAACATTCAAAAATGTCTGAACTATTCAATAATCCAATGGTGTTATAAAAATGGCAGATTTAGAATCAATTCTGATAAAATTTAAAGGAAAGTCTTTTCCAATATTTACAAAGGACGGTCATTTTACAAAAGAAGGACAGTCTGCTTATTCAGATTTTTGCTCAATATTATATGATTTAGAATCAATTGTTCCAAAATTCAGCGCAGAAGAAATCGAAAAAGAATTAGATTTCATAGCAGAATCAGGTAGTTGATTCAATTCGTTTTATTACAGAATGAGTACAACAAGTTTCCGTATGCAAAACTTCAACCAGAAAATTGAGCAACAGTTGGACTTGCTCAATCAGTTTTGGGAAAAGCCCGAATACTCAAATGAAAAATGGGAAAGCAACGAGCCAGTTCAAGAAGCCTACTACAATTTTATAAAAGAAAGTGGCTTTCTCAAAGAAGGTGACGCTCCGCGAAAAGCAAAAGATGCCCGACAGAAGACTTCGGGTATGCGTGATATTGGCTTAATCGACGATAATCGAAGGCTTACAGCAGTTGGAAATAAATTGCTTGAAATCGCTAAAAGTGGCAATTTTTCAAGTGATAACTTTTTACAAATTCCAAAGGACAGTTTCGTTTACTTTCAGCAGTTGCTTAAAACATACATTGGAATAAACAACGATTCAGGAGTACGACCTTTTGTATTGCTTGCACGTTTGCTCAAAAAATTTAACTATCTCAGCAAAGAAGAGTTTATGTATCTCTTTCCACTCTGTATAAACAAAGCAACTACAGAGTTTATTGAGAACAAACTTTCAGAGTTTCGCGGTAAGGATGTAAATGTCGGAGAAATCGTTACAGAAATATTCATGCAACAGCAAAACTATATAGATGCTCTTGATTATTTTATCGCAGAAAAATCAGTTTCAGAAGAAACATTTTGTACAGTTGGCTTGAACCGCAAAAGCAAGGATTATGACCGGGCATATTTTCCTTTGTACAATGCAATAAAGAAAGTTTACTTTGACAATGATAAGTCGCCAAAAGCGATTATGACTCTTTACGAGGCTTCAGACATCGGAAATGTAAAAACTCATTGGAGAAAATTCCTTTTCAAAACTTCTTCAAGCGCTTCAATTAAAAAGTCTCCGTTAGACCAACTACAATCAGCAAATATGTTTTCAAACCTTGAAGATGAAAATGCTTTAAAAACAGTTTTCTTCAAAACAATGCACATGGTAAAAGTTGAAAGAACTCTCGAAGACTACTTCGACTTGAACCGCCGTTATCTGAAAATTTCAGATACACTGCTTTTTGCGGATGAGCAGGTAAAATTCGATGTTATACCGAAGTATTATTTTTCACTCTTGCCTGACGAGTTCTACAATCTTGCCTTTGTTAAATCGGATAAACTCACTGAGTTGCAGACTCTTGAAGAAATTTCTCCTTTCCTGAAACTGGACGACGAAAAACTTCTTAAGGTTATCAACAAAGACAATAAGACAGCGTTCTCCCAAATTGGTGATATAAAGCAGTTTGTCGCAGATGAAAGGACAAAACGTTTTAACAAACTTATCGATGAGAAATTTTCAGATACTCAACTTATCTATATTTTGCAGCTTATTAGCAAACGAGCAGATAAAGAAATTCAAGAACTTGTTACGGACGATGCTGACATTCCTACAATCTTTGAATACATTTTGGGTATTGCATGGTACAAAATCAGCGAGCGAAAAGGCGATATTCTTTCATTTATGAACCTGTCTCTTGAAGCTGATTTGCTTCCAAAAACTCACGCTGGTGGTGGCGAGGCAGACCTTGTTTTCCAGTATGAAGCAGAAAACGGCTATCCGAAACACAATTTGCTCATTGAAGCTACTCTTGCAGATTCTACGAATCAACGCCGCATGGAAATGGAGCCGGTTTCAAGGCATTTGGGCGAGTACATGCTTACTCATAAAGATTTAGAGTCTTACTGCGTATTCATCACAAATTTCTTGCACATGAATGTAATTTCAGATTTCCGCAATCGTCGCAAAATGGAATATTACGGCGGTAAAAATGGTGATGAAGTTATAAGCGGAATGATGATTACACCGCTTGAAAACGAACTTCTTGTAACAATCCTTAAAAATGGCGTGAAATATCCGCAACTTTATAAACTTTTCCATGAGATACAAGAAAGTTCACTTGCTCCTAAAGAGTGGTATGGAGAACTTAAAGAAAAAATCACAGCCATAAAATAAGGTATATACTCAAATCGGGGCAAGCCTGTTTTGAATATTATTGAAGCGGAGATATATTTTTATGAATGAGATAACAAGAGAAATAAGATTTGAATACTCGAAAGAGAAAACTCCTGTAGATATATTTAAAGAATATACACTTATGCTAGCAGCTTTCGAAAAAGCAGAAATTGAAGTTGCAAAATCCATTTCTAGTTCAATGAAATATAAATCTTCTCTTGAAGCTGTAGAAACAGGCTCTGTTATAACAAGAATAAAATCATGGATAGAAGATAAAGAACCAGATCTGGGAACTGAAACTTTTAAAAATGTAGATATCCAAAAATATATTACTGATGGAGTGAAGACGATAGTTGATAATCTATCTAAAGATAAAGATATAACAATAAAGACTATTGAAAAAATATCATCTGATTTAGATAATTTAGCAAAAATTGCAAAAATAAAAGATTCATTTTCGTATACGCCAATTCAGCACAAAAAACTAATAGATCTTTCAAAAGCAATGAAAGAGGCAACCGCTAATCTTTCTGATAATGAGAAAGTCTATTTAAGTGAAGAGAATGGAAAGAATATTGAATTACCAAAGAAAATTAATATCCAAGTTACAGAAAAAGATATAATAGGAAAAGAAAGAACCATAGAAAATGATGTAGAACAAATATTAAAAGTTAAGAAGCCTGACTATATTGCAGATAGTGCTTGGGAATTAAAATTTGGAAAAGCGTATAAAAATATAAAAATTGAAGATTCTCACTGGATTAATAAATTTTTAAACAAAGAAATTAAACTTTATCCTGGCGATTCTATAAAATGTAAAGTCCATACAGTTGATGAATATGACAACTTTGGAACTTTGGTTAATTCAAAAATTTCCATAATCGAAGTATTGGATGTAATTGAAGGTGTCGATGAAAATGAACAAGAGTGAGTCTAATGCAAAGTTAATAATTTTTATAGAACTTTTATTCTCTGCATTACCTTTGATAATTGTATTCATTTTGCATATTGCACTAAAGAAGCCATTGAAAGAAATATTCTATAGTACGGATATTTCTTTCATAAGTGTAGCCGTATTCGGACAAACTGTTATTAGATTTATGTCAGGTATTGCGAAATCTCAAACGAAGAAAAATTGGCAAAGAATAGCTTTTATATCTTCTCTATTATTCATCGTCGGAGTTGTGCCATCTGTTAGTTATCTCATAATAATATATTCAAATAATGCAGTTTCAAAAATAGTTTATTGGTTACAATTCATATGGTTTGTTCTTGCAATGTTTTCATATTGGATAATAGGAACAATAGGACAAATGTATTTGGATGAATAGAATCGTATAACAAGAAGTTCAAAGCCGACACAGGCTCAAGGCCTGTGCGGTTTAACTCATTGTTATGACAACGCGTCCGCTACATGGGGTGCTTGGAGGAAAAATGAAGAAAATATTTTTATCTATACTTTTAATTTGTATAGCTGGAATGACTTCTGTTTTTGCAGCTTCAATGCACCGGATAACCCTTGGCGAAGAAGATGAATCTGTTCTTTTCTTTAACGACAGCGAGATTTATCTTATGCTGCCTTATGAAAAGAAAATGATGAAGCTGGACAGGAAGCTTTTGGCCTATGATAAAGACGGATTTTTAAAGCTTACTTTTAACGGACGACAGGCTCTTATTATTGACGGCCAAGGAGTCAAGCAGCTTTTTGCTAATTTCCGTTCTGACGGAAAAAACAAATATGACCGTTATTCCAATTCTGAAGATTCAGCAGGCGGCGATACTCCTTTCCATAGCTATAATGTAAAATCAATTTCCGCCTCTTCCAGTTTAAAAGAAGAGCAATACGGACAAGATATAGTTTACGCTCCCATCAATCTTTTTAGGGCATTTGAAATTGGTTGCCGTTGTCACCCTTATTGGTGGAACTATTCTCATATTCCATGGGTTGAAGGAGCTAAAGTGTATGGCATAAACGAAACAATTTCCATTGAATTTAAAAATCCAGTTTACGGCTTTTCAATTCTCAACGGCTATGCAGATATTCAAAACATGAAACTCTTTAAGGAAAACAGCCGCGTAAAAAAGCTTAAGGTAGAAGACCTTACAAACAAACTGGAATACACTATGAATTTTGAAGACAAAGTTTACTTCAATTATCTGGAACTTTCAAAACCGTCAAAATCAATAAAGCTTACAATTCTTGATGTTTATAAAGGAACAAAATATCAGGACACCTGCATCTCTGCATTGATAGAAAATACTAGAGCTCCTTCAAAGGGTGACCGTGAAGATGACTGGGAAACAAAAGATTTTGAAGACTATAAAGCCCGCTGTTCCTATTCAGATGATGCCGCTCTTTTTGGAAAATATTTTGAATATGTTTCACAGCCTTCAGGAAACTCTTCAATTTATGAAAAGACAGAAACTGTAAAAAAGACAAAAAATCTTTTTAATAAAGATTTCTATTGGATAGATGATTATGAGAAAATCTATGTGTCAGAAGATACAGACAGCCGCTATGCAACCCTTTCTCTTTCGCTAGGCTCAAATGAATACGACTCACAGAATGCATATATGTATATTGACGAATATGGCTACAAGCATCTAAAGCTTTTTGGTAAAAACAAGAAGCTTGAACATCATTTTACCATTATTGATACCCATACAGCCAAAGTAAGTGAAGATAAAAGCGAATGGTTGTCCGAACCAAATTTATTCCGCTATTCATTCTTTGAACACAATTCTGAATTCCTAAAAGATGACAAAAAAGCCGTTCAAAAATATTTTTCATCCCCTTCTAACAAACACGACAATGGCTATAATATAAAAACACGCAATGCTTCGTCATACCTAAAAGATGGCAAAATTTCTTATGCACCAGAAAATACCGCCAGAATCTATGCCATGCCTCTACTTTACAAACAGGTAAATTTATGGAGCAATCAGATAAGGCCGTGGGCGGAAGGAAAGAAAGGAGACGGCATTGGTGAAACATTTGAATTTGATATGTCTTCTTCTGCCAGGTTTCCTCGGGATGTCCGCATACTTAATGGATATGTCGATCCACTAAAACCGCATCTTTTCAAAGAAAACAACCGCATCAAAAAAGCCCTTCTCCAAACAGACACTGGCATTAAAAAGGAATTTGAATTCAGAGATGAAGTTGAGTTTACCCAGATAATTCTTTCTGAAGATGTAAAGCATGTAAAACTTACAATCCTTGAAGTTTATAAGGGAACAAAATACCAGGACACTTGCATAACAGCAGTAGAAGTTCTCGAAAAAGCAAGCGAGAAATAAAAGAATTATATACAAATGAGGAACAAATGCTAAAAACAAATTATACAGAAGTTTCAAAGGTTTATGATAAAAACAAATCACGGACGGATTTTCCGATAGACAAGGATCTTGAAGAGTTGCTTTCTCACAAAGAAGAAGTTACAGTCTTGGACTTGGCCTGCGGAACTGGCAACTGGCTTTATTGGCAGCAAAGTCAATTCAACGGTAAAAAAATAAAATGGATTGGTATGGATGCGTCTGAGGATATGCTCAAGCTTGCAAAAGAGAAAAAATTGGATGCGGAATTCATTCACTCAACAGCGGAAAATCTTAGCTTAAATACAAAGTGCGATTTTATTGTCTGCAATTTTGCCTTTCATCATTTTGAAGACAAAAAAGTTGCATTGGCAAAAATATTTTCTACGCTCAACGATAAAGGAATTTTCAAATACCGGAATGTAGAACCTGAATACATGAAAGACTGGTGGGTGTATAAATACTGCCCGGAAAGTTATTGCGAAGATTTGCATAGGTTCTGGCCAAAAGAACTGCTCTGTCATGAACTTGGCAAGGCGGGCTTTTCAAAAATCAGTGTAAAGCGGGAATATTACGAAAACTATAAAAACATAGAAGAGCTCTACGAAAACTATAAGCGCCGCGATGTTTCCCAACTAGCAATGATTGACGAAAGTGATTATCAAAGGGGACTAAAGCGCATAGAATATGAAATTGCAACTGGTGCAAAAGAGTATAAAGATGTGGTTTCGTTTCTAGACATAAAATGTGAAAAAGTCAGATGATGTAATGCAATATAATCATATCGAATGGACTGCATGGAAGGTTGAATAGAAAAAACAGAGTAGACTATAAAAGTCACCTCTTCGTGCGAGTTGCTAACATCCGTGTCGTAGGATTTTGACTAGGTATTGAGGTTCCATAAGAATTTATATATACTTTTTTTGTGGAGGGGAAATGAAAAAAATACTTGTACTTTTGATTTTATCCTGCGTACTTTTTCTGGGACTCAAAAAAAATGATGTGCGGACTGTGAATCTGGGTAAGGACTGCAGGGTTGACTATGTTCTTTCGGCTGACGGTAAAAAAATTTCTGGCATAAAAATCTTGAATGGGAAGAGCCTGATCCAAGTGAGCTACAGCGATGAAGGGGACGATTATTCTCTTTCGGTTGAGAACAACGGGAATGTTTCCTGCAGAATGAACGCTTCTTCCGAGAGACTGTATGCGTATTCAATTGAAGATAAGAAAAATGGATTTGAGAGCGTCGGAAATGTGTATGATGGCGGGGACACCAGTTTTGTGATTCGGACTTCATGCTATGAGGAAAAAACGAATACATTTGTGAATGTTGAAAATCCTGCCAGGGTGGAAAAGCAGATTACTTTTGATGAAAAGGAAAGCTATCTTTTGAAACTCAGCTCGGACGGAAAGCATGAGACTGAATACACGGATGATTTGTACAAAACTTTGCACGGAACGAGAAACGAGTGACTTTCTTTTTAACAAACTGATTTGTTTTGAACTAATGTTTCTCATCGAAAGATGTCATCGTAATCTATCGTCTTGTGGACTCCCACACCAGATTGCTTTCGGAGGAAAAAAATGAAGAAAGTTTTTTTAACACTTTGTCTTGCATCAAGTATTTTAATCTTTGCCTCATGTGCCTCACGTGTTTTAAAAGTAGAACAGGAGGCAATGTATAGCTTGTATTATGTTCCATTTAAGCAATCACAAAGCCTTGCGCATCTTGATTCGGGCTCAACACTAAAATTTGCAAATGATGATAATCTTCCTGTTATAGACGGAGCAACAGCTCTTTTCCCGGTTTACTGTTCTTTTGCCGAAGCTGTATATCCTTCAGATTGTAATGTTGAATATTTTATTAGATTTTCAGGAACAAACTGGGCATACGAAAAGCTTATATCGGGAGAAGATGACGTCATCTTTGTGGCGGAACCTTCAAAAGAGCAAAAGGAAATGGCTAAAGAAAGGGGACTGGAATTTAATATGTATCCGATTGGATGCGAAGCCTTTGTCTTTATTGTAAATGCAAGAAACCCTGTTGAAAGCCTTACCCTGCAGCAGATAAAAGATATTTACAGTGGCAAGATTACAAGCTGGAGAAAAGTTGGCGGTAAATGGAAAAAAATAAGGCCTTTCCAAAGGGCAAGAAACAGTGGAAGTCAAACTGCTTTTGTAAAAATGATAGGAAAAGATTTTGATCTTATTCCGCCAGAAACGCACAAGAAACTAACTTTTATGGATGGAATAATAGATGTGGTTTCTGATTATGAAAATCATGACAATGCAATCGGTTATACATTCAGGTATTTTCTTAGAAACATGAATAAAAATCCTGGTGTAAAAATGCTTAAGATTAATGGCGTAGAGCCAAGCCTAGAAAATATTAAAAATAAAACATATCCGCTTGCAGACAATTTTTATGCAGTCACCATAAAAGGCAAAGAATCGGAAAATACAAAAAAGCTTATAAAATGGATCCTTTCTGATGAAGGGCAGGAACTTGTAGAGAAAGTAGGCTATGTTCCTTTAAAATAATTTTGGCTTTAGGTATACAGTTATGAATAAAGAGTGGTCAGATTTAAACAAAAAAATACAGGCACAAATCAGCAAAGAAAAAACTTTTGATGAAGGCAAAAAGACTTTGCTTGAGCTCCGCAATAAACTTTTTGCTTGCATCAAGAAATTGCAAGGTGAATTGTCAACCGAGGATTTTTCCGCTATGCCATTCATCAATGCAAATGGCTATCACAATAAATCTATTGCCTACAGTCTGTGGCATATCTTTAGAATAGAAGACATTGTTGCCAATGATTTAATCCAGCAAAGGCAGGAAATTTTATTTTCTGAAAACTTTATTTCAAAAATCAAAAGCCCCATAATAACAACCGGAAATGAACTTGTTAAAAATGAAATTGCCGAATTTTCAAAAAAGCTGAACATTCAGGCCTTGTACGAATATTGCGAAAAAGTAAAGCTTTCTACAGAAGAATGGCTTAAAAATCTTAGCTTCAAAGATTTGAAAACAAAATATGCGGATAGTGACAAAGAAAGAATAAAGTCGCTAAAGGTTGTAAGTAACGATGAAAATGCAATATGGCTCATTGATTATTGGTGCAATAAAAACATCAAGGGGCTAATTCAAATGCCATTTTCCAGACATTGGATAATGCATGTAGAAGCAATCTTGCGAATTGAGGGAGGAATAAGAAAAGTAAGGGGCAAAAAATAATGCTGTTAACGGAAGAAGAATTTAAATCAACTTTCCCAAAAGATGGATTTGTAAACGTTACACAATCTGTACAAAATTTTAACGAAAAAGAATTTGATGAATATGTGCGCAATAACCTGGTTGAAGAATTGGGAAAAATGCATATAGGTTATGTGTATGACGCAAAAGATGGAACTTACAGGCACGTAACATTTATTACAGAAGTAAAGAATATACATTACATAGTGGTGCTGGACTTGAAGAACAAAAAAATCGCCGGTCATTTTGTATTGGACTTAAATAAGGAGTATGGGCTTTAAGAAAAAACTAAGGAGGATTTATGGATGATGCTTTAAACGAAGGTGATGAGCTTTCTCTTTCTAACGAAGAAATTCTAAAAACAATTAACAAGCAGAATGAATTGACGGAAAGCTTCTTTGAGGAAGAGGTCTTTTCCGATGCGGCAAAAAAAGGCTTTAGGCTTTTGGAAAGAACAGAAGTGTACAGCAACAGGTTTGCCCTGTATTCTATAGCGGCTCTCTTTGCCGACTGCGAGGAAAATTATTGCGTAACCCTGTCTGACCTTTCAAAGATTTGTTTTTATTACAGAGGAAACGAGGAATTGTGCCGTGCACTTTTTGAACGGATAAAAGAGAATAAGGACAGCTTTATTTCTTCTGCTGACCACTACCTTTCGGAAGACCACCCGCTTCTTAAGGGCATTGCGGAAAGATTCGGAATTAAAGCACAGCCGTCTACGCAGGACTAAAGGAGTTTATGATATGAAAAAGTTATTTTGCATTTTGTTTGCCGCAGCACTTTTAACGGCAGCCGTTTTTGCGGACAAGAGTAAGTTCTATGAAAATGGAAGGGTAATTGGCACAATGTATGTTGAGCCTCCGGAAGGTTTGCGTGTTAGAAGCCAGCCGAGCCTTTCTTCAGAAAAACTTGCAACGCTTTCTTATAGGCTTGGGGTAAAAATAGTTTCTGTTGGCCCTGAAGAAACCATCGATGGAATTACAGCCCCCTGGATTGAAGTATTATTGCCAAGATACGAATGGAAAGGCTTTTCTCCTGAATATGGATGGGTTTTTGGTGGCTACCTTGCAAAAAAGCCGGCTCCTTTTTCTACCAAAAATTGGAACAATGAAACTTTTAGAAAATTCCTTACAAAGAATCAATGGATTCAAAAAAGAGCAAAACCTGCTTGTCCGCCGCTCATATATGTTTTTGAACAAAACGGAGACGTGCGCATTTTATACGCAGAAATGGGGGCAGGGGCTTTTGGAACATGGAACTGCAACTTTAAAAACAGGACTGTTACTACAAGATCCAGGTTTGAGTTTGCCGGGGACGATGACAATGTTTCTGAAGAAAAAGTGGAGACATTAAAAATCTCAGGCATTACGGATTCCTCAATTTTAATTGATGATGAAGAATATCTTTCTGATTGTAACTACGCTGTTTTAGCCAATGAGGAATACTTTAGAAAGATGGATAGTGGTGATAGTGTAAGCTACAATTCAAATATAAGGGGATTTATGCAGGGCTTTTATACATCCCCAGAACTTTTCTATTCCGTCTATTCCAGCAAGAGTACCTATTACGATGGGCAGTTTATTAGGTATGGCGTTTATTGTCCTGAAAATTCAAGCTACATGGAAAAGTATGCAGAGTATTGGAATCCTATAATGGATGAACACCAGAAAAAAGCTGATGCCATAAAATAGGGGGAAGGCACTTGATGAAGACAGGAATTAGGCTTTGGGTGGCAGCTGCCATTCCTGGCTTGGTTCTTGTTCTTGCAGTCGGCCGTTTAGCATAAAATACAATAAAAGTATTTAAATGCAGTATAATAATCACAATGTTTGCAAAAAGTAAAAAAATAGTTTGACATTCCTTTTGGGGAGGGGCTAAGATTTAATTAATTGGAAACGTTTCCAAAACAGCCTAAAAACAAGAGGAACTTTTTATGAAAAGAATGAACAAAATCTTTGGCCGTGCAATTTGCCTTGCTGCGGTAATGGGAATGGGACTTTCGCTTGTGTCTTGCGGCGGAAAGAAAGCAGATGCAAAGGGAACCGTGCGCTTTTTGAATTTTAAGCCGGAAGTTGCAGATATTTATCAGGAACTTGCAGCAGCTTATGAAAAGGAAACAGGAGTAAAGGTTGTTGTGGAAACAGCCGCAAACAATTCCTACGAGCAGACCCTTGTCTCCAAGATGGCTACAAAAGAAGCGCCAACGCTTTTCCAGATTAACGGTCCCCGCGGCTATGCAAACTGGAAGGACTACTGCCAGGATCTTTCTGGAACTGAACTCTACAAGCACCTTGCAGACAAGTCACTTGCAATTACATCCGGAAGCGGCGTTTACGGAATTCCCTATGTAGTAGAAGGCTACGGAATCATCTACAACAAGGCCCTTACAGACAAATACTTTGCCCTTGCTTCAAAGGCTGTAAGCTATTCAAGCATGGATGAAATCAACAACTTTGCAAAGCTTAAGGAAGTTGTGGAAGACATGCAGAAGAACGCAAAGGAACTTGGCATTGACGGTGTTTTTGCAAGCACTTCATTAAAGGCAGGAGAGGACTGGAGATGGCAGACTCACCTTGCAAACCTTCCTGTATATTATGAATTCAAGAACGGGAACGTTGACCTTGCAAGCGATGCAACAAAGAAAATCTCTTTTAGCTACGGAAAGAATTTCCAGAACATTCTTGACCTTTACCTTAACAACAGCACTGTAGACAGAAAGAGTGTTGGTACAAAGACTGTAACAGATTCAATGGCAGAATTTGCCCTTGAAAAGTGCGTAATGGTTCAGAACGGAAACTGGGCTTGGGGTCAGATTGCAGGTGTTAGCGGAAACAAGGTTCTTGCAGAGAACGTAAAATACCTTCCAATCTACACTGGTGCTTCTGGAGAAGAGTCACAGGGCTTGTGTATTGGTACAGAAAACTTCTACTGCATCAACAGCCAGGCAAGCGAAAAAGACCAGAAGGCAACAGCAGACTTTATCTACTGGCTCTATTCCAGCGCAACAGGAAAGGACTATGTTACCAACAAGCTGGGCTTTATTGCTCCATTTGACACCTTCTCTGATTCAGAGCGTCCTACAGATCCGCTTGCAGTTGAAATTAGCAACTGGATGGCAAAAGACGGAATCACTTCCGTTGCCTGGAACTTTACCCTCTTTCCGTCTCAGAAATTCAAGGATGACTTTGGCGGTGCCCTGCTCAAGTACGCACAGGGAACAAAGACTTGGGATGAAGTTGCTGCCCAGGTTGTGGACTCTTGGGCAAAGGAATCTTCTGCTAACTAGTGCATAAATAAGCCTACGCCGCCATGGAGCCCCTTTAGTCCCGCGCAAGCGGGATGAGGGTTACCGAAGGGCGGAACGGCGGTAAAAAATGGCCTCCTTGCCATTTTTTACCTATGGCTTTTCTGCGAAAAGCCACGAGTTTTTTTGCAAACTTTTGACGCGCCCTCCATGGCGCTGCTTGTTCTAGTTGGTAAAAAATGGCAAGTGTCGAGTTAGCCAAACAATGGATGGTAGAGCATTTATGGCTTCGTCCAAAAAATTACCATTCAAATTAAATTGTATTATTCGGCAGTTCTTGGAACTTTCGCCTCCAAACTTTAAAGATTCAAGGACTGCCGTTTTTTTTAGGGAAGCTTATGAATAACAAGTCTATAAACAAATATTTTCCTATATTTATACTGCCCACTCTGATTGCATTTTCTTTGTTTTTCCTTCTTCCTTTTGTGATGGGAATTGGGCTGTCTTTTACAAAGTTTACGACCGTAACGAACGCAAAATTCGTGGGGCTTGCAAATTACATAAAGGCCTTTACCTTTGACAACGATTTTATTCATGCCCTGCTTTTTACTTCCTTGTTTACGGCTGTCTCTATTGTTACCGTGAACGTCTTTGCTTTTTCTCTTGCTATCCTGCTTACAAAAGAAATTAAGGGTACTGGAATTTTCCGCTCAATCTTTTTTATGCCAAACCTTATCGGCGGAATTGTCTTGGGCTACATCTGGAACCTGCTCATAAACGGAACTCTTGCTCCTTTGGGAGTTGACATAACTTTTGATGCCAAGTACGGCTTTTGGGGCCTTGTGATTCTTACAAATTGGCAGCTTACCGGCTACATGATGGTAATCTACATTGCCGGTTTGCAGAACATTCCCGGGGAACTGATTGAGGCTGCCCAGATAGACGGCGCTGGCCACCTTAAGATTTTATTCCGCGTAAAAATTCCTATGGTAATGCCTTCCATTACAATTTGCACTTTCCTAACCCTTGCAAACACATTTAAAATGTTTGACCAGAACTTGGCGCTTACTGCGGGTGCTCCCGAACATTCAACGGAAATGCTTGCTCTTAACATATACAATACTTTCTACGGAAGGGTAGGCTGGCAGGGCGTTGGCCAGGCTAAGGCTGTGGTCTTCTTTATAATCGTTGCCCTGATTGCATTCGTCCAGCTTAAGTTTTCAACAAGGAAGGAGGTTGAACAATGAAATACTCTCATACAAGGCAGACTGAAAAAACAATCATATTCTGCTTTTTAGTTTTGCTTTCTGCAATTTTTCTGGTACCGGTTTTTTTGGTCTTTATGAATTCATTTAAGTCCAAGCTTTATATTTCTAGTTCTCCTTTTTCTCTTCCGGCAAGGGAAACTTTTGTTGGCATGCAGAACTATATAAACGGAATTACAAGTTCGGGATTTTTCCTTGCTTTCCTGCGCTCTGTTTTTATAACGGTTGCATCTCTTGCGCTGATTGTTGTCTGCACGTCTATGACTTCTTGGTTCATTGTCCGCGTAAAGAATAAGTTTACACGCTCGCTTTACTATCTTTTTGCTTTTAGCATGATTGTTCCATTCCAGATGGTAATGTTCACTATGACTTATATTGTTAACAAGATGAGCTTTGACAATGTTTTTGGCATTACGCTTGTCTACCTTGGCTTTGGGGCGGGGCTTTCTGTTTTTATGTTTGCGGGGTTCGTAAAGGCTGTTCCGGCAGAGATGGAGGAGGCGGCAGAGATAGACGGATGTAATCCTTTGCAGACATTTTTCCTTGTGGTCTTTCCGGTTTTAAAGCCAACCGCAATAACCGTGGCAATTCTTAACGCAATGTGGGTTTGGAATGACTACCTTCTGCCTTACCTTGTTCTTGGTACTGACAACAAGACTGTTCCGGTTGCGATTCAGATTGCTATGCAGGGGGCTTACGGTGCTACCGATTACGGTGGATTCATGGCAATGCTTGTGGTTGCAATCATACCGATTATTGCTTTCTATATTTCCGCTCAGAAATATATTATAAAGGGTGTTATTTCCGGTGCAGTTAAGGGGTGATTTTCTTGTGGATTTTCTGGATGTGATTGGCTATTGGACAATGTTGGGAAAAAGTGGATAATGGGGGCGGCTGTTAGCAAGCCGAGCGGCAGTTAGCAAAATCGATGCGTGTTAGCAAACCAGTCGCGTGTTTGCAAAGCGGTGCCTGTTAGCAAACCAAGTGGCTGTCCGCAAGACAAGCGTGTGTTAGCAAACCGGGCGTGTGTTAGCAAAGTGGTGCCTGTCCGCAAAACAAGCGCATGTTAGCAGAGCGGTGTGTGTTAGCAATGCAGTCGCGTGTTAGCAGAGCGGTGTGTGTTAGCAAAACAAGCGCATGTTAGCAAAGCGGCGTGTGTTAGCAAAGTGGTGCCTGTTAGCAGAACAAGCGTGTGTTAGCAAACCGGGCGCGTGTTGGCAAAGCTGTGGCTGTTAGCAAACCGGGCGTGTGTTAGCAAAGCGGCGGCTGTTAGCAAAACAAGCGCATGTTAGCAAAGCGGCGTGTGTTAGCAAAGCAGTCGCCTGTTAGCAAAACAAGTGGCTGTCCGCAAAACAAGCGTATGTTTGCAAAACAAGCGGCTGTTAGCAAAGCGGCGTGTGTTACCAAAGCAATGCCTGTTAACAAAACAAGCGTGTGTCTGCAAACCACTGTCACTCAAGCCAATCCGCCGCAACCCAAAGGAGAGAATATGACAATAAAAGACATAGCAAAAGAATGTGGCTACGGAGTGGGAACCGTATCCCGCGCGCTCAACAACCATCCCGGCATCAGCGACAAAGCCAGACAAAAAATCTACTCCGTAGTAGACAAGTACGGCTTCGTCCTGAACCAGAACGCCAAAAAACTAAAGGAACACGCCCCCAGAACAATCGCGGTCCTGGTACAAGGTGCGCAAAGCATCCTCTTCAACTCCCTCCTGGAAATAATCCAAAACAAGCTCCAAAATCTTCCATATAATGCCAGCGTTTTTGTCCTAAACGAATACGACAACGGAACCCAGGCCGCCTGCAAAATCTACTACGAGCAAAAACCCGCAGGCATAATATTCCTCGGCGGAAACCCCGACTCAGGCAAAGAAGAATTCGATGCAATAAAAGTCCCCTGCGTACTAATAGCCAACAGCCCGGAAGACAAAGATGGCACTCAGACTAAAAACCTCTCAAGCGTAAGCACTGACGACGAAACAGCCTCCTATTTCTGCACCGAATACCTCATAAAAAATGGCCACAAAAAAATCTGCGTCATAGGCGGTGAACTCCAAAGCAGCTGCCTAAGCCGCAGGCGCTTCAATGGCTTCCTCCGCGCAATGAACGACTACGGCCTTCTCTTCAACAAAGAAAGCATGTACATACCGTCCATGTATTCCCTCCAGGGTGGCTTCGACGCCGCCTCAACCCTCATAAAAAAAGCTCGGACGCAAGTGCCGTATTCACAATGTCAGACGTAATGGCAATGGGAGCCTGCCGCAGTTTTGCGGACATGGGAATCAGCATCCCAAAAGACATAAGCATCACAGGATTCGATGGCCTCAGCGTAGCCTCCTACTCATGCCCCAGAATCACCACCATCCGCCAGGACTGCACAAGCCTAGCAAACGAAGGCCTCTCATCCCTCCTAAATTCCATCGAACACGGCCAAAAACCCTCCCACAAATTCGTCCCCTTCCAGTTCATCGAAGGCGAAAGCGTAAAATCCCTAAAATAAATCCAAGTCTTTTTCTTCTTTCTCTTTTTGCGGCGCTTCCTTGGTAATACAAACGTTCCATAAAAGAGCACCTTATGCCACGTGTGTGGGCTTTCCGGGGTTCCGCCCTCCGGCTCCATTCCTCTGGTCGCGCTGCGCACTCCCGCCGGAACGGGCTGCGCCCGCCCCTCCAATCCCTGCCGCGCCTCAATCTGCAACTTCCTCCATCCAACACAAAAAAAACGCAGTCTCACCACCATCCGGTCCCTGAGGCTCTCGAAGGGCCGTGCAGAAACCAACCTCCGTCATCCCCAAAACAAGCCCGTCATTTCGGGCTTAGCTTTTGTGTCATTCTCGGGCTCGACCCGGGAATCTGTAAAAGCCGGCACCCGGTCCCTGGAACCCGCAGCGCAGCCTCCAGCTGGCTCCCGAAGTGCGGTCCCTGAGGCTCTCGAAGGGCCGCGCAAAAAAAATCAAAAAAATCCAAAAAAAAAGAAAAATACCCTTGACACTTTTTCGCATAGGGTATATATTCATACTCACCGCAACGAAAGGCGCGGTTCTAAAAAAGATGTTTGACAACCAAGGGAAGGAAAGAAGACGAATTTAGGAAGGTTTCGTGCCAAAGGAACCACAAATCAAAGACCGCGGATGTTCATCCGCGGCAACCAGCAATCCTAAGAGAAGAATGAAAGAGCATTAGGGGAGCGGAGCTTTATTATGGTAAATCTTTTGGGCTTCGGCCCATGAGAATAAATCATGGAGAGTTCGATCCTGGCTCAGAACGAACGCTGGCGGCGCGTCTTAAGCATGCAAGTCGGGCGGGATCGTGGTGCTTGCACCGCGTGAGAGCGGCGGACTGGCGAGGAGCGCGTGGGTGACGCACCCCCCGGACGGGGACAGCCGGCAGAAATGCCGGGTGATACCGG
>Ga0256404_1003717_pt1 | contig 30283 bp, 23 predicted proteins | sample RumenRJG_01DNA_FD_185990 | JGI IMG/M metagenome (GOLD analysis project Ga0256404, IMG submission 185990) | Bovine rumen microbial communities from Lethbridge, Alberta, Canada - RJG_01 | ecosystem: Host-associated > Mammals > Digestive system > Stomach > Rumen | place: Canada: Alberta | collected...
TAAGTGGAAAAACTCCGCCCGGCGGACATCTTGCCAGGTCGCTGCGGGCGGATAAAAAGCGGGCAAGCGGAAAAACTCCGCCCGGCGGACATCTTGCCAGGTCGCTGCGGGCGGATAAAAAGCGGGCAAGTGGAAAAAACTCCGCCCGGCGGACATCTTGCCAGGTCGCTGCGGGCGGATAAAAAGCGGGCAAGCGGAAAAAAATCCGCCAGAAGGACATCAAGTCCCGCGGAGCGGGAGCAGAAGACAGAACGGAAAAAACAGGAAAAGGAGCGGATGGGCAAATGAATAAGCAGAACAGCAGGCTGCCGGAGGTCACGGTGATTCTCTGCAGCAGGAACGGAATGCCGTATCTGGGAGAGCAGATCCGTTCGATCCTGAACCAGGAGGGCCAGGAGGGCGCGGGTCCGGAGGCGGGGGACGGGAAGGAAAAAGGCCTTTTCCGCCTGCGGCTGGTGATCTCAGACGACGTCTCCGATGACGGCAGCGTGGACGTGGCCCGGGCGGCTGCGGCTGCGTATCCGGACCGGGTGCGGTTTATCGGCCGGCGGAAGCCCTCCGGAGGCGCGGCGGTCCACTTTATGACGGTTTTAAAGAAGCTGAAGGAAGAACAGTCCGGGCAGGACGCCCCGGTTTACTGGATGTTTTCCGACCAGGACGATGTGTGGAATCCGGACAAGATCCGTGAGAGCCTCGCCGCCATGGAGGCCGCCGAGAGCCTGTACGGCAGCGGAACGCCGGTCCTTCTTCACTGCGACATGCGGATTGTGAACAAGTACGGCAGACAGCTGTCGCCCTCCTATGTCCGCTACCAGGGCATGAGCCCGGAGCGGAACCGGCTGAGCCAGCTTTTGGTGCAGAACAACGTGACCGGAGGCGCCATGATGATGAACGGCCCCCTGGTATCGCTTCTGGCGTCGAAGCCGGTGCCGGAGCACATGGTGATGCACGACCACTGGATCGCCCTGACGGCGGCGGCCTTTGGAAAGATCGTCTTCCTGGACCGGGCCCTCTACGACTACCGGCAGCACCAGACCAACGTGCTGGGGGCCGCGAAGGGCGGCCTGTTCCGGGAGGTCCTTGGGCGCTTCGGCCTCTTCCGGAAGGACGGGAAGACGAAGAAGGACATGGACGCCCACTCCAGGTCAGTCTACGACGCCCTGTTCCGCCAGGCGGCGGAGTTCGGGCGGCAGTACGGGAAGGAGCTGCCCCAGGAGAACCGGAAGCTGCTCTCCGTCTTTGTCCGCATGAGAAAGGCAGGGAGACTGGTGAAAATTGCCGCCATCCTCCGCTACGGCTTTACCTTTAACCGGCTTCACCGGACCGTGGGGGAGTGCCTGTTTATGTGACGGTGGAACCCTGCTAAGCCGACTCGGAAGATCGTGTAACACAGTCGACCGGGAAAGATTCATATTCCCGTACCAGAGTCGGCTGGGAAGGCTTCAAATTCCCGTATTTGGCTTCAAAAGATTCAATAGTTCCAATCAGAAGAAAACAAGGGAGATGCACCCATGGGTGAGGAGAGAACCCTGCCTCCGGAAGGCGCACAACCGAATACTGGCGACGTCTCCGGCGGCATGTTCTGGAAGCTCCTGGAGCTTCTGGGCACCCAGGGGGTCCAGTTCCTGACGGCCCTCCTCCTGGCGCGGCTCATGACGCCGGAGGAGTACGGGACGGTGGGGCTGATCCTGATCTTCATCACCGTGGCCAACACCTTCGTGCAGTCCGGCTTCGCCACGGCCCTGATCCGGGCGGAGGAGCTGAAAGAGGAGGATTACGCCTCGGTGCTGCGGCTGAGCCTCCTGATCGCGGTGCCGGTCTACGGGCTGCTCTGCCTGGGGGCGCCGGCCGTCTCAGCCTTTTACGGGATCCCGGTGCTGACGCCGCTCCTCCGGGTCATGGGTCTGGTGCTGTTTCCCGGCGCCGTGATCTCGGTGCAGACCGCCTACGTCTCCCGGGGCTTTCTGTTCCGGAAGCTGTTCCAGGCGAACCTTGCCGCCGTGCTGCTCTCGGGGGCGGGGGCCGTCGGGCTGGCGGTCCTCCGCTTCGGGGTCTGGGCCATGGCTGCCCAGCAGCTCATCTACTACGCCGCCCTCATGCTGGCCCTGTTCCTGGTGCTCCGCTGGGCGCCGAGTGGACGGTTTTCCATGGCGCGGGTCAAGGTGCTCTTTGCCTTCGGCTGGAAGATCCTGGTGTCCGGCCTCATCGACACGCTGTGGATGAACCTCTACGGCCTCATCATCGGCAAGCGATACTCCGCCACAGACCTCGGCGGATACAGCCGGGCGGAGCAGTTTCCGAAGATGATCACCGCGAACCTGGCATCCGCCCTCCAGTCCGTGCTTCTGCCGGCCTACGCCAGGTGCCAGACGGACCAGGAGGCCCTCAGGGAGCTCCTCAGGAATAGCATCCGCTACTCCGCCTTTGCCATCTTTCCCATGATGGCGGGCCTCGCCGGCACGGCGGAGCCCCTGGTGCGCATGCTCCTCACCGACAAGTGGCTCTTCTGCGTGCCCTATCTCCGGATTCTCTGCCTCTGCTACGCCTTCTGGCCCATGCACGTGTCAAACCTGCAGGTCCTGACCGCAATGGGGCGGAGCGACCTGTTCCTGAAGCTGGAGATCGTGAAAAAGCTGCTCGGCGCCGGGATCCTGCTCTTCAGCCTGCGCTACGGCATCACCGGCCTTCTCCTCTGGAAGGCGGCGGATGAATTCCTCTGCACGCTGATCAACGCCTGGCCAGTGCAGCGCCTGACCGGTGTCTCCATCCTGAGCCAGTACCGGGACATGCTGCCCCCGGCCCTCGCCGCGGGGATCATGGGAGGGCTTGTCTTCCTGGCCGGCAGGCTGCTGCCCTTTGGCGGCTGGGCCGGGCTTCTCGCCCAGATCGCGGCGGGAATGGTCCTGTACCTGGTCCTGTCCATCCTCTTAAACCGGAGGACGGCGGCGGAGCTCGCGGAGCTTCTCAGGAACCGGCTTTGTTAATGATATTGTAAGTAGAACAACCCATTGCAAGGTGATAAGATAAGGTCGTTACAGTGCCCCCGGCGCTGTGACGATCTTTTGGTTTGCGAAAACGGCCGGCCGACTGGCCTGGTTCCGGATTCGACGGTATTTGATTATATTTACGTCAGGAGAGAATGGTTATGAGAAAGACGATGATGATGCGGGCCGCCGCGGCCGCGATGACGGCAGCGCTGGTCTTTGCACAGCCCATGTCCGCCTGGGCAGGCGTGGTGAGCGGCGGAAAGCGGGCAACGGAGGCTTCCGAGGAGATTGCCGGCGGCCCCGGCGGTTCCGGAAGCAGCACTGCGGCGCCAGCCGGCGGCGAGCAGGTGGGCGTGGTTCCCGGCGGAGCCCAGGCCAGCCAGACACAGACTGCAGCGCCGGCGGTCCAGGAGACCGCCGCGGCAGAGACCCAGCCGGCAGAGACCCAGCCGGCAGCGATTCAGCCGGCGGCAGAGCAGCCGGCAGCAGAGCAGCCCCAGGCCCAGGAGACCCAGGCGGCCCAGTCCTCCGACCAGGGCACGGTGGGCCCCTCCGCGGGTCCCGGATCCGATTCCACCTCCAGCTCCGGCGAAGCGGCTCCCTCCAGCCAGGGAACGGCCGAGCTGGTGAACCCCTCCGGGGAGCAGGGAAGCATTGTCCCGGTGTCCTCCGGTAGCGAGGGAACTGAGGCCTCCGGACAGAGCGGCGCGAGCCAGGCATCCTCCGGTCAGGCGGTCCAGGTGTCCGGCGGAAACGGACTGTCCGCCGGCGGCGGCGTCTACAACTCCAGCTCCCACTCCGTGAACAACCGCTATCCCCTTCCCGGCAGCGCGTCCTTAAACAGCAACCCGGGCAGCGTTGACATCGGCGGCGTGGTGGCCGGCGCGGGCCTCGAGGCCCTGGGCACCGGAAACACCCCGCCGGACGACATCCTCCAGCAGGTGCAGATCTGCTCCTACCAGATGATGGATGCCAACGGGAACCGCATCAACTACACGGCGACCAACGACCCGGGCAACGGCCTCTTCAATCCGGAGGGCTTCTCCAAGTTCTACATGATCCACGCCGGCGTGGCGCGCTTCTACTACAGGACCTACACCGACGCCCACGGCTGGAGCCCCTGGTGCGTCTCCAAGGAGACCACGCCCCTGAACGACGACGGCGCCAAGGTCCAGGCCATCCAGATCCGCTGCAAGGGCTACGTGCATACCTTCAACGACGTGTACTACAAGGTGGTGCTGAACGACGGAACGGTGCTCGACTGGGCGAAGAACGGCCAGACCACCGGAACCATGGGCACGGACCGCTACATTGTGGCTATCCGCGTGGGCCTCTGGAACAACAAGGAGAACTTCCCCTTCGCGACCCAGAACCTGATGGCGGGCTGCAGCTACGACGGAGCCTACATCGACGACAGCGGCATCCACTACTCCACCTACAACGGGCAGCCATACACCGGCTGGGCCTTCATCGACCAGACCCAGTACTACTTTGAGAACAGCCAGCCGGTTTCCGGATGGAAGTACGTGGACGGCTACAAGTACTACTTCAACACCGACGGCAGCGTGGTGACGGACCTGGAGCCCATCATGGGCCTGCAGTCCAGCTACCAGATCAACTACAACAAGTCCACCCGCACCTTCTACGTGATGGCGGCTGACGGCGGCAACGGGTACATCATCCCGTACAAGACCTTCAACTCCACCTGCGGACCGGACACGCCCCTCGGCGACTTCAACACCTACGCCAAGTACGACGTGAAGTACATGCACGACGATGTGCCGGCGGCCATCTACTGCAAGTACCTGAGCCGCTTCTACAACGGCTTCATCATCCACTCCATCCTGTTCTACGGGACCAAGCTGGAGCTGGATGCCATCACCTACAACTACATCGACGACGCGGCCTCCGGCGGCTGCATCCGACTGCTGACCGGCGACGCCTACTGGGTCTACAAGAACTGCCCCATGGGCACAAGGGTCCACATCTACGAGGACCGCTGGAACAAGGGTCCCGTGGAGAAGGGCGCCTGCGACCAGTGCATCCCGAGAGAGCAGACCTGGGATCCCACGGATCCCTCCTCCGCTGAGGCGGTCGCAGCCCTTCAGGCAGCGGCCCAGGCCGAGCAGGAGAGAGCCGCGGCCATCGCCAGCGGCAGCGCCGAGATGACCGAGGAGGAGCGCCAGCTGGCCGAGCAGCTCCAGAACAGCGCTCAGTAAATTCGCGCGCGGTGCGCGCGTGACACCTTGTCACATTACAGGTTGATATAAAACTTTCACCCCGCAACGGAAACTTGCATCCAACGCAGTCCCGCTGCGGGGCTTTTTCAAGAGTGGATTTACAGGGAGGGAACCTGAGAGGAGGACTGTCTATGAAAAAGAGAACCGGAACTGGATTATTCGCGCGGACTGCGGCCCTGCTGCTCTCCGGCACCCTGCTGCTGTCGGGCTGCGCCGGGAGCCGGTTTAAGCCAGACAAGGACCTGGTGGGAGAGGGAAAGCTCATCGAGAGCGTCGAGGGGCTTGAGAAGATCGACGACAAGGAGATCCCGGCCTTTTTGAAGGCGGTGAACGGCAAGTACCCGGTGGAAAGCCTGAAGGACGGCAGCGGGACCTTTGGCATCGACATGAAGGGCAGTGCCACATCGAAGGACCTGGGGGGCCTCGCCATGGAGCTGGGCCTGAAATTGAGCTTTGACGGGGCTTTTTCCAGACCTGACAAAATCAGCAGGGCAGAGGGCAAAATGCAGCTCACCCTCTTCGGAATGCAGATCCCGGCGGACCTGAAGTTCTACGCGGTCGAGGGGGAAGGGGACACGGTCACCTACTCCCAGATATCCGCCATGGGAGAAGAGGGAAACTGGGAAAAGGAGACGAAAAAGAAGGAGGCGGCAGAGGAGCAGCGGAAGGAACTCCTCCAGGAGGGGGATGTGATCGCCCTCTACCAGGACAAGGAGACGAAGGCCTACGCAGCGCTTCTGAATCCGGATTCCGAGACCCTGAAGAAGGGGCTGGAAAAGGGCAGCGAGGAAGGCTCTCTCCAGGAGGCGGCCGAGAAGCTTGATCTAAAGAACAAGGACCTGATTCTCACTTTTGATGAGGGAATTGGCCTCATTGGCTTCTACACGGACCTTTCCGGGACCATCGAGGACGAGTTCAGCGCGGACACCTTCACCATTCGGGCGGAGCTGAAGGAGCTGAACACCGGGCTTGAGATCAAGCTGCCCGAGGAGGCAGAGGGCGCAAAGGAAAAGACCGTCAACGAAGACGACCCGCTGGACGGGCTGTTTGATCTGTAATAAGAAATGGTCCCTTTCCGGGTTGACTGGAAAGGGACCATTTTTACGGGCAACAGGGTCAGCTTCGCCTCGCGATCCTGTGGTAGAGCTTCTGCAGCGCCCGGTAGGGGCCGGGGAGCAGCTGCTCGAAGCGGCAGAAGAAGCGGGTGGCGAGGGGCAGCTCCCGGTAGAAGCGGCGGTACTTCGGGTTGTAGATGCCCTTCCAGTCCCGGAGGTTCACCCGGGTCAGGAAGAAGAGGCGGTGGGAGGCGGAGACGGCCTCCCGGTGGAAGACGCCGCCGGTCTCCCGGTCAAATTCCTCATACATGGCCCGCATCTGCCGGGCGTAGCGGTCCTGCTTGGCCCGCTGGTCCCCGGTCCGCATGCTCTCGGTCCAGGAGCCCTTTCCGTTGAAGCGGTACACGCTGTAGAACCGGTCCATGTACCGGGCGTTTCCCTTCGCGGCCGCCATGAGCTCGATGGGACGGTCCCCCACGGGGCAGTCCACGTAGTAGCGGGGCAGGGTTTTCACCAGGGAGGAGCGGAACAGCATGGAGCCGAAGGGGAAGCTGCCGGCCTTGTCGATCAGCTCCTTCGGGGAGAGGGTCCGGTCCTTCCGGTAGGGGCGCATGAGGGACTGGTCCACCAGCTCGCCCCGGTCGTTTTTCACCTCCGCGGCGTGCACGCAGAGCTGGCAGTCGGGGTGGGCCTCCATCCAGCTCACCTGGGCGGAGAGCTTGTCGGGGCTCTGCCAGTAGTCGTCGCAGTCCATGAGGGCGATGTAGCGGCCCAGGGCCCGGGGGAAATTAAAGGCCCCGGAGATGTTTGTGATGCCCCGGGAATACTGGTTTTCCGTCTGGATCAGGGGCTTCACGACTCCGGGGAACTGTTCCTCGTAGGCACGCAGAATGTCGCCGCTCTCGTCGGGGGAGGCGTCGTCGTGCACCAGGATCTCAATCCCGAAGCGCCCGGTGCTGCCATCGGGCCGCCGGTAATCGGTCCGCTGGGCCAGGAAGCCGTTCAGAGCCTCCGTGAGATAGGGGGCGTGGCAGTAGCAGACCGCGCAGATGCTGACAAGAAAGTCTGTTTCCGCGGCGCCGGCATCGGCCGCTGACCGGGACCTCATTCGGGGTACACCAGCCGGGTGTTGTCCGGGGTCTCCGGGTCATCCGGCAGAAGGGACAGGTAGTGGGCGGCGAAGATGTGGGCCATGGGAAGGTTCATGTCCAGCCAGTTGCCGCACTCCTTCGGGTCCTGTCCGGGCACCTGGCCCTCAAAGGTGCGGATGAACTCAAACATCTCCCGCACCATGGGGAGCACGTCCCGGGAGCTGTAGTCGTCGCTCAGCACCATATAGAAGCCGGTGCGGCAGCCCATGGGGCCGAAATAGACGGTGCGGGGGCCCCAGTAGGGGTGGTTCCGCAGAAAGGTGGCGCCCAGGTGCTCGATGGTGTGGACCTCGGCGGTGTTCATGACCGGCTCCCGGTTGGGCTTGGTGATGCGGATATCAAAGGTGGTGACGACGGTGTTGCCCACCGGGTCCTTCCGGGAGACGTAGAGCCCGGGGAGGAGCTTCATGTGGTCGACGGTGAAGCTGGCGATTTTTTCCATGCTGTCCTTTCTGCGCGGTCCGCGCACACTGCGGCAGAACCCCGGAGGGGAACCGGCCGTCCGCTGTCTGGGAACGCACAGCACACGGTGTCCGGGGTGCTGAATCGATCCTCTGATTACATGGGTCAGAACAGGGACACCTTCGGTTGACATTCCCAGTGTCCGATGATACTGTTTCTGTACACTTTTTTGAACCGCTAAGATCAGTCCCCTGCCTCTAAGCTGTAGAAGTGTAGGCGGGGGTTCGGGGGGCTGATCGTCTCAGCAGGGGTTCAAAGCCCCTGCTGAGATGCCGCTGAAAGCGGCAGCGGTTCATGAGTCTGCAAGTAGCGAAGCGGATTGCGAATGTCCGCTTTACATAGATAAAAACAAGCTTATGCTTACGATAACATAAGAAGAGATTCGCCGCAAGGCGGGAGGAAAATACACGATGAGAACGGTGGTCGTGACAGCGGTGGGCTCCTTTTCGGCGCCGGCGGTGATCCGGAGCCTTCAGGAGGCCGGTTACCGGGTGGTGGGAACGGACTACAATCCCCAGGAGTACCTGGCCAACTCTGTGGCGGTGGACCGGTTTGTGCGGGTGCCGGGCTTCCGGGAGGAGGAGGCGCTGCTCCAGGTCCTGGAGGGCCTCATGAAGGAGGAGCACGCGGAGGGGCTGATCCCCCTGACAGACGCAGAGCTGGACCTCCTGAACAAGAACCGGGACCGCTTCCCCGAGGGGAGCCTCTGGGCCTCTCCCTCCGAGGCGGTGCTGATTTCCAGAAACAAGCGGAAGGCGGCGGAGCGGATCGCGGAGGCGGGCATCTTCCCGCCCTGCGCTGAGGTGATTCCCACCTGGTACCTGACGGACCTGTTCGGGGAGCTCTCCCCGGAGCAGGCAGCGGCCGATGCTGACAAGCGGGGGCTCTTCCCGCTGATCCTGAAGCCGGAGAACGGCCGGAGCAGCCAGGGGCTGTACCGGATCAGCGGTCCGGAGGAGTTCGCGGCGGCGCTTAAGGAAATCCGGACGGAGGCGGGAAGCCTGTACCGGGAGGCGGGGTATCTCCTGCAGCCCATGATCGCCGGGCGTGTGGTGACGGCCGATGTGGTCCGGGACCGGAGCGGCAGGACCCTGGCGCTCCTCCGGGAGGAGCACGTGCGCACCCACAACGGCGCGGGGCTCACGGTCCGGGTCTACCGGAATCCCGAGATGGAAGCGGTCTGCGGCAGGATCGCCGGGCTCTTCGGGATCCTGGGCTGTGTCAACATGGAGTTCGTGCTGGATGAGCAGGGGGTGTACCACTTCCTGGAGGTGAATCCACGCTTCTCTGGCGGGACAGGCTTCAGCGTGGCGGCCGGCCTTGACGTGGTGAAGCTGCACCTCGCGGTGTTCGCGGACCAGGGGGACGGCGCCCCGGCGATCCCGGAGGAGAACCCGGCCCGGCCCTGCTGGATTGCCCGAAAATACGTGGAAGTGGTGACGAAAGCACCGGAATATGATAAACTAAACTGATCAGCACTGCTCTGCAGCGCTCTTTTCCTGTGTTTATCGAAGGAACTGTTGCCTGACGGCAGTCCGGGTGCTGACCAGTAAACAAGCAACAGACCAGGGAGGCAGAACGACTTCATGAAAGAATGGAAATTTCGGCACATCTTTGCGGTGCTTCTGATTGTGGTCTGCAGCGTGCTCTGCGGGATCAAGCTCTGGCAGAGACAGGCGCACCTGAAAAAATACGAGGAGATGCCCGAGACGAAGGCAGCGGCGGTGGTGACAGAGACGGCGCCGCCGGAGACGGAAACGGAGACAGAGCCGGAGCCCGTGCGTGATCCGGACGCGGAGAGGGTCATCGACTTTGCGGCCCTTCAGGAGCGGAACGAGGACGTGGTGGCGTGGCTCTACATCCCCGGCACGGTGGTGAACTACCCGGTGCTCTGGCGGGATGGTGACAACGAGTACTACCTGCGCCGCGACATCGACAAGGTGTCCGGCTCCTACGACGGCATCTTCCTGGACGGGTCCGACAAGAGGGATTTCTCCTGTCTCCAGAACCTGATCTACGGGCACCACATGAAGAACGGCACCATGCTCACGGCGATCTGCGACTTCAAGAACGAGGAGTTCTTCAAGGAGCACCGGAAGGCCTACCTCTACACGCCGGACCACACCTACATCCTGCGGACCATGGCCTGCCTGTACACGGACGCGGGGGCCGAGAAGCGCCGCACCCTGTTTACGGACCGGCTGGAGTTCAACGCCTATGTGGACCAGATGACCAAGGGCTGCAGCTTCCGGGAGCTCCCGGAGAAGGGCATCGACCGGCTCTTCGCGCTGGTCACCTGCTCCTATGAGTTCAACGACGCCCGCACCATCCTCTACTGCTACGAGACCGACGTGGAGGGCAACCCGGTGCCGGTGAGCGAGTACCCGGTGAAGGAGAAGACCGGGGAAGAGAGCGAGGATAAGAGCTCGGACAAGAGCGCAGATAAGAGCGCAGATAAGAGCTCGGACAAGAGCGCAAAATGATAAGACTTCCAGAGAAACGGATTCCGAGAAAAGCAGCCGATGACGAAAGGAGACTGTCCAGATGAAAGGCATTGTTCTTGCCGGAGGATCCGGCACAAGGCTCTACCCCCTGACCAAGGTCACCAGTAAGCAGCTTCTGCCGATCTACGACAAGCCCATGATCTACTACCCGCTGTCGGTGCTGATGATGGCCGGCATCCGGGAGATCCTGATTATTTCCACCCCGGACGACACGCCCCGGTTCCAGGCTCTCTTAGGCGACGGACACCCCTTCGGGCTGGAGCTGTCCTACAAGGTGCAGCCGAGCCCCGACGGCCTGGCCCAGGCCTTTATCCTGGGAGACGAGTTCATCGGCTCCGACCGGGTGGCCATGATCCTGGGAGACAACATCTTCGCGGGCCACGGCCTGCGGAAGCAGCTGCAGGACGCGGCGGCCCGGGAGAAGGGCGCCACGGTCTTCGGCTACTACGTGGACGACCCGGAGCGCTTCGGCATCGTGGAGTTTGACGCGGAGGGCCGGGCCATTTCCATCGAGGAGAAGCCGGCGAAGCCGAAGTCCAACTACTGCGTGACGGGCCTTTACTTCTACGACAACCGGGTGGTGGACTACGCCAAGGGGCTGAAGCCCAGCGCCAGAGGCGAGCTGGAGATCACGGACCTGAACCGCATCTACCTGGAGCAGGGCGAGCTCACGGTGGAGCTCCTGGGACAGGGCTACACCTGGCTCGACACCGGGACCCACGACTCCCTGGTGGAGGCGACGAACTTCGTCTACACGGTGGAGAACCACCAGCACAGAAAGATCGCCTGCCTGGAGGAGCTGGCCTACCTGAACGGCTGGATCAGCCGGGACGAGGTCCTGAAGGCCTACGAGAGCATGAAGAAGAACGAATACGGCCGGTACCTGAAGGACGTGCTGGACGGCAAGTACATCGACCGCATCACGAGAAAGTGAAGAACGTCAAGAACGTCAAGGACGTCAAGGACGTCAAGGACGTGAAGAACGTCAATAACGTGAAGATAGAGAAGATAGAGGAGACTGTCAGTTTATGAAGATTCTGGTGACCGGCGGCGCCGGCTTTATTGGATGCAACTTTGTGCAGTACGAGGTGAACAAGTACCCGGAGGATGAGATCCTGAACCTGGACCTCCTGACCTACGCGGGGAACCTGGAGAGCTTAAAGAGCGTGGAGGGAAAGAAGAACTACCGCTTTGTCCGCGGCGACATCGCGGACCGGGACTTCGTGTTCCGCCTCTTCGAGGAGGAGAAGCCGGATGTGGTGGTGAACTTCGCGGCGGAGTCCCACGTGGACCGCTCCATCTCTGACCCGGGGATCTTCGTGCGCACCAACGTGGTGGGAACCACCACGCTGCTGGACGCCTGCCGGAAGTTCGGCATCAAACGCTATCACCAGGTGTCCACGGACGAGGTCTACGGCGATCTGCCGCTGGACCGGCCGGATCTCTTCTTCACGGAGGAGACACCGCTCCACACCTCCAGCCCCTACTCCAGCGCCAAGGCCTCGGCGGACCTCTTCGTCATGGCCTATCACCGGACCTACGGGCTGCCGGTGACCATCAGCCGCTGCTCCAACAACTATGGCCCCTACCACTTCCCGGAGAAGCTGATCCCGCTGGTGATCAGCCGCGCCCTGGCAGACGAGGAGATCCCCGTCTACGGCACCGGCGAGAACGTGCGGGACTGGCTGTATGTGACGGACCACTGCTCCGCCATTGACCTGGTGATCCGGAAGGGCCGGGACGGCGAGGTCTACAACATCGGCGGGCACAACGAGCGGACCAACCTGGAGGTGGTGAAGACCATCCTGCGCTCCTTGAACAAGCCGGAGAGCCTGATCCGCTTCGTGACGGACCGTCCGGGACACGACATGCGCTACGCCATGGACCCCACCAAGATCGAGACCGAGCTTGGCTGGAAGCCGGAGTACACCTTCGACACCGGCATCCCCGTCACCATCCAGTGGTACCTGGACAACCGGGAGTGGTGGGAGCACATCGTCAGCGGGGAGTACCAGGCCTACTTCGACACCATGTACGGAAAGCGGCTGGAAAACTGAGAAACGTCGCGGACAGACCGGGACCGGGGGTGAATGCCCGGCCGGCCCCGGCGCCGCTTTCGGAAAGGAAAAAGGAAGTATGAGAGTACTGGTGACAGGCGTCGCTGGACAGCTGGGACACGACGTGGTGAATGAGCTCGCGGGCCGGGGCATCGAGGCCATCGGCAGCGACCTGCATCCGGAGTATGCGGGAATCCAGGACGGGTCCCCGGTGACGGATGCCCTCTACGTGTCCATGGATATCACAAACCCCACCGCGGTGAAAAACGTGGTGCAGGACCTCCAGCCCGACGTGGTGGTGCACTGCGCCGCCTGGACGGCCGTGGACAAGGCGGAGGAGCCGGAGTTTAAAGAGAAGGTCCGGGCGATCAACGCCTTCGGCACCGAGAACGTGGCGGAGGCCTGCTACGCGGTGGATGCCAAGATGGTGTACATCAGCACCGACTACGTCTTCAACGGCCAGGGAACCGAGCCCTGGGACCCGGACTGCAGGGATTACGCCCCCCTGTCGGTTTACGGCCAGTCGAAGCTGGACGGGGAGCGGGTGGTCTCCAGCCTCCTGCAGAAGTACTTCATTGTGCGCATCGCCTGGGTCTTCGGGCTGAACGGGAAGAACTTCGTGCGCACCATGCTGAACGTGGGGAAGACCCACGACAGCGTGCGGGTGGTGAACGACCAGATCGGGACCCCCACCTACACCTACGACCTGGCCCGCCTCCTGGCGGACATGATCCAGACGGACCGCTACGGCTACTACCACGTGACCAACGAGGGCGGCTACATCTCCTGGTACGACTTCACGAAGGAGATCTACCGGCAGGCCGGCATCGACTGCGAGGTCATCCCGGTGACCACCGCGGAGTACGGGCTCTCCAAGGCGGCCCGTCCCTTCAACAGCCGGCTGGACCGCTCCAAGATCGTGAAGAACGGCTTCACGCCGCTCCCGGACTGGAAGGACGCCCTGGCGCGGTACCTTAAGGCCCTGAAGGAGCGGGGAGAGCTGTAACAGAAAGAGACTCTGCGGCGGAGGCGTTCAAAGCGGCGGCCGCGGGATGAGGACAGTATGGGAAAATATTTCGGAACGGACGGCTTCCGCGGTGAGGCGGGCAAGACCCTGACACCGCGGCACGCGTATCTCACAGGCAGGTTCCTGGGCAGCGCCTTCGGCGCGGGGGCCAGGATCCTCATCGGGAAGGACACCCGGAGGTCCGGGGACCTTCTGGAGGCGGCTCTCTCCGCGGGCATTGCGGAGAGCGGCTCCGACGTGTACCTCCTGGGGGTGGTGTCGACCCCCGCGGTGGCGTATCTCGCAAGGACAGAGGGCTTCGCGGCAGCGGTGATGATCAGCGCCAGCCACAACCCCTTCTACGACAACGGACTGAAGGTGATCAGCGGCCAGGGCGAGAAGATGGACGAGGAGACGCTCCTCAAGATCGAGGCCCTGTTTGACGGGGGCGATGCGGCCCTGAAACAGCTTCCCTCGGGACAGCGGGAGGGGATCGGGCGGATCCTGCCCTTCCCGGAGGGCGCCGCAAAGTACGAGGCCTTCCTTGAAAACCTGCCGGGGACCGGCTTCTCCCCGGAGAGGAAGCCCTTCGCTGGAAAGAAGATCGCCCTGGACTGCGCCAACGGCTCGGCCTCGGCCTTCGCGGAGAAGGTGTTCCGGGACCTGGGGGCTGAGACGGTGGTGATCCACAGCAGGCCCGACGGCCTGAATATCAACGTGGACTGCGGCTCCACTCACGTGGAGTCCCTTCTGGAGACGGTGGTCCGGGAGAAGTGCGACGCGGGCTTCGCCTTTGACGGGGACGCGGACCGGTGCTTCGGCGCGGACGAGAAGGGCGAGGTGATCGACGGGGACCGGACTCTCTATCTCTGCGGGACCCGGATGCGGGAGCAGAAGACCCTTAAGGACAGCACGGTGGTGGTGACCGTCATGTCGAACCTGGGGCTCTTGAAGGCCCTGGAGGCGGCGGAAATCGGCACCCTTGCCACCCCGGTGGGGGACAAATACGTGCACGCGGCCCTCTCGGAGAAGGGCCTCTCCCTCGGCGGGGAGCAGTCGGGCCACGTGATCTTCCCGGAGGTGGAGACCACGGGAGACGGGCTGGTGACGGCTTTAAAGCTCATGGAGGTGCTTCTCTCTTCCGGAAAGCCCTTCTCGGAGCTTTTAAAGGACTACCGGGCTTACCCCCAGTACCTGGAAAACGTGCGCGTCTCCGACAAGGAGGCGGCAGTGAAGCACCCCGCCGTGCAGGCGGCGGTGCAGGAAGCGGAGGAAACGCTTCGCGGCAGCGGCCGCATCCTCCTTCGTCCCAGCGGGACGGAGCCGGTGGTGCGGGTCATGGCGGAGGCTGCGACGGACCGACTATGCAGGGAGATGGTCGGCCAGATTGCGGATGCCATGAAACAGGCCGGGCTCGTACAGTGAGACCGGCGTCGGTTACAAGGATTTAAGGAGAGTTCAAATGTATCATATCGAGCGCTACAAGAGAAACCCGGTGGTGTATTACCCGGAGAGGCAGTGGCCCAACAAGGAGATCCAGGGCGCACCCATCTGGTGCTCCGTGGACCTGAGAGACGGAAATCAGGCCCTGGTGGAGCCCATGGTGGTGGAGGAGAAGATGGAGATGTTCCAGCTCCTCCTGAAGCTGGGCTTCAAGGAGATCGAGATCGGCTTCCCCGGCGCGTCCCAGATCGAGTTTGACTTCCTGCGGCAGCTCGCAGACCGGAAGCTGATTCCGGCCGACGTGCACGTGCAGGTGCTGTCCCAGTGCCGGGAGCACCTGATCCGCAGGACCTTCGAGGCCATCGAGGGGATCCCGGAGCCCATTGTCCACATCTACAACTCCACCAACACCCTCCAGAGAGACGTGGTGTTCAACGCCTCCAAGGAGGAGGTGAAGCAGATCGCCATCGAGGGCGTAAAGATGGTGAAGCAGTGCATGAAGGATTTCGGCAGGGACGACATCATCCTGGAGTACTCCCCCGAGAGCTTCATGGGCACCGAGCTGGACTACGCCCTGGAGGTCTGCGAGGCCGTCATCGACGAGTGGGGCATGGCCACGCCGGAGAAGAAGGTGATCATCAATCTTCCCTCCACGGTGGAGATGAACACCCCCAACGTCTACGCGGACCAGATCGAGTGGATGTCCACCCACTTCAGGAACCGGGACTGCATCACGGTCAGCGTGCATCCCCACAACGACCGGGGCTGCGGCGTGGCCTCCACGGAGCTGGCGCTCCTGGCGGGCGCGGACCGGGTTGAGGGAACCCTCTTCGGCAACGGCGAGCGCACCGGAAACGTGGACGTGCTGACGGTGGCCTACAACATGTACTCCCAGGGCATCGAGCCCAACCTGAACATCTCCAACGAGAAGGAGATCGCCGAGGTCTATGAGCGCTGCACCAAGATGAAGATCCCGCCGCGGCATCCCTACGCCGGCGAGCTGGTCTTCACCGCCTTCTCCGGCTCCCACCAGGACGCCATCAACAAGGGCATGCAGGCCATGCACGACCGGAACAACCCCTACTGGGAGGTTCCCTACCTGCCCATCGACCCCAGCGACATCGGCCGGCAGTACCAGCCGGTGGTGCGGATCAACTCCCAGTCCGGAAAGGGCGGCGTGGCCTTCATCATGGACACCTTCTTCGGATTCCGCCTGCCCAAGGGCATGCACAAGGAGTTCGCGGACATCATCCAGAACATCTCCGAGACCCAGGGAGAGGTGGCGCCCGAGGAGATCTTCGCGGAGTTCAAGAAGAACTACATCGACCGGAAGGAGCCCATCCACTTCCGGAAGTGCCAGATCACAGATACCGAGCTGGCCGACGGAAGCTTTGCCACCCTGGCGAAGTGCACCTTCACCCAGAACGGCGAGGAGCGGCAGTTTGACGGAGTCGGAAACGGCCCCATCGACGCGGTGCAGCACGGCCTGGAGGAGAGCCTGGGCATCCAGATCAAGGTCCTGGACTACTCCGAGCACGCCCTGCGGTCCGGCTCCAACGCCCAGGCGGCCTCTTACATCCACGTGCTGGATGTGGCCACCGGCAGGACCACCTACGGTGTTGGCATTTCCTCCAACATCACCAGGGCCTCTCTCCGCGGCGTCTTCTCCGCGGTGAACCGGCTGTTCTACTAATAGCCCCGGTGGGCCAGATTGAAGCGGTAATGTAACCGGCGCGGCCCGGAACCAGCCAGTGCGCGGAGCGCGCGCGTTCCGTTGGTCCGGACCGCGCTTCTGTTTTGCAGCTGTTCAGCACCCGGAGACCCGGGCGCCATGTCCCGCAGAGCGGGACATGAATCAGAATTTCCAGCCCGCCCGGGAGGTGACCGGCAGATGAATGTAGTCTATGTGGCAAACGACGCCTACGCGCAGCACCTGGCAGTGTCCATGTGCTCCCTTCTCGACGCCTGCCAGGACGAGGAGCGCCTGAATGTGGCGGTGGTCTCCCTGGGGATTACGGAGGAGTCCCGGCGGAAGATCCGTAAAACCGCGGAGAGCTTCGGGCGGGAGGTCCTGTTCCGGGAGCTCTCAGAGGAGCGGCTTCTCTCCGGGTTCTCCGGCCTCCTTGACACGGGGCGCTTCGACGTGAGCACCATGGGGCGGCTCTTCCTGGACGAGCTGCTGCCGGAGAGCTGGGACCGGGTGCTGTACCTGGACTGCGACACCGTGGTGCTGAAGCCCCTCTCCCGCATGTACCGGCGGGGGCTCGCGGGCGATGCAGGCCTGTCCCGGGAAGACCAGGCCTTGCGGGACGGGGCCCCGGGCGACTCGCCCGCGGTGATGGCCGCCGTGCAGGAGCCCACCATCTACCCGGAGGTGCGGGCCTACCTGGGCCTCCGCCCGGAGGACCCCTACTTCAACGCGGGGGTGCTGCTCATCGACCTCGGGGCCTTCCGGCGGGAGCAGCTGTTTCCGGCGGTGCGCCGCTTTTACGGCACGGTGGCGGAGCAGTGCCTCTTCAACGACCAGGACGCCCTGAACGGATGCCCGGAGCTTAAAGGGCGGATCGCGGGGCTTCCCCCGGCCTTCAATTTCTTTACCAACTACCGCTACTTCCGCTACGACACCCTGGCGGGGCTCTCCCCCTCCTACACCCAGGTGTCCCGGAGGCAGTTTGCCGCGGCGAAGCGGCGCCCGGCGGTGATCCACTACGCCGGTGCCGAGCGGCCCTGGGTGGCGGGCGCCCTGAACTACTACGGCCGGGCCTACCGGCTGTACCTCGCCATGACGCCCTTTGCCGGCGCGAAGAAGCAGGAGGGGAAGCGGATCTCCATGCTCTGCTACCACGCCATGGAGCTTCTCACGGTGGTGAGCCCCGCCCTGCGGCAGAAGATCAGCGCGGCCTACATTCAGCGCGAGATCCGGGCCCGGGAGAGAAAGCTCCAGGGGAGAGCGGCCGGGCGCCCCGGAGGAAACGCGGAACCTGAGGTGGAAGGGAGTCGCAGGTGAAGACAGTCTGCATTATTCTGAACTACAACGACCCGGACACCACCGCCGCCCTGGCGGAGCGCATCCGGGACTACAGCTGCCTGGACGCGGTGCTGTTAGTGGACAACGCCTCCACCGACGGGAGCGTGGAGAAGCTCATGCCCCTGGTCTCCGGAAAGGTGATGCTGGTCCAGTCCGGGAAAAACGGCGGCTACGGCGCCGGAAACAACCTGGGCATGCGCTACGCGAGAGAAATCCTGAAGGCGGACCTCTGCCTCATCGCCAACCCGGACACGGAGGTCTCCGAGGACTGCGTGCGGCGGATGATCGGCGCCTTCAAACGGCACCCCTCCCTCGGCATCCTGGCCCCGGTCCAGAAAAACGCGGGGCGGGAGAGCCTCACCCCCGGCAGCCGGCAGCAGACCCTCTACGGGGCGGCGGCCTGGCCGCTGAGGCCCTGGTTCTACGACCTGCTGGAGTCGGGCCCGGTGTGCAGGAGGTTGCTCCAGCCCATCCTCCACTACCCGGAACAATGGTTTTCAAGGGCGGGAGAGGACCCGGAGGCCCTGGTGGCCGTGGACTGCGTGCCGGGCTCCCTCCTCATGGCGGACCTGAGAAAGATGCAGGAGGCCGGGGGCTACGACGAGCAGGTCTTCCTCTATGAGGAGGAGGTCATCATCGGCCAGAGAATGAAGGCGGCGGGGTACCGCACGGCCCTGCTCCCGAACCAGAGCTACCTGCACCGCCACGGCGTGTCCATCGGACAGAGCGTGAAGAGCCTCCTGGGGCGGCAGAAGCTCCGGGAAGAGAGCACCCTGTATTACTTCCGGCACTACCTGGGAGCCGGAAAGGGGGCCCTCCTGGTGTCCCGGCTCTTCTTTGCCGCGGTGAACCTGGAGGTGCGGCTTCTTGGAGGGCTTTCGGCATGCTGAGTCCTGAAACGGCGAAGGCCCCGGCGGCCCCGGCAGCGGTTCCGGCGGCGTCCACGGCGGCGGCTCAGGCTGCGGCCCCGGCCCTCCGGCTCTTCTGGAACCGGCTCCTGTACGGGGGAGACCGGCGCATAAAGGAGCGGAACTGGCTCTGGAACCTCTTCGGCAGCGGGATCTACGCCCTCACCAGCATGCTCCTGGGGGCGGCGGTGACCCGGGCCCTGGGGGCGGACGCCGGCGGGATCTTCTTCTTCGCCTTCTCCACCTTCGGGCAGCAGATGTTCATCGTGTCCTACTTCGGCATGAGGCCGGTGCAGATCACCGACACCGCCGGGCGCTTCACCTACGGGGAGTACTGGCGGTTCCGGTTCCTGACGGCCATGCTTGCCATGCTGGTCTCCCTCGGCTACGCGCTGCTCCTGTCAGAGGGGGGAGAGGCCCGTCAGGTGCTCCTCCTGATGGCCTCCTACAAGGTGCTGGACGGCATGGCCGACTGCCCGGACTGCGAGTTCCAGCGGCAGGGCCGGCTGTACCTGGCGGGGAAATCCAACGCCTTCCGCACCCTGGTCTCCGCGGGAGGGTTCCTGCTGTGCATGCTCTTTACCCGGCGGCTGGTGCCGGCCTGCGTGGCAGCGGTGTTCTGCCAGGCGGCGGGCATCCTCCTCTTTGATTTTCTGCCCCTCCTGGAGCTCCGGGGGGTGGACCGGCGCGTCCGGCCGGGCTTTCTCCCTGGCCTGTTTCAGGAGAGCCTGTGGCTCTTTCTCTCCGCCTTCCTGGACCTCTACATCTTCGCCGCCTCCAAGTACGCGGTGAACCGGTTCATGACCCATGCGGAGTCGGGCTACTACACCACGGTGTTCATCCCCACCTCGGTCATCAACCTCATGGCGAATTTCGTGATCCGCCCGGTGCTGACGGAGCTCTCCGCCCGGAAAGAGGCGGGAGACAGGGCGGGCTTCGTGTCCGGCATTCGGAAAATCGCCCTGCTGATCGGGGGACTGACCCTCCTGGGACTCGCCGCGGCGGCCCTCTTCGGCATTCCGGCCCTCGCCCTCCTGGTGGGACCCGAGGCCGGGAAGGCCCTGGCCTCCCTGAAGGGCCCCCTGCTGCTGGTGATTCTCGGCGGAGGCTTTTACGCCCTCCTGAATCTGTTGTATTATGTACTGGTAATTCTGAAGCGCCAGAAGAGCATCTTCCGCGTCTACCTGCTGTGCACGGCGGGGGCCTTCTTCCTCTGCAGGGAGATGGTCCGGCGGGGCGGGCTTATGGGGGCAGCGGCCTCCTACCTGGCCTGCATGGCGGCTCTCGCGCTTCTGTTCCTTGTGTCCACAGTCCGGGGAATCCGGGAAGAGGAGTGGCTATGACGGCGGAAAAGAGAGATACGCTGCCCGAGAAGGGCCGGCCGGCGGTGGATGTGATCATCCCGGTCTACGGTCCCGGGGCGCAGTTCTTCGAGCTTCTCCGGCGGCTGAAGGCCCAGACCCTGCCGCCCCGTAAAATCATCCTGATGAACACGGAGAAATCCCTCTGGGAGCGGGCGGAGGGGGACCGGCACCTTTCGGAGCTGGGACTCGCCGACCGGACCGAGGTGCACCACGTGACCAAGCGGGAGTTTGACCACGGCCACACCCGGAACCTGGGGGTGGGGCACTCGGAGGCCCCCTGCTTTGTGTGCATGACCCAGGACGCCCTGCCGGCGGATGCCAGGCTCCTCGAGGAGCTGACAAAGCCGATCTTTAACGGCAGCGCGGCCATGAGCTACGCGCGGCAGCTGCCGAACAAGGACGCGGACCTCATTGAGCGCTACACCCGGCGCTTCAACTACCCGGCGGAGAACTGCACCAAGACCTGGGAGGACCGGGAGAAGCTCGGCATCAAGACCTTCTTCGCCTCCAACGTCTGCGCGGCCTACAGCAGGGAGGTCTTCGACCGGCTGGGCGGCTTCAAGGACCGGACCATTTTCAACGAGGACATGATCTACGCCTGCGGCCTGCAGAAGGCCGGCCACGCGATCCGCTACGCGGCGGATGCCCGGGTGCTGCACTCCCATCACTACACGGGGCTCCAGCAGCTGAAGCGGAACTTTGACCTGGCGGTGTCACAGGCGGAGCACCCGGAGGTCTTCGGGGGGATTAAGAGCGAGTCCGAGGGCATAAAGATGGTGCAGAAGACCGCGGGCTTCCTCCTGAAGCAGGGACTTCCGGGGGCGGCCTTACTGCCGCGGCTCATCTTCCAGAGCGGCATGAAGTACCTGGGCTACCGGCTGGGAAAGCGGTACCGGAGCCTCCCGTGGCCCGTGGTGAAGCGCCTCACCGGGAACTTAAGCTACTGGGAGCGGGTAAAGCAGGGCGATCGGGAGAATCCGGGCGATCCGGAACGGAACCGTCGGGAACAGGGTAATCAGAAACAGGACAGCTAAGACAATCCGGAAATTCCGGAAAAGGGGAAGCATGAAGCGGAGCGAGATTCTGGTGATCGTGCCGGCCTTCAACGAGGAGGCCAGCATTCTCCGGGTGGCGGAGAGCCTTAAGAGCAAGGCGCCGGAGGTGGACTTCCTGGTGGTGAACGACGGCTCCCGGGACCGGACGGCGGCGCTCTGCCGCGAGAACGGGCTGCCCCTCCTGGATCTCCCGGTGAACCTGGGGCTTGCCGGCGCCTTCCAGGCGGGCATGCGCTACGCGGACCGGATGGGATACCGCTTCGCCGTGCAGTTCGACGGGGACGGGCAGCACCGGGCGGAGTACATCGCCCCCATGCGGAAGAAGATCGGCGAGGACGGAGGCTATGACATCGTGATCGCCTCCCGCTTCGTCACGGAGAAAAAGCCCGCCACCCTGCGGATGCTGGGCAGCCGGATCATCGCCGGCGCCATACGCCTCTCCTCCGGGATTAAGGTGCAGGACCCCACCTCCGGCATGCGCATGTACAGCCGGAGAATGATCGAGCTCTTTTCCAGGCACGTGAACTACCCGCCGGAGCCGGACAGCCTGTGCTGGCTCGCGAAGCACGGGGCAAGGGTCGCCGAGGTGCAGGCGGAGATGGACCTGCGCACGGCGGGCGTGAGCTACCTGACCCCCATCAACGCGGCCAACTACATGGCCCGGACCCTGGTGTCCATCCTGTTTCTCCAGTTTTTCCGGGGGGTTCCCCCGATGCATGAGACAAAGAATCAGTGAGGGAGTCACCCGCCTCTGCAGGCGGTAGATACGCGCGGGATCGGCAGGCCGGTCCCGATTGGAAAAGGGAGGAGAGAGCATGAGTATCCTGCTGCGGGCGGCGCTGATCCTGGTGTCCGCGCTTGTGACCGTCAGTGTGACGGGGCGCATCAGAAAGGCCAGAATGCAGATCGAGGACGCGGTCTTCTGGGTCCTGTTTTCCCTGTTGATGGTGGTGCTCGCCATCTTCCCGAGAATCCTCTACTTCTTCACGGAGCTGTTCCGGATGCAGTCCCCGGCGAACCTCCTCTTCCTGGCGGTGATCGGGCTCCTGTTCCTTCGGGTCTTCTCCCTTAGCGTCAAGGTGTCCCTCCTGGAGGAGAAGCTGAAAACCCTGGCCCAGAACGAGGCCTTGAAGGAGATCGAGGCCCTGGATGAGGCCGAAACCCGGAATGAAGCTGGGGGACCTGAAGGAGGCCGAAGCCCGGAATGAGGCCGGGGACCTGAAGGAGGCCGAAACCCGGAACGAGGCCGGGCATTGAAGGAACCAGAGGAAGGAACGTTCATTCATGGCAGACAGGAACCGTGAAAAAAAGCAGACCCCGGCCCGCGGCCGGGAGAAGGCGCAGGGCGCCGGGAGATTCGGTCTCCCGGGGATTCTCTGCGTCCTCTTTGTGCTGTTCTCCGGTTGCTACCTGGTCCTGAGGGTCCTGGACGCCGTTCACCAGACGGGGGATTCCCTTCCCCTGCGGCTCTACGGCCTCCTGTTCCCGGCGGCCCTGGCCCTCTCGGTCCTCGCGGCGGTCTTTTTCCGGCGCTGCCCGGAGCGGCGCCTGCCGGGCCTGTTCCTCGCCTCCGGCCTCGCCCTGGGCCTTCTCTTCCTCTTCGTGATGCCGGGGCTCTCCGCGCCGGATGAGGTGAGCCACTACATCACGGCCTACCGCCTCTCCTCCCGCATGCTGGGGCAGCCGGACCTCACGGAGGACCTGGGGCTCGCGGCGGTGCGGCAGGAGGACTACCACCTGGAGGACCTCTCCGGCACCCGGACCCTGGACATTCCGGACGACGAGGAGCCCCCGGCGGAGATGCTGGGGAACCCCCTCCGTTACGCCACCTACCGGGCGGTGGCGGACTGGGACCAGCGCTATTCCCTGGATACCCGCAGCGTGTCCTCCGGCTTTCCGGACGTGCGCTCCACACCGGTGATGTACCTGCCCCAGGCGGCGGGGATCTCCCTGGCGCGGCTCCTCTCCCTGAGGGCCCCCGCCCTGGTTTTCCTCGGGGGCTTCATGAACCTCCTGGTCTTCCTGCTCCTCACCGCGGCGGCCATTCACCTGGCCCCCTTCGGAAAGGAGCTGTACTTCGGGGCGGGCCTCCTGCCCATGGCCCTCCACCTGGCCTCCTCCATGTCCTACGACGCGGGCATTCTGGGGACCGTGTTCCTCTTCACGGCGGAGGTGCTGCGCCTCTCCTACGGGGAGCAGGTGAAGGTGAGTTGGAAAGACCTGCTTCTCCTCTCGCTCCTGATCGCGGCCTTCGGGCCCTGCAAGCTGGTCTACTCGGTGCTGGTGTTCCTCACGCTTCTCATTCCGGCGGAGCGCTTCGGGCGCCTGAAAAAGGCGCCGGCCTTCCTGCTCCTGTTCCTGGTGCTCACCCTGTCCATGGCCGTGGTGAATGCGGGCGTGATCCGGGGGTACGCGGCGGCCGGGAACCAGGCCGCCGGGGCGGAAGCGGTGACCGCTGTGGAAGCTGCAGGCGACGCGGAGGCAGCAGCTGCAGGCGACGCGGAGGCAGCAGCGGCAGGCGATGCGGAGACAGTGGGTGATGCAGCAGCAGGCGACGCGGCCGCGGCGGCAGAGCCCGCAGAGGCTGAAACCGGTAATGGGACCGCGGCCGCGGTCACCCGGGGATACCCGGTCTCCGAGCTCCTGCACCGGCCGGTCTTCATCGTCCGCATGGTGCTGGACACCGTTTCCTTCCAGAGCGACGAGCTGGTGCTGGGCATGATGGGCATGTGGCTCGGCAACCTGGACCCGCTGATCGGACTCCCGTTTTTCGCGGTGCTGTTTTACCTCACGGGCCTGCTGGTGCTGCTTCTCCGGCGGCCCGGGGAGCGGTGCCCTATGGGCGCCGGGGCGAGGCTCTGGTGCGGGCTCCTCATCCTGGGCGTGTTCCTTCTGACCGCCGGCGCCATGCTGGTGTCCTGGACCACCCCGGGGGCGCCTGTCATCGAGGGCATCCAGGGCCGGTACTTCCTGCCGGTGCTGCCCCTTCTTCTCATGCTGTTTGAAAACGGGCTGGTGGTAAGCTCCAAGGACCTCCGGAGAGCGGTGCTGCTGGGCTTTTTCTGCATGGACTGCTTCGCCCTCCTCCGAATTTTTTCCCTGGCCTGCCTGCGGGTGTGAGGCTTTGGCGGAGCCTGGCCATTCAAGTCCCGCTCCGCGGGACTTGGCGCGGCGCGCGGGTTGCCGTTAGGCAACAATTACCTTCCCGCGCGCCTGCGCATCCCCGCGGAGCGATATCTCAGTGGGAGATTGGACCCCCACTGAGACGAGCTTGCATTTCCACCACCTAAGAGGTGGGGGTCATCTCCCACTGAGATATATCCTGATTAACATGGAGAACACGGAATGAATACACTTCTGAAGCTCACCGGAGAGATCCGGGAGAGCCGGACCCTGATCTGGGAGCTGGCCAAGGCGGACTTCAAAAAGCGCTTTGCCGGGTCCTATTTCGGCGTGGTCTGGATGTTCGTCCAGCCCGTGGTCACGGTCCTGATCTACTTCATGATCTTCCAGCTGGGCTTCAAGAGCGTGCCGCCGGTCCCCGGTGTGCCGTACGTGCTGTGGCTGGTGCCGGGCATCGTCCCCTGGTTCTATTTCAACGAGGCTCTGAACGCGGGCACGGGGGTGCTGAAGGAGTATCACTACCTGGTGAAGAAGGTGGTCTTCAACGTGGAGGTGCTGCCGGTAATCAAGCTCCTGTCCTGCGCCTTCGTGCACGTGATCTTCGTGGGCATCATGATCGCCATGTTCTTCTGCTACGGCAGGCTTCCCATGGCCACCTGGGTCCAGCTGCCCTACTACAGCCTGGCGGTGTCGGTGCTGATCCTGGCCTTAAGCTTTTTCACCTCGGCGGTGCAGGCCTTCTTCCAGGACATGGCCCAGATCGTGAGCATCTGCCTGCAGTTCGGCATGTGGCTCACCCCCATCATGTGGGACCCGGTGATGTTCCCGAACCGGCCGGCCATGCTGGAGCAGATCCTGAAGCTGAACCCCGTGTTCTACATTGTCACCGGTTTCCGGGACAGCATGCTCTCCGGCAACTGGTTCTGGCAGAGACCCGGCCTGACCCTGTATTTCTGGGCCGTGACCCTGGTGCTGCTGCTTCTGTCCCTGAGGGCCTTCCGGTCCCTGAGACCCCATTTTTCAGATGTACTGTGATATCAGGGTCAAAAGCCTGTTTCCACGGCAGGCTTGCCTGTCAGTGGAAACGAGGCTTTATGACCCGCTCCGGATATCATCTTTTAAATTCAACTTGAGGAGGGCTGCATGAGTGAAGCGCCCGCGATCTCCGTGAAGGAGGTCACAAAAATCTATAAGCTCTACGAGCGGCCCATCGACCGGCTGAAGGAGACCCTGTCCCCCGGGCACCGCTCCTACCACCGGGACTTCTTCGCCCTGGACCGCCTGTCCTTTGAGGTGCAGAAGGGGGAGACCGTCGGCATCATCGGCACCAACGGCAGCGGGAAGTCCACGATCTTAAAGATCATCACCGGAGTCTTAAGCCCCACCACTGGGGAGGTGAAGGTGGAGGGGAAGATCTCCGCCCTCCTGGAGCTGGGGGCCGGCTTCAACTCCGACTACACCGGCATGGAAAACATCTACATGAACGGCACCATGATGGGCTACTCCCGGGAGGAGATGGAGAAGAAGGTGCCGGAGATCCTGGAGTTCGCCGACATCGGGGACTTTGTGAACCAGCCGGTGAAGACCTACTCCTCGGGCATGTTCGTGCGCCTGGCCTTCGCCCTCGCCATTAGCGTGGAGCCGGAGATCCTCATCGTGGACGAGGCCCTCTCGGTGGGCGACGTGTTCTTCCAGGCCAAGTGCTACCAGCGCATGGAGCAGATGATGAAAAACGGCACCACCATCCTCATGGTGAGCCACGACATGGGCAGCATCATCAAGTACTGCCACAAGGTGGTGCTCTTAAACCGCGGAAAATTCGTGGCGGAGGGCCCCGCCGGCGAGATGGTGGACCTGTACAAGAAGATCCTGGCGAACCGCATGGAGGACCTGGAGCAGGCGGTGGAGGCCCGGAAGGGCGCGGCGGATGCCGGCTCCGGGGACAGTCTCCCCGGCGCGGCGGGCGCCGGCGCCTCCGCAGGAACCGGCTCAGGCCCCGTGGGGGATGCGGCCGCTTCGGCGGCTGGCCCGGGATCGGCGGGCGGCAGCGGCAACGGGAACGGGATCCTGTCCGGGGGCGCCCCAGCCCTCATGAAGTCCCGCATGACCCTGAACCCGGAGGTACAGGAGTACGGGGACGGAAGGGCAGAGTTCCTGGACCTGGGCACCCTGGACGAGTCGGGGAGCGTCACCAACCTCCTGATCAAGGGGGAGTACTTCACCATCCGGGAGGTGATCCGCTTCCACGCGCCCCTCGCCATGCCCATCTTCACCTACACCCTGCGGGACAAGAAGGGCACGGACCTCTCCGGCACCAACACCATGTTTGAGGGGGCGGACGTACGCCCGGTGAAAGCGGGGGACGTATACACCGTGGAGTTCCGCCAGAAAATGACCCTGCAGGGCGGGGAGTACCTGCTCTCCATGAGCTGCACCGGCTACGAGAACGGGGAGCACGTGGTGTACCACCGCCTCTACAACGTGGCGGGCATCACGGTGATCTCCAACAAGAACACGGTGGGGGTCTACGACATGGAATCGGAAGTGAAACTGTCCCTGGATACCGGCGGGGAGAAGGCGCCGGCGGGGAAGGAAGCGGAAGGCGGACACGCTGAAGCCGCGGGCAAAGGAGTGACAGCATGAGTGAGCGGACAAAGGAACAGATCCGCCTGTTCCGTCAGTACGGACAGGACACGGAAAAGCTCCTGACGGAGTACCCGGCGCTGGAAAACGTGAAGGTGTTTTCCGACCGGCACGAGGGGCTTCTGGAGTGGTACGGCTTCCGGAGGGGCACGTCCCTGCTCTTAATGGGCGGGGGCGGAGGCGCCCTGGTTCCCATGCTCCTTGGGAAGGGCCTGCTGGTGACGGTCTGCGAGGCGGATGCCGACGAGCGGGAGCTGGTCTCGGACCGGGTCCGGGCCCGCTTCCCGGAGGGCAGCGCCGACAGCGCCGTGCTGCAGAATCTCCGCTTCGCGGAGGGGGAGGATGCCCTCCCGGAGGATGCGGTCTACGACTACATCCTCTTTGACGGGACCCTGACGCCGGGAGAGGCGGGAGAGAAGCAGGCGGCCGCAGCGAAGAAGCGCCTGGCCCCAGGCGGGATCCTCCTCGCGGCGGCGGACCACGCCTACGGCGTGCGGGCCTTCGCCGGCGCGGAGCGGGAGAAGACGGCCGTTGGAAAGGCGGCCCTTCAGCGCATGCTGCAGGCGGGAGAGGCGGGAAGCCTCACCTGGTACTATCCGGAGCCCCTGCGGGGCCTGCCCGGCGAGATCTTCTCGGACCGGCGGCTTCCCGGCGCCGGTGAGCTCTCCCGGGTGATCCCGGCCTACGGCTTCCCGGCCTACCTCGCCATCGACGTGGGGGCCCGGTACGACGAGATCTGCCGGGACGGGGTGTTCCCGGACTACGCCGACGCGTTCCTGTGCTTCTGGCAGCGGGAGAACTGCGGCGCGGCGGCGGGGACCGCTGCGGCGAGCGGCACATCGACCGCGGGTGAGGCTGCGGCGAGCGGCACATCCACCGCGGGTGAGGCTGCGGCAGGCAGCACATCTACTGTGGGCGCAGCTGCAAATGCCGGCGAGCCCGTCTACGTGAAATACAACCGGAACCGCCGGCGGGAGTACCAGCTGAAGACGGTGATCCGGGAGAGGACTGAGGGCGGAGAGCGGATCCGCAGCGTGGAGAAGCAGGCCCTGCACCCGGAGGGGGAGGACCACATCAGGGCCTTTGAGAAGCACTTTGCGCTCCTCACGGAGGAGGGCCGGGGCATCCGCTACACGGCGCCGGTTTTCCCGGAGAATCGGGACGGGAACGCCCTGGTTTCCTTCGCCTGGGCGGAGGGGGAGAGCCTCACCGGCACGATCCTGAAAGAGATCGGGGCGCGGAGCGCCGGAAAGACCGGGGAGGAGCGGCTCGCGGCGGTCGCGGGCCCGGTGCAGGAGGCCCTGTCCCGCCTCACGGACGGCGGGGAGCTCCACAACCTGGATTCCATTTTCGACAATTTCCTGGTGGGGGGTGATCCGGGCCAGAGCTTCGAGGAGGCCCTTCAGAACCTCACCGGCATCGACTACGAGTGGGTCAGCGACACGCCTGCTGACCGGGGCTTCGTGCGCTACCGCGCCCTCCGGGCCTTCCACGAGCAGCAGCGGGAGCCGCTGAAGCTCCCGCCCCTCACCGAGTTTCTCGCGCTCTTCGGCGTGAGCCCGGAGGAGGAGGGGCGCTGCGAGCTTCTGGAGGCCCGCTTCCAGGAGGACGTGAGCGGCGGATCCCAGTCGGTCTACCTGGACCGCTTCCTGACGGAGGTCCGGGACCAGCGCACCATCGAGAAGACGGAGCGGGAGCTCAGGACCGCCAATGAGCGGCTGCAGGGCTTCCGGGCGGAGCTCCGGGAGAAGGACACCACCATCCGGAAGATGACGGAGGTGAAGCGGCTCACCGACAACCACGTCACCAACCTGGAGGCCATCATCCGGGACCTGAGGCACGAGAACGGGGAACTGGGCAACACCCTGACCTACCTGAACAGCCACCAGACGGTCTACTCCCGCTTAAGGAGAAAGGCGGGGGATGCCTTCAACCGGAAATACCCCAAGGGCTCTGTGGAGCGGAAAAAGCTGGAGTACCGGAAGGACGCCCTGCTGCATCCCATCCGCCACAGGCGGGCCCTCTCCACGGAGGAGGGGCGGAACCTGGTGGAGGGCGATTTCGCCATCGGGGACATCTACCGCCAGCGCGGGAAGCTCTTCTTCCCGGCGGAGGAGCGGCCCCGGGTCAGCATCGTCATCCCCTGCTACAACCAGATCGCCTACACCTACGCGTGCCTGGCCTCGATCCGGGATCACACGGGGGACGTGTCCTACGAGATCATCATCGCGGACGATGTGTCCACGGACGCAACCAAAAACCTGGACCACTTCGCGGAGGGCCTGGTCATCAGCCGCAACGTGGTGAACCAGGGCTTCTTAAAGAACTGCAACCAGGCGGCCGGGAAGGCCCGGGGAGAGTTCATCTTCTTCCTGAACAACGACACCACGGTGACGGAGGGCTGGCTCTCCTCCCTGGTGGAGCTCATGGACCGCGACCCCTCGGTGGGCATGTGCGGCTCCAAGCTGGTGTACCCGGACGGGCGGCTGCAGGAGGCCGGCGGGATCATCTGGAGCGACGGCTCCGGCTGGAATTACGGGCGGCTCCAGGACCCGGACGCGCCGGAATACAACTATGTGAAGGACGTGGACTACATCTCGGGTGCGGCGATCCTCATCCGGAAGTCCCTGTGGCAGGAGATCGGCGGCTTCGACGAGCGCTACGCCCCGGCCTACTGCGAGGACTCGGACCTGGCCTTTGAGGTGCGGCGCCACGGGTACCGGGTGGTGTACCAGCCGAAGTCGGTGGTGACCCACTTCGAGGGCGTGTCCAACGGCACGGACGTGCAGGGCACGGGTTTAAAGCGCTACCAGGTGGAGAACGGGGAGAAGCTCCGGGAGAAGTGGAAGGAGGAGCTCCGGAACCAGTCGGAGAACACGGGAAATCCCGACCCCTTCCGGGCGCGGGAGCGGAGCCAGGGGAAGAAGATCATCCTGGTGGTGGACCACTACGTGCCCACCTACGACCGGGACGCGGGCAGCCGCACCACCTGGCAGTACCTGAAGATGTTCCTCCACGAGGGCTACGTGGTCAAGTTCCTGGGCGACAACTTCGCCCACGAGGAGCCCTACACCACGGAGCTGCAGCAGATGGGCGTGGAGGTGCTGTACGGACAGGCCATGCAGGCCGGCATCTGGGAGTGGATCGAGCGGCACGAGAAGGACCTGCACCTGGTGTACCTGAACCGGCCCCACATCGCCTCGAAGTACATCGATTTCATCCAGTCCCGCACGAAGCTGAAGGTGATCTACTACGGC
>Ga0256404_1003718_pt1 | contig 30282 bp, 28 predicted proteins | sample RumenRJG_01DNA_FD_185990 | JGI IMG/M metagenome (GOLD analysis project Ga0256404, IMG submission 185990) | Bovine rumen microbial communities from Lethbridge, Alberta, Canada - RJG_01 | ecosystem: Host-associated > Mammals > Digestive system > Stomach > Rumen | place: Canada: Alberta | collected...
GAAAACCGATGAAAAGATCAAGAACCTGAAGACATTGCTAAATCAGGGCATCGTTCCCGTTGTCTGCGGATTTTTAGGAAAATGCAAAAATCAAACCACAACATTAGGTCGTGGCGGAAGTGACATCACCGCATTTCTGATTGGAGACTGTCTGGATGCAGATGAAGTGATAATTGTCACAGACGTTGACGGAGTTCTTTCAACCGATCCTCGAAAAATAGAGGAGGCTGAACTTCTAAAAAGCATTACAGTCGGTGAGATGAAAACCCTTGCAACCCACGGGGCACAGGTATTGCATCCGAATGCTTTGAACTACAAACATCCGGACATTTCAGCGAAAATCATCAATTTCAAGTATGGTGATTTGACAACAGAGGGAACACGCATCACCGGACCGATTAAATACCAACCTATGGAACTTCTGGAAACACCAGTAACCTCAATAACAGTTGTCGGAAAGGATTTGCTTCACAAAAGCGGAATAATTGCCGATTTGACAAACATGCTGCTTGAAAATGACATTCACCTCTATAAGCTAAATCCGCACCACAATTCAATCACTACTTTTATCAACAAGAAAGATGGTGCCAAAACCTATAGGCTGTTTCATGAGTACGTCATTGAAAATGACTTTTTAAGCTCCATTTCACAGGGAGAAGACACTGCAATGATCAGTATTATCGACCCTGAACGTGACGAGCTTGAAATCAGCAGAATTTTAGAATCCAATCACATTGATGCCGAGCTAATCAATATCGCAAAAACAGAGATGCTCATCTTCGTTGACTGGGAGCTAGGCGAAAGGGTATTCAAACTATTGAATAAATAACAAAAAATTACTTTTTGATATAGGCATGCTCAAAAGGACTGATGCCATTATAAATATTTACAAAAATTATTGAAATTTCGCAAAAAATAAATGATAAAAAATAAGATTAATGTTAATTTAATTAATCGAAAAATTAAAAATTTTATAGGTTATCATAGTGCTCGTCTGAGACTTCCTCCAACCATTCACTGGAAGTGTCAACTCCAGGAATTTCAAGGGCAATATGGCTGAACCAAGAGTCCTTTTTAGCACCGTGCCAATGCTTGACACCCGGTTTTATTTCAACAACCATTCCAGGCTTTAAACTAACTGCATCGCAGCCATCTTCCTGATACCATCCCTCGCCGGCTACGCAAATCAGCACCTGTCCTCCGCCGGAGGATGCATGATGAATATGCCAGTTGTTGCGGCATCCAGGCTCAAAAGTCACATTGGCTATGAACATAAGATTATCTTCAAAATTAACCAAAGGGTTCAAAAATGAATTGCCAATAAAGTACTCTGCAAAGGCATCATTAGGAACGCCCTTACCAAAAATGTTTTCACTATCAAAATCAGACATAATAAAAAACCTCCAATTGTTTACATTCGCAACAATCTAATGTTGTATAAAAAAATTCGAAGCTACGGCAGTGCAACTTCGAATCGGCATTTTTCACGACTTGTTAATTAGTCACTTAATAATTATTACTTTCCTATAATATAAATTAATAGGTTACTCAAAAAATACCCAGCATAAAAAAATGCTAAAAATTGTTGTTTCATCAAAATAAAACATGAAAAAATAATAATTTAATCATTTTTTAAGTTTGGAACTGATTAAATTGAAAACAGTAACTGATGTGAAATATTTAAAAAAAATATTCTCAGATAATACTAAAATCTTGGTATTGGCATATCTTAAACAATTCAAGAATAATGCACATCCATCATCGACACATCACTATTTGAAAACAAAAGCATTATTCATTCAGATTATCAAGCAATTTTGAAATGCCAACCATAGACAAACCAGTACATCTAGATATTACATCCAAATCAACACCCTCATCCAACATCCTTTTAGCAACAATAATCTTACCTTCAGCAATACCTTTCGCAATACCTTTTGCAATACCTTTCGCAATACCTTTCGCAATACCTTTAGACTCACCCTCAATAAAACTATTACGACAAGCCTCCTGAACACAATCAACCTTAGCCATCAACTCACCCCCGCAAATCACCATCCAACTCCAAAATTTCCCCCATAGACAAACCTGTATACTTAGAGATTAACTCAAAATCAACATCCTCCTCCAACATCTTCATAGCAACCTCAACTTTTCCCTTGTCAATACCTTCAGCAATACCCTTTGCAATACCCTTTGCAATACCCTTTGCAATACCTTTAGACTCACCCTCAATAAAACTATTACGACAAGCCTCCTGAACACAATCAACCTTAGCCATCAACTCACCCTGAAGTTCTTTTCTTAATGGATCAAGTTCATCAAAAAACATACTACTCAACATTAGAACTAACCCATATACAGACTCTTTGATTTCTATATTCGGAAAATCAATCTCCCCAATCAGGTCCTTTGTTTCATAAAATTGGTTGACGATTTTATCATGATTTTCCTCTAAAATAGGAGTTAAAGCCAATTCAAGCAAATCCCTATTTGTGAAATCATCATTATCTTTAATTTTCATCTCAATATTATTTATAATTTTTTCCTTGTCCAAATCTTTAAGTGAAACGATTGGAAAATTGAAATTATCCCAATCGTTTAATCTATAATTTGCCATTTTTGATTTTTCCTTAGTGGAAACTACAAAAAAGATTATTTCATTGTCCTCTTCATTATTCTTGTAATCAAATGCTGCAACATACAATTTAAATAGCTTTTTCTTTTTTCTACCCACATATGAACTTTCAAATTCAATCATGAAAATGGTATTTCCAATTTTGACAATATAATCCGGACGAATCAAGGAGGGTTTGATTATTACTTCCTCGCTTGTTAAAACTTCTACATTTGAAAAGTCTAAATCCACACCAAACTCAACATTCAGAATGTCAAACAATTCCATTAAATGCTCTTTTGAAATGTATTTAAAAGATGCGTCTTTTGATTGCACCATAATTATCACCTGAAGAACCTATTTGTCTTAAATACTATTTAAAACTATTTATTCTAAAAAATAAGACAATTTAACAAGTTTAAATCAATTTTACAGAGTTAAAGCAATGAAGTAACCAAATAATCACCAAATCCTTAAATACTCTTTAAAATAATGATATGTCAAGGTGATAGAATGTTAAAGTTTAAAAAACTTTCAAAAGTATATTTCAGTCCTTCAGGGACCACGGAAAAAATTGTAAACGAAGTCGCCAAGCATTTTAACTTGAATCGTGAAAACTACAACTTATTGAGTTTTGATGAGGAAAAGACATTCACTGACGAATTAGTCATAATCGGAGTTCCGGTTTTTGGCGGAAGAATCCCTAAATTGGTTTGCAAAAGGCTTTCAAAAATGAAAGGGACAAACACCAAGGCAATCGTGATTCTAAATTATGGAAACATCAGCTACGGAGATGCCCTTTTAGAGTTAACCGAACTTTTAAAGGAAAACAATTTCCAAATCATAGGTGTTGCAACAACCGTCAGCCAACACTCCCACTTTAGTGAAATTGGCCATAACCGTCCGGACAATGACGATTTGGAAAAGATAAATGAATTTTCCAAAAAAATCGTTGAAAAATTGGAAAACGGCATTGAAAACGAGATTTTCGTAAGTGGCTACAAGCCATACCAAGATTATGTAAAACCTTCATTTTCAGTCAGCTGCGATGAGGACCTTTGCACAGAGTGCCTTGACTGCGCATACACATGTCCAGAGGATGCAATTCCAATGGATTCACCAACACAGACCGACAGAGGATTATGCACCACCTGCAGTACATGCATCAATGTATGCTCTGAAGCGGCAAGATCATTTGAAGGTCCCGAATACAACAGTCAAATGAGAGATGCAATGATAAACAATTTCGAGAGAAAGGAAGCGGAATTTTTCCTATAACCTTCAAGCACGAGGAAACAATTAAATCCTCGTGCTAAATTGATATAAACTAAAACAATAGATTTAAAAAGCATTAAAAGAAGAATAATCAATTATAAAATAAGCAAGGCAAATACTATGAGATTTAAAAGCAATATTGACTTAAAAATTACTATTGATTATATGAAAATACTTTCGCTATCGAATTTCTCAAAAAACAATGCACATGCCCATGCAAAAATTGTTGAAATCTGCGACAGGCATCCAAAAAATGAGAAAATGATGTTTTTTAAGATAAGATCTCTCAAAAAACTAAATAAAACATACAAAACAATAGAAGCAATAGATGAATTAATAAAAATTAATCCATACAATAAAAAAATATTATTTGAAATAGCCAAACTTATAGCTTAAAGCCTGTTCCGATAAACTGAGCAACGTCACGACCAGTATCATCTGAAATGTCAACATTGACGATTGATGATGTCCTTCCGCTTTTTCTGCATGTTGCCTTGGCGAATAGTTTGTCTCCTTTTGGGGCGGACAAGTAATGTATGTCAACCTGTTGAGCAACAGTCAACTGATGAATCTGATTAGACAATACCGCAAAGGCAAAATCAGCCAAGGTGAATATTACACCCCCCATGACTCCCCCATAAGCGTTTCTGTGCTCATCGGTTAGCTCCAGACTGCAAACTGCAACGTCTTCAGTGATTTCATCCAACACAATCCCTGTGTTTACTGCAAACTTATCCTTGTAGAAAAATTCCCTTGCCTCTTCCAATGAATTAAAATTGACCATATTTTACACCTAATATTTAATTAGTTGTTCATATATTAAAAGTTATTTCATAACCCTTTTTAAAATGAAAAACATTATTTTTGAAAATGATTTTTTGAAGACATTCAGCTTGACTTCAGGTGCAAAATCATGATTGACCAAACCGGTATTGTGCCAGAATTCACTGTCTGATTTTATCGGGTCCTTCGATAATGCCATCGCTTTCCATACATCAAAAAACACGATATCCCCAAATTTTGGAGAGTGCAATCCACCAGACTTCAAATCATCAAGGAATTTCCTCGAAGTCTTGTCAATTTCGGAGGTTTCAAGATGGTCCTTTCCTCCGCAGGCCATCGCTATGGTATAAACCCTGTTCACACCCCAATGCCTCAATGTTTCGTCAATGTATTTTGCAACCTTCTTATGACCCGCCCCTGCAGTTGTGACAACGACCAACGCCTTTTTTTTGAAAAACTCAGGCCGGTGGTAGAAATATGCAGTGTGGTCAAGGAAGTTCTTTAGAAGAGCTGTGACATTCATGGCGTAAACCGGAGAAGCGATTATTATTCCGTCGCACTCTTTCAATTTCTCAACTATCGGATTGACATAATCGAAATGAGGACAGAGCTGTTCGCCTTCCATAATGCACTTAAAGCAGCCGTTGCACATTGGAATTTTCCTACTTGCCAAATGGATTTCTTCAAACTCTCCTTCAAGATTGCTCTTTACCTGTTTTACAACGCTCCAAGTATTCTTCTTTCTTGGAGATCCGTTTATGATTACATATTTCATTCAAACACCAACTGCCCATCAAGTATTAGCTTTTCCCTATACTCAAAATCCTTGTCAAATTCATCAACGTCACTTTCATCCACATCAAAAACATCAGGATTATGGAATATTCCCAAATTGCCGTCAAGACTTGCATCATCAAATATCCTTACCATGAAAAAGGGGTTTTCATCATCCAGAGAGGTTCCTTCAAGATACAAATTGTATTTTGAAGCACTTTCAAAACCGAACCTGGAATAATAGTTTTCATCACCTATTACAAAAATCAATGGAATGGCGCACCTGTCAGCCAAATCCAATGTGTATCCGATTAGTTCAGTGCCCAAACCCTGACCTTGACAATTTCCGTCAATTGCAACAGGGCCCAATACGACTGCATCCTCAACATCATTTTCGAAGAAAATTTTACCCATTGAATAATTGATGCTACCTATAATTAAATCATCCTTTTCAATTACATATGTCAATTTCTGAATACGGCAATCATCATTTCTTAGGTTATGCACTATAAAATGTTCGAAAGCTCCTGGGCGATATATGTTCCAGAATGCATTTCGGACAAGTTCTTCAACTTCCCTATAATCAGCCTTCTCTTCCAACCTAATTTTCAAATCTAAAACCTCCTATACCTTAACAGAATCAAATATCAGTTTCATGTGCCTTTCACTCTTATCGGCCAAATTCTCCAAAAACATATTGTCATCTTCAGGATAGTTAATGATGAAATGCTCAACCAGCAGGAAAAATCCATAGTAGAAAAATGATTCGGCAAGCTGTCTTGAATCGCAGTCATCCCTTATCAACTTTTTATGTTTCATCAGTTCAAAAAGTTCAATCCATCCATTAACCGGCCCTTCAATCATCGCATTCTTGACAAAACCCCTTATCTTGTCATTGTGATATGCTTCAACAAGAATTATCCTTGTAATCTTCATCATCCGGGACTCGCCCAGGACTGACTTATAAAGGCTCAATCCAGCTTCATAAAAATAATCGAAACCCCGGTCCAGATTCTGACCTGCCTCATCAAGAGGAATTTCATCCCTTGTCATTTCACCAATATAATATTCCAGTATTGACTCCAATATGGATTCCTTGCTTTTATAATGGTTATATATTGAACTTTCCTTTATTTCAACGTTTTGAGCAATCTGCCGGATGGAAACTCCATCATATCCATGCTCGGAAAACAGATCAATGGAAACGTCGAATATCCTTTCCTTATTGTTACTTCTCATAGCCATATTATCATTAACTAACACTTGTTAGTTATACTATTGAAGCGGAACCATATAAAACTAACGATTGTTAGTTTCAACTATTCGAAAAAAGGACAAATTCTATAAAAAATTCTGAAAAAAAGCTTAATCAAGCACTGGGCGTGTTTCGGAAAACCCAGTGCTAATTCGGTATTTTGGATTAATGTTTAGATTTGTTAAATATCTCAATGATATTCGAACAAATTGATGTCGAGGTTTTTAAAAATGGTTTAATCTTTGACAAATCACACTAACTTATTCATTGGGTGGTAGTCAACAGGTTCTGTTCCTAAAGCTTTTGCAGCTTCACAAACAAACATATCTGTTTGAGCTACAGCAGGGAAAGCGATTTTTGCGTTTTCAATAGGTCCAAATAAAACGAAATCCCCTGCACACATAACTTGCACGATGTTTGCACCAATATCACAAACAGTAAATGCAGTCTTGTTTCCTGCCTTTTTATAATCTCTCAACCAGTCCCATGCGGATGGAACGTTGTGAATACCAGATCCAACAGGATAACCCCATTTTGCCTTTTCAGCAAAGGAGGTTCTAGCAGCGATACCTGCACCTTGACCTAAAGGAGTAACAGCAGTATCCATCATAAATTTATCGATACCACAGTCAGCAGCTACTTCGAGTAAACCTTTTTCGTAAGCACCGTCATCCCCGTTTTCCCACATGTTCATTTTACCGTCAACGGTAGCGTTCATTGGGTTGAATCCTAAGATGATAGATGCAGAAATGTCGGTTTCAGCGAGAGCATCCAATTCGGACTTGTCAGCTGCCATGTTAATTGAGTTATAAATTGCTCTTTCAGTTAATCCCACTTCATCAGCATATTGTGCACCAGCTACCCTAGCGTCACCAGATGTTGAATCTATAAGGAAAGGAGCATCACAAATATCACCGATGTATTCAATGTATTTTGGAAGAGCTTCCACAGTTTGTCCGAAAACTTGTACAATGTATGGGTTACCGGTTACATCGGAAATTTCTGCCATATCATTCACCAATTGTTCGGCTCTGTCCTTGTCGAAGTCTCCAGTTAATTCGTCATTAAGAATATTGTGTCCACCATAGAAAATAGTTCCTGCTAAAACAGTAGGATATTCTCCTGGTTGTCCACCCATTTGAACTCCAGCGAAGTCAAATACTACTTGTTCTTTATCAAATTTAAACATTTAATTAAACCTCTATATTTTTCGACTTAACAAAAAAATGTTAAGTCAATTAAACTTTACTTTCTAATAACATATAAACATAACTATACAGTATTATAAAATTAATAATATAATTTAAAAACTGTTTAGATTTATAAAATAAATAATGTACAGTATCTAAATAAATAATACTTTAATATAATTAAATATAACTTGAAAACAAATAAGGAACGGTTTAAATTGACCTAATACTTCCAAAATTCATGAAATAATTAATTAATCATAATTAATCATGATTATAAAATTTAATGGTGAATATAATAATATATTTTAAAAATAATAATTTTTAATTAGATTGAATAGCTATAACTGAATATTAACTGGAAAAAAATTGCATTAAAGTGGTAAAATATTATAAAATGTAAAAAATAGATGTCATTTCATTATAAAAAATACCATTATACCCAAAAACAAAATTTAAAAATCAAGATTACTTTACAAACCGATGAATCAAATCAAACTTTAAAAAAAATGTGAGAAACAACCCTATTGCGAAAATAAACTCAAAAACACAATAGAGTCATCAATCACATCGGAATTTTGTCATACTCTGCTTTTATTTGAAAAATCTTTTTTTAAAGAAATATTACAAATAAAAAGGCATATATCCCACCCAGCCCGTCCTAAATATTTCCAAATTATTTGAAAATACACATTGTTTCATCCTTGTTCATGTCATGATATAGCTCCGCATTACTGCCGTTGAAATCAATAACCTGCACCATGCCATATATTTCATCACCCAAATTAGGATTAATCTCATGCAATATATTCGGATAATCGAAGACCATTTCCTTGTTGAATTCAATTTTCTTATCGTTTTCAAACAATGCCCCATAGTAAATTTCCGCTTCGACAAGGTCCTGGAACATGTGGCTTCCGAAAGACAGTTCAGGCATATATCCCACTTCACTGTATGATTCTTCAAGAATTGCACTGAAATAACTGATGTCTGCAAACACTACCGGAATTCCCAATTCGGGAGAAGACGTACCAATTCTACCAGGAACTATCAAAATAGCTGTTTTATCATTGTTTTTACAATATGCATTTACATCATTGATTATACGGGATAATGAACTTTTTTGAGCATATGGATATTCATAATACTTATGAGGATCAACATAACAGATTAAATCTATCCTGTTCTTTCGAGACATTCCCATAGAAGATTCCTTGATATGGAAGAAAACATTCTTCTCTTCAGGCATTTCAATAGCTTCGTTGCTTGTTGAAACCTGAAGAGGACGACATTGCAACAGATTTATGTTGAAAGAATTGTCCTCGCCAACATTAACTGTGTATTCTATGTCAACAGGATAGTCATATGCAGTTTCCAAGGTGTTTAAAATCTCTTTCATCACTTCAATAAATTGCTGATTTTTTACAAGTCCCTCACAGTTGACAAAAACTATTTCACGGCGCTGACCACGTTCACGGAACATGCTTTCGGCTTCACGATCATGCTCGACCAGAACTCTTTTTGCATATCTAGGAATAACTTCAAGACCATCATCAATGCGGATATCATGCAGACTCCTATTCTTTAAGTCAATGACATCAAGATAATGCTGTGAATACCTGTGTTTTTCCTTTATATCTTTCATCATGGTCATTTCAGGCTTATCAAGATTTACAATTCTAGGATAATCCTTTTTTGTCCTGTCCACTGCCTTTGTACCAAGACCCATTACAAGTCTCAGCATTCCCTTGCTGTTGTCCATATCCGGAAGAGGAGAATACGGACTATATGAAAATCCTACGCCTGCAGCAGTCGGGAACAGAAAATCATCATAATAGGAACCTGAAACCCTTTGAACCAAAAGAGCCATCTGCTCATCTGCATCATCCAAATCGTTTAGTTTCCTATATTCCAAAGCGGAAATATTCATTGTACTTGCATACACTACCTTTACAGCATCTTCAAAAGCGGCCAAACGCTCTTCCAGAGAACCCCTATTTACACAGAACACCGATTCGTATTTGCCTGCAAATGCATTTCCATACCCATCCTCAAGAAAACTGCTTGAACGGACGATAATAGGATTCTGTCCGAAATAATCCAGGATATGTATGAATTCCTTTTTGATTTCATCTGAAAAGACACCATTTTTAAGGCCCTCCTCCAGCTTTTTACCGTATTCATAATATCCCTCTTCAGTCCTCTGTTTAACCCTAATGTCCCACAGGTCATTAGATACGATATAAGTATAAAACAAATCAGATCCAATATAAAAAGAATCATCAGGTTCAAAAACGTTATTGTATAAATCAGGACAGTTTTTTTCAATAATCTTTCTTGCAAGCAGCATTCCACAGGATTTACCTCCGACCAAACCACTTCCTACACGGCGGTCGTAAATTGTGGTGTAATCCTCAAAGGTGAAATACTCCTTGATTTTTGAAAGCATCTTCTCGTCCTTGGTCATCATGAGCTCGCAAATCTTGTCGCACTCTTCCTCGACATTTTCGCCCCCATCATGTTTCATTCTGACCTGAAGCATATATCGTTCCCAACTGTCCAGAATCTGGCCGTTCTGATATTTATCCGAATCGTTGACTGTCTTATAATATCTGCTGACTTCATGACCATCCTGCAGGACCTTGACGGAACCCGTTTGAGGGTTGAACTTATGGCCCAAAAACATGGTCTGGGAATACCTGTTCCATACCTTCAATGGAGAAACGTAAACCTCATCAGAGGAATTTGAATATACATTCAAAAATAGCTGTGTGGTTTCACGGATTTTTGCTATGGCATCATAGGAATGTCTTCCCCTGATAATTGGGAAAAATGCGACGGTATCCAGCTGGAAGAGAAACGGACATGTTACCTTAAAGAAGTTTCCCATCATCAAATCGGTTGACCAGACCGCCTGAAGGTCGCTTAGACAGTCAAATACATAAAATGCATCAAAGCCTTCCTTTTCGATGATCCTGTGAACTTCCAGAGTGAATGTCTCAAATTGATTATATGGATTTACCATATAGATTTTAATCCCATCACGTTCAATCATACAAAACTCTGTTTCAGGATTATTCTGCTCAATTGCAAGCAAATCAAAGTCATCATCAGTCATTTCTATCAAAGGAGGATGATTAGCAAAACGGATATATATCAAGTTTCTGTTGTCTTCTTTTGCTTGCTTTATATATGGATCGGCAAAGTAAGAAAATTCATTTAGATTAGTAACATTCCATACAACGTTATCCCCTAAACGAATATTATCCAAAGCCTTGTCCAATCCCGGAATTCCTGATTTAATTCTGTCGAATGCTGCCATAACAATATCTCCTAATCATTATTGAATTTCAAATTTTAACCTCTAACCATAGGCACACCAGTTAATTGTGAAGCCTCTACAGTCAATGCCACAAGATCCTGACGCTCAAGCTTTTCTATGTCAGTGTTTCCCGCCTGCTGAGTCAAAGAGGTTACTTCCTGAGTCATTGCTTCAATGTAATTTGCAACTTGCTGGCCTTTTCTTATAGGGTCCAATCTTCTTCTAAGCACCCTGTCTTGTGTTGCAATACCTTTCGGACAGATTCCCTCAGAACAGCTTTGGCAGACCTTACAACCAATAGAAATCAGAGCAGAAGTAGCAATGTATACTGCATCTGCACCTAATGCTATTGCTTTTGCAACGTCAGCTCCAGACCTTATCCCACCTGCAGCCACAAGACTCACTTCACTTCTTAAATTAATGTCCTTTAAAGCATCATCTGCCTTTACGATAGCTTCGATTGTCGGGATACCCGCATGTTCTGTGACCACTTCAGGCCCTGCACCGGTTCCTCCCTGCATACCGTCGACCACAATAATGTCCGCACCGGCCTTTGCTGCAATTTTTACATCCTGTTCAACTCTGCCCGCTGCGAATTTAACGATGATTGGTACTTTCCAGTCTGTAATTTCCCTAAGTTGATCAATTTTCATTCCCAAATCTTCAGGCCCCACTATATCCATGTGCCTTGCAGGGCTTAATGCAGAGGTTCCTTCAGGAATATTACGGACTCTTGCAACTTCAGCAGTTACCTTATGAGCAAGCAAATGTCCACCCATACCTGATTTTGCACCCTGACCAATTTTAATTTCAACAGCCTCAGCATTGTTGAGATACTTGGCGGATACTCCGAATCTGCCTGATGCATATTGGGCTATCAACTTATCGGCGAAATGCCTTTCTTCGGGAAGCATTCCTCCCTCACCAGTATTGGCTATTGAACCGACCTTGCTGCTTCCAATGGCCAATGCAATCTTTGCCTCTTTGCTTAATGCACCAAATGACATTGCACCTATCATTATCGGAGTGTCAATCTCAATAGGATTTTCAGCAAAGCGGTCTCCAAGAACGACTGAAGTCTTACAAGGCTCCCTGTATGAATCGATTGGAGGTCTTGACACCTGAGCGGGCAATATGCTCAAGTCATCGAATGTAGGTATCTTACGGGTAAGTCCGCAACCTCTAACCTTATATGAACCTGTCTGACTTTTACGTTTAATTTCAACCATTGTCGAATTTGACCAAACACCACGTCCCTCATCTGCAAGAGGCCTGACGTATATCGCATGTGTCGGACACATTTCCTCACATATCTTGCATCCTACACAATTTTCCTGACGTATTGGAAGAGGTTCATCATTAATCACTTCATAAACGTCATGAGGGCAATTTGAATAACAGCTATAACAGTTTTTACATGCTGACTGTTTAGGGTTGTCACATAAATACCAGCAACAGCCTGGACGGTTATTGTTCTGCTTGCATATCTCTATCTTACGCTCAACAGTGAATGACATCTAATTTACCCCCTCTTCAATATTTCTCAATGGTTTGAATACCGGGCAGACTGAATATTTTGTTCCCCCGGACTTGACGACATCATCAATAGCGTTTGTAATCTTAGCATACGGTTTCCATGCAAGATGATCCTGCTTATCGACAATTAGCGCTTCGGTTACAATCTTATTTGACAGAAGATAATCCAGCAATGTTGTGACTATGGAACCGTCCTGACCCTGAGTGTGTTTAAGGGATTTAACTGACAGTACTTTTATGAACTCGCCAATCGGTTTTGAATTGTCATTTCTCAAATCCTCATGAAGGAAAGTCCTTGGACAAACCCTGAAACATAGATGACAATTTTCAGGACACTTTCCTTTCATTATCGGTTTAGTGTCATCGATTGTAATCAAATTATCAGGACAGACGTATTCGCATGCTCCGCAAAGCACACATGCCCCCACATCAATGACATTGGATTTCAAATCTGTAAAGTCAGACTCCAAGATGTCCTTGTTGATTGAATCATCTGATTTATCCCTTTGATACAAAACAGGACGAGCCAAAAATTCCCTTTGCTCAATATTTTCAAGGTTTTTGGAGATTTTGTTTCCTGCAAGTTTGTTCAATAGCTTAAATTGTGATTCATTAAGCTCTTTAGCTTTGATGAATTCCTGCTCTATTGCACCGTTGACTATTTCCTCACCTTTTTTGGTTCTGATTATCAATGTTGACCAGCCGTCCTCTGAACCAATGGACCCTATTGAAATGTCAGATGTTTCAGATGTTAGTTCAACACATATGTTACAATTTTTTCTGATTATCCGTTTAGCTACGGATAGAGGTATTTTTACAGTTTCTTTGTTTTTTAACAATAAGAATACGAATCCTTTCTCTATTTGGAATTTTTCAACATCATCCATCTTCAGGTCATATTCATTTAAAAGATTCTCGAAGTATTTATATGAAAAATTCTCCATACAGAATAAGCCCAGTTTTACATCAATAGGGCTGTCAGTATAATATTGCAGTTTGGATGCTGCCATAATTTCACATGGTGTTCCAACCATAGCTATTCTATGTTTGCTCATTTTTTCAGCTCCTATTGCATATTGACAATTTTTTTAAAGTTTATATAATCTTTATCTGTCAGTTCAAAACCGTATTGGGTTAAAATTTCCTTTAACTCTTTTTGATCTTTAAGAGAGGTTTTTTCCATAACGGCATTTTTCCCAAGGCTTTTAACATCACCAAGAACATATATTGTTCCCCTCATGATTGATTCGCCGACGTCATCGGTTACATCACCAAGAATTATGAGTTTACCCCCCATCATAAGCAGCCCAGTCATGTATCCGCTATTTCCACCAATTATTACGGTTCCTCCCTTCATGATTTCTCCAGTTCTTGAACCTGTGCTTCCTTTAACTATTACTGTTCCACCATATATTCCCTGTCCTGCACCGTCGCCTGCAGTACCTTCAATTACTAGCTCGCCTTCTGTCATGTTGTCTCCGGCAAACCATCCTGCATTTCCTGTGACATGAATCTTTGCTCCGTTGACCATTGTTCCAACAAAATAACCTGCAGAACCATTAATCTCAATATCAATATCCTCAGTCAGACCCGCACAGATGTTGTGTCTGGATTCAGGGTTTTCAATAATGAGTTTATCATAAGATGGAGCGTGTTCCTTTATGGTACGGTTCAATTCCTTTGCATCCATATCCTTTGCATCAATAACATATTTTTTCATTGATAAGACACTCTCCCCTAAATTGTGTAAGCCCTGGTTTCACCCGGAGCAATTTGCTCAATTTGATCTGAATCTATGACATCATGCAATGCCATTTCCTCTGAAGCTATGGCAAATATTTCATCAGTTTCAGCCATGACCCCTGGCCTGAGGCCAAGTTTGTCCTTAGCAATGCCTATTCCATTAGGTGTTCCCACAAGTATTGAAAAAGGACCATCCAAATCAATGACTGCCTGTTCTAAAGCTTCTTCCAATTTATAGCCCTGATTAAGTTTATCCGCCATGTAATGAACTATGCACTCGGTATCGTTGAATGATTCAAAAGTATGTCCTTTTCTCTCAAGAGGATCTCTGATTTTCCAGTAATTGGTAATCTGACCGTTATGCACTACAGTTATATCAGGTATTATGTAGCTTTGATATGGGTGTGCGTGATACCTGTCCACGCCACTTTCAGTTGCAAAACGGGTATGTCCTATCCCATGTGTTCCCATTCTGCTTTGAACATCAAATCTTTCTGCAATGTCTTTTACCTTTCCGATATCCTTTATCATCTCAAATGAATGTGAACCGTTGATTACCCTTACATTTTCTAGTTCATCTACCTCTCTGATGCATGGTTTTAAAAGAGAATACTCATCCAATGCAATTTTACATTTATATACATCCGAATCACCAACGGATTCAATTAGCTGTTCCTCATATATCTGACTGAACTGAGTCAGAAGTGATTTTAAATTGTCTAATGTTCCTTTTCTCCTGTTAACTTGAATGTTTAACTGATAATAATTTTCAGAAAAGTTTAAACCTCCATAAATCGCATAACCTGCTGAATCAGGACCCCTATGCTGTAGAGATTCCAACATGGATGTCAAAGCTTTTCCTACAGGGTGAGTTTTTTTATCCTTGTATATTACACCTGCTATTCCGCACATTTTTTAAACCTCCATTTAAAATAATCGGCGAATACACGTAGCAAACTTAAAATTCCGACAAATAAGTTTCAATTTACAATAATGCATTAAAATAATAATCATGAATTCCGAATTCTACATATGCCTTAACTACTCATAAACTTAAAATTACAATATGCCGATCAATAACAAAATTCCAAAAAAATATTGATACTATTAAACCTCCGAAAAAATTTATTGATTGATGGCAGGTTAAACCGACCACCAACATTTGCAAAATAATGAGAATTTATACATTCAAATATTCATCACGTTCATAATCGAATACTTGTATCCTGTAAGCGTCCCATTCTGCCCTTTTGATATTGTAGAACTGATTGAATACTTTTTCACCAAGAGCATTCTTGATTACGTCATTTTCATCCAATGCATGATATGCTTCCCATAGGCTTGTTGGCAAACTGCTGATTCCTTTTTCGGCAATTTCATCTTCAGAAAATGCAAAGAGGTTTTCTTCAGTAGGTTCACCAGGATCAATCTTATTGTCCATACCATCCAAGCCTGCTTCAAGCAATACGGCAAATGCAAGGTATGGATTACATGAAGGGTCAGCGGACCTGCATTCGATTCTTGTACCTAATCCCCTGGATGCCGGAATCCTTAACAATGTTGATCTGTTTTTGAAACCGTAAGCTATGTAACATGGTGCCTCATAACCCGGAACCAAACGTTTATATGAATTGACAGTTGGGGACAAGATTGATGATAAAGCAGGCGCATGTTTCAGCAATCCACCAATGAAGTACAAAGCTTCTTGGGAAATTTGGTTTTCAGTGTTTGGGTCATAGAAAATGTTTTCCCCATCCTTAAACAGACTTTGGTTACAGTGCATTCCACTACCGTTGATTCCTAAGAACGGTTTTGGCATGAATGTAGCTTTGAAACCTAATTTGTTTACCAAAGCTTTGACAGCTTCCTTGAATGTTATGACAGCATCTGCTGTTTTCAAAGCATCAGCATATTTGAAGTCGACTTCATGCTGACCTGCTGCAACTTCGTGGTGGCTAACTTCAACATCAAAATCAAGTTTTTCAAGACCCAAAACGATTTCCCTTCTTATATCCGTACCTTGGTCCAACGGTTCCACATCAAAGTATTCTGCCTCATCAGCAGGCGCATAATTTCCGTTTTCATCTTCAGTTATGATGAAGAATTCAGGTTCAGGACCCATATTGAATTGATATCCTCTTTTTTCTGCTAATTTTAAGGATTTTTTAAGTACGCCCCTTGGATCTCCATCATATGGTTTTCCTTCGGTTGTGAAAATATCACATATAAATCTACTAGTACCTTTTGATTCAGGCCTCCATGGGATTGTTGAGAATGTGTTGATGTCCGGTTTTGCAAGAAGGTCACTGTCATTGATTGAAGCAAGTCCTGCTACTGAAGATCCGTCAAACAATAATCCGTCGTTTACTATATCTTCAACATCATCCGCCTTTTTAAGAGGTACTGCCATACTTTTTGGCAATCCATGAATGTCTGAAAACTGCAATTTCAAAAATTTTATATCGTTTGCATCGATTGTCTTAATTATCTGGTCTAATTTATTATCTTTTGCTGACATTTTTTCACATCATTTTTTGACTACCCACTTGGTTGAATTAATATGGAAAGTGGAAAACCATTTTGACTAAATGAATTTAATTAAATACATAGTCGGAAGGAAACTTCCTTCCGACTAATAGTATATAGTCATGAATATATAAATGTTTTGAAAAAAAGACCAAAATGTAATGTAAATTGTACATATCTCTGCTATGACATATAATATTTTTTACAAAATAAGATTAAATAAATTATTAAACTAAGAAATATAGACTGAAAATAATAATTTTTAAAATAAAAGTAGAATATCTACTTAAACAAAAAAAATAAAAAAATAAACAAGGAAATCTATATGATTCCTTGTGTGGGAAACGAGTGAAACCACCCTACTTTTAAAAAAATCCAATGTTAAAAACTAGAAAAAAACCTCCAAATCCTACAATAAATAACAGTACAAAGTTAAATAAACAACCCTCAATAACAAGAAGACACTTTCCAAAAAGTACTAAAATAAGTTCAGATATCTAAATAATATCTGATTATGTTAAAAAAATCTATAATCAGTTTTACGTTTAATTATATCAACTATTTCAATTCGTTTATTAACTTCTGAAACATGAAAAACTATTCTATAACTTCCAACCTTCGCTCTTTGACATTTAGGACATTTCGCACTGTTCAACTCAATGAACTCTGCATTGTAAGGATTATCTAAAATCTCATAATATTTTTTAGTTATCCTTAACAGCAGCTTTTTGTCTTTCTTATGTTTTTTGAAAAATTTCTTAACTCGATTGTGTTAAAATAATCCATACGTCATTTTTTAAGCTCATGCTCTAATTTTGATATTCTTTTCTCCAAGTCTTTTAATGTGACTTCAGATACATTTTCCAGATTACCATTTTCAAATCTTTCAATATCCTTATTGTAAACTTCTGCTTGTTCATCAGAAAACTCTTCATTTTCGTAATAATAATTAATTAAGAAGTCTATAACATCATTGAAGGTTTCATTTTTGGATGCAAGCTCAGATAATAATTTATGAGTTTTTTCAGAAATTTTAATAGTTTTTGTCATCATGTTCTTTCACCAATATATAGTATACTCAGTATACTATATATACTTTTCCATAATATCTGATAAAAATTACACAATAATCAAATGAAGATAATACATCAAATAATATATTAAACTAGAACTTAAATAAAGTTTTTTTATTAAATAAAAGCAATATTATCAATTTATAATAATTAAGCAATGTAAAAACAATATTTATTTACAGCAACAATATAAAAACACAATTAACCCGCAAATTACAGCTCTACAATGAAAAAAAATTTAAAGCACCAATAAAAACCATTAAAAACTGTAACCACAAAATAAAATCAAGAAAAATACTTTAAAAATGTTAAATAACATCCAATAAGTATAAAAAAAAGAAAAAGAAAACAAGGAAATCTATACGATTCCTTGTGCGTTCATAGCGTCAACAACTTTCTTGAATCCTGCAATGTTTGCTCCTGCAACATAGTTTTTGTCCATGCCGTATTCTTCAGCAGCTTCTGCAGCATTTGCGAAAATAGTTTCCATAATAGTTTGGAGCCTACCGTCAACTTCTTCGAAAGTCCATGATAATCTTTCGGAGTTTTGTGACATTTCAAGAGCGGAAGTAGCTACTCCACCAGCGTTGGATGCTTTACCTGGTGCGAATAATACACCGTTTTCTTGTAAGTATTCGGTTGCTTCAATAGTGGTTGGCATGTTAGCACCTTCAGCAACAGCAACAACACCATTTTCAACTAATGCTTTAGCATCTTCTAATTGTAATTCGTTTTGGGTAGCACATGGAAGAGCGATGTCAGCTTTTACAGTCCATACACCTTTTCCTTCATGGTATTCAGCGGATGGTCTTGCTTCTGCGTATGCAGTTAATCTTTCTCTTCTTACTTCTTTAACTTCTTTTAATAATTCAACATCGATTCCTTCTGGGTCGTAAATCCAACCGGTTGAATCGGAACAGGTTACAGGTTTACCACCTAATTGTTGAGCTTTTTCGATTGCATAGATTGCTACGTTACCTGCACCAGATACGAGGATGGTTTTTCCTGCGATATCAATGTCATTTGCTTTTAACATAGCGTTTGTGAAGTATAATAATCCATATCCGGTAGCTTCAGTTCTTGCTAGAGATCCACCGAATGATAATCCTTTACCAGTTAATACTCCTTCGTATAATCCTCTGATTCTTTTGTATTGACCGAATAAGAATCCGATTTCGCGACCGCCTACTCCAATATCACCAGCAGGAACATCGGTATCAGCACCAATGTATTTGCATAATTCGGTCATGAAAGATTGACAGAATGCCATGATTTCTCTGTCGGATTTTCCTTTAGGATCAAAGTCAGATCCACCTTTACCCCCACCGATTGGGAGTCCAGTCAAGGAGTTTTTGAAAATTTGTTCGAAACCTAAGAATTTAATAATACCAAGATTTACGGAAGGGTGGAAACGTAATCCTCCTTTGTAAGGTCCGATTGCACTGTTGAATTGTACACGGTATCCGGTGTTTACTTGTACTTGTCCGTTGTCGTCTACCCAAGGGACACGGAATTTGAATTGTCTTTCCGGATTGGTTAATCTTTCAAGAAGTGCATTTTTCTTAAATTCTTCTTCGTTTTCTTCAATTACAACCCTTAAGGATTCCAATACTTCGCGTACAGCTTGGTGGAATTCCGGTTCTGCAGGGTTTTGTTCTATAATGGTTTCAATTACTTCATCTACGTATGACAAAAATATTCCTCCAAATATATAATTTGAATCAATTTTTATTATATCATTAAATAATATTACTGAATACAGCATGTTTTAACAATATAGTTAATTATATGCATCTTCTAGTATTTAAATATTTTTCAATATTTAGTTGAAATATAATAATATTATTCAAATAAATTAAGAATTATCTTATACATATTATAATAAATTATAATAATTTTAACTGAATGTATAATTCTTTTTAAAGATTAATCTACAATGTATAATGAAAATAATTAAATTTTGTACAAAGTCGGAAAACACTTGCCACCAAAAAATTCCGACTGATGAAAATACCAAGTGTCCAACTATCCATGTCCGAAACAGTGAAAAACCGAACAAAAACCCTCATTGCCCTTATAAAATTATACAAATTAATATACAATTAAAAAAAGTATATCTCTTTATATATCATAATTTACAAACTAACTTACAATGTCTATCAAAAATTAAATTTTGATATACAAAATAATAAAAATTGGATTGAGAATAATGATTACTAAGATAAGCAAAAGCCAATATGAAAATTTGAAAAACAGCTACCTTGCTAAAAACAGAAGTATGCATTCATTATATGTCGAAGCCAATAAAGAAAATAAAATCAATAAGCACTCATTTTTTCAATTGATCAATAAAATCAGACAGGAAGAAGGATTAGCTGAGTACTACACAAAAAAACAAAAAAAGAGAAATAATATTATAGAGTATTTGGATAAATCTCCAAATCACTATAACTAATAATCCACATAATACCTTAGAATGGCTGCAATTCCACCGAAAGCACGATATAATTGAGTACCTTCTTCAGTTTCAGTGGATATGAATTCCACATCAGTGTTCATTTCTTCAGCAAGTTCAACAAATTCATCAGCCAAGTCCATGGAATCTGTTTCTTTTAAAGTATCATTACAGTTAGGACATTTTTCATTAAGATTATCAGCTTCAGCCTGTGTCTTAACGGTGATATCCTTTTCCTGACCGCAGTTGGTGCAGGTGAATTTCTTACGCATGCTGGTTAAATCTTCGGATAAAAGCAATGTGTCAACCGCACCCATAATCAAGTTGTTCCTGACCTGATTTTCACCATAGGAACATAAACCCTTATCCTTTCTCAATTCATGAATGAATTTTTGAACCAATTTTTTCTCATGCATTACGTCAAGGTTTTCCAAATCGTCAGCAGCCCTTGCAATAACCTCACGGATACCTTCTTCACCAGTATATGAAGTGTCTACAATGGAAATGACCTTATTTTTAAGCTCATACTGAAGATAATCTCCGTCATAGAAATCCTTTTTAGTAAAACCAGGACCACCAATAATGATACCCTTCAAGTCATCCTTCAAAGGAAGGAATGTCTCATTCATATGGTCACCAATACGTTTCAGGAACTGGTGAGCGAGATCTTCGATTACACGGTCAAACCTTCTTTGTGATTGACCCCCAGCTTTATGCTTACCTGGAACTCCACTGGTCAAGTGACCTAAAATGGTTTCTTTTTTACCTTTCAAGGTAGCATATGTTGCTTCATTCCTATCAATAACCGCAACACCATAAACGTCACGTTCTTCAATCATGAACTCCAAAGGCTCTACGAAAAATTCGTTGTTACATTTATACCAATATGTTGTGACAGGCTCAGGAGGTTCTATAATGTATTTTTCCATCTTTTCAGTACCTGGACCTCCTTTAGGAATCATTCCTACAAACAGAACCAAACCGTTTTCAGGAGGTTGTTTGTACAACTTGATACTTTCTAAAATAACCGCAATAGCAGACTGTACATTTTTCCTTGTCTGTTTACTCTTAATATTAGCACTCTGACCCATTTCATCACGCATGTGCTTACCAACATCACTCAATTGCTTGGTTGGCGGAATGTAAACGGAAACAAGCTCAGTACCTCTACCTCTTTTATTTGATAATTCCTTTAAAGTTTTCTTAAATTCGTATAATTCTTTTGATGATACGTCAGCCATGTTATCCCTATAATAATTAAATTAATATAATAGTATTAATTATCTCATTTTAAATATAAATAATTAATGAAAAAATAGCCAATTTTTCGGAATTTAGGCACAAAACATAATAAACAAATAAAAGAAATAAAACTGTAATGAAATGGAAAATCGGTAATGTTGAAATTAAAAATCAGGTTGTCCTGGCGCCCATGGCAGGGATATGCGACGTTGCATTCAGAAGCATAATCAAATCTATGGGTTGCGGACTCATTGAAACCGAAATGGTGTCCGACAAGGCAATCATGTATGAAAACTATAAAACCCAGGAAATGCTTGTGATGGACGAGTCCGAACGTCCTATTGCACAGCAGATTTTCGGATGTGAAGTGGAATCATTTACAATAGCTGCAAAATACATCCATGAAAATATGAAACCTGACATTATCGACATAAATATGGGATGCCCCGTCAAGAAGGTGGCCATCAAATCAAGGGCGGGAAGTGCCCTTTTAAAGAATCCTGAAAAGGCCGGAAGGATTGTTGAAAGCGTTGTTGAAAGCGTTCCAATACCCGTCACCGTTAAAATAAGAAGCGGATGGGATGAATCCAACATCAATGCAGTTGAAATGGCTGAAATCGTTGAGGATGCAGGAGCATCTGCAATCACCGTCCATCCGCGCACAAGGGAGCAAAGATATGATGTTCCGGCAGACTGGTCAATAATCAAACAGGTCAAGGAAACAGTTTCAATCCCAGTCATCGGAAACGGAGATATCAAAACTTGTTACGATGCCAAAAGAATGATTGATGAAACCGGATGCGATGCAATAATGATTGGAAGGGCGACACTTGGAAACCCATGGCTCATTAAACAATGCGTCGATTACCTTGACCATGGAACAGAACCTGAAAAGGTCACAATCGAAGAAAAGATCGATATGGCAAAAAGACATGCAAACCTTTTGGAGCAAACCAAACCTCCAAAACTGGCACTGTCAAGAATGAGAACCCATACTGCTTATTACCTTAAAAGACTATACGGAAGCGGAGACATCAAACCTAAAATATTCAAAAAGAATTCAAAAGAAGAAATATTTGATCTGTTGGACGATTATCTAAAATCAGAACAAGAGCAACGCGCCAAACTTTTCAAATAATGCCAAATCTTCAGGGGCAATCGTGTTTACCTCAAGCAAATCCATTCCGGTGATTTCCTTAATTTCACGGGCCAGATGAACATAAGTGTCGGGATATTCATTATATCCGAACATATGCCAAATCACATCACCTTCAAGAACAATTTCCAGATACCAGTCATATCCTTCCAAATCATCAGGGTCACGCTCATTTGACTTGTTGTGGTATTCATCAAAAATCCATGAATAGACATGGTACCTTTCCAAAAGACCAGCAATCAGCTCCTTGTCATCAGGAGACAATTCCTTATCGATATAACCGTCAACCCTTGACTCATCAAAATTGACAATTATCCTCGGTTTGGGAATATCATATGGATAAGTCCTGTAATGTCCGAATTCAATGGCCTTGATTTTCAGCTTATCACCATTGGAATAAACTCCATCTTTCCTAATGTCAAAGAATAGTGGTGTTGCAATTTGCTTTTGATAATTCAAATGCAGGACGTCAAAGCCTAAAAATTCCTCAAGAATCTCACCGAAACGTTTCCAGTTTTTAGGGAAGTTTGTCTTGAAGCTGTACTCCTCATAATTGTCAGTCGAATAAATTATCACATTGCACACGTAAATCAGTTCCAGCTTCTCGAAGTATGAAAACTCCTCTGATTTGAAATCATTGAAAAGGTGCAGCTCATTGAAATCATGCAGGAACCTGTCTGACGAATCGAAATCAAACCTGTAAATTTGACTTGTCATCTTGCGTCTCAAATCAACAAGGATATCAATCCAAGAATCATCACAAAGGCTGCTTTCAGTTAAAAATTTGTCGCCGCTGCCCCTTTCGGAAATTTTATAATACGCATTGTTGTTTACAAAATCAATTGTAAAGCACTCATAATGCCTATTGAGGCGCTTGAAGTTGAACCTTTGTGTAATCTCTATCTTTTCAATCATGATATCCCGGATAAATATTGTTAGTTTAACTATTTCATATTATCATTTAATATAATTATCTTAGGATTTTCAATAACTTTATAAACCAATTAGTATTAATTAATAAATTAAGTGATAGTATGGTTTTAAGAAGATGCCCACAATGTGGTGCAACAAGTGACGATCAATATGGATTTTGTATAAAATGCGGATGGGAGTTCCCAAAGATTAACGTTGGAGAGCACATGTGCCCCTTATGCGGATATCCAAATCCCGATGAAGCGGACTACTGTGTAAAATGCGGCACTCCATTACTCTTCAAAAGCCAGTTCGAAGGAAACCACACTGCAGTAAATCCAATCATTATAAAAAAAGAAGTTGTAAACAGTCCTGCTCAACCTCAACAGAGGAGCGGACTACTGAAATGGCTAATCATTTTCGGATACATATTCTCAATCCTTGGCGGCCTTTTAGGGTTGATTATTGCAATATATCTTGTTACCAGAAAGGACAAAAGCGTTAAAAAACACGGATACATACAGCTCGCCATTTTCGGATTCTACATTCTATTCATTGCACTGATGTTTGCAACAGGAAACATTCCGGCAGATGCAATATCCAACTATCAGCAGCTACTCTCCGGAAACATGACGTTCCCTTAGATGAATGTACATCACTATTGCACCGTCACCATTCTCGTAGTATCCTGGAACAACACGGTCAATCTTAAAATTGAAATTCTTATAGAATTCAACGGCACCAGTGTTGTTTTCATTAACTTCAAGGTAAATTGTTTCAATCGGAAGCAACGCCAGTATTGCGATGGCCTTAACAAGAAGCTGTGTTCCCGCACCCATTCTCCTGTAATTCTTATCGACAGCGATTGAAATGATGTGGCCCTGATTTTCATATTTTATCCAGAACATGACATAACCAATCACATATCCCTCATGTTCAGCCACTAAAAAACCAATCCCCATCTCATATAGCTGCTGAAACATGTTAATTCCATAAGACTGGTCAAATGACATGTTTTCTATTTCAAAAACTCTTTTTAAATCAGTGGGAGCAAACTTCCGTATAATCATAACACTTTTAAATATCAAATGCAATGTATTTAATAGTTTGGATTAAAGATAATTACCTGAGGATAAAATATGTGGCAAGATTTTGGAGATTATATTTTAAGTGAAGTTGGCTCAGATAACGTGAAAATTGCAGAGATAGGCGTTGGAAAGTTTGACCAAATCGCCGACATACTCTCACAAAGGGAAAACATCACTCTAATCAAAACAGACATCAATCCGAAAGACAATACCGTAATAAAAGATGACATAACCAATCCTAATCTTGATCTATACGAAAATGTGGATATCATCTACTCAATAAGGCCTCCAAGCGAGCTTCAGCCGCATCTGGTAAATCTTGCCCAGAAAATGGATTCCCAACTGATTATCAAACCGCTGACCAATGAAGATTTGAATACACCAAGAGTCAAAATGAAACTGAAAAATTTCAAAAGAGCAAGCTTCTACGTATTGAGGTGAATTGATGAAGGACATATTAACCAAATACAACACATCATATCAGGGACTCAATGAAAACGAAGCCCTAAAAAGACAAAACGAATACGGTTTAAACGAAATCGAACATGAAAAGCCAACACCTGCAATAATATTATTATTATCACAATTTATCGATATCCTAATAGCCCTGTTAATCATTGCCGCAATCGCATCCCTTCTGATTGGAGACGTGATTGATGCGGGAGTAATCCTGCTGGCGGTTCTGTTGAATGTGGTGCTAGGATTCATTCAGGAATACCGGTCACAAAAGGCAGTCGAAAGCCTTAAGGAACTGATGGTTAAAAAGGCAATTGTCAAAAGGAACGGTCAGGTAAAAGAGATTGACGCATGCGACTTGACAATTGGGGATGTCGTGATTGTTGAGGAAGGATGCAAAGTCCCTGCAGATCTGGTCCTGATTGAAACAAAAAATTTAAGCTGCGATGAATCCCAGCTTACAGGCGAATCAGAAGCCGTTGCAAAAGAGGCCAGTGACAAATTATATATGGATTCAAACATCATTTCAGGACATGGTCAGGGAGTCGTTGAAAAAATAGGGATGAAAACACAAATCGGAGAGATTGCAGGAATCATCCAGGAGGAAGATGAAGCAACCCCTCTTGAAAAAAGGATAAGCAAACTTGGAAAGGTACTCTCCGCAATTGCAATTGTCGTGTGTATTGGAATTTTCATTTTAGAGCTTCTTCAGGGAAACGGCCTTGTAGAAACATTCATGACTGCAGTTTCACTTGCGGTTGCCGCAATTCCAGAAGGCCTTCCTGCAGTTCTGACATTGACACTCGCTTTGGGAATGTCCGAAATGGCATCATCAAATGCAATTGTCAAAAGGCTGCTATCTGTAGAAACCCTCGGTTCATGTACCATAATCTGCAGTGACAAGACAGGAACATTGACTGAAAACAGGATGACTGTTGTTGACAGTTTTTTCACTAATGAGGACAAAACCCTACTGATTTCAAGATTATGCAACAATGCAACCCTTGATGGCGATGAAGTGATAGGGGATCAAACCGATGGAGCGATACTCAAGTTTTCAAAAGATTATGAAACATCACTTGAGCGCATAGATGAAATCCCTCTTGACAGCAATCGTAAAATGATGACTACTATACATAGACTAGACGGTGAAAATGATATTGTTTTAACAAAAGGTGCGCCTGAAATTGTTCTAGACAAATGTAAACATGTAGATTATGATGGAACTATTAAAATAATAACACCAGAAATCAAGGAAACAATAGTTGAAAAAATTGACGAAATGAGTGACAATGCATTGAGAGTGATTGGGTTTGCATACAAGGTAAATGACACAGAGATACCGGAATCAAATCTCACATTTACAGGACTGCTCGGATTGATAGACCCTCCAAAACCTGATGCCAAAAAAGCCGTAAGCGATTGTATAAACGCCGGAATTGAAGTAAAGATGATAACTGGAGACTATGAAAAAACAGCATGCGCAATCGCAAGGCATCTGGGAATACTGACAGACGGCAAGGTGATAACCGGAGAGGAATTCGAGAAGCTTTCAAATGAGGAGTACCTATCCATAGCTCCAGAAATCCAGGTATATGCAAGAGTCAAGCCTGCACAAAAGATGAGAATCGTTGAAACATTAAAATCATTGGGAAACATAGTTGCAATGACTGGAGATGGAGTGAATGATGCTCCTGCACTCAAAAAAGCATCAATAGGAGTTGCAATGGGCGATGGAACAGACGTTGCAAAGGAATCCTCAGACATGATCCTGCAGGACAACGACTTTACAACAATCGTGAAGGCAGTAGAGGAAGGACGTAAAATCTATGACAACATAAAAAGATTCATCAGGTTCCAGGTTTCAACAAATATCGGTGCAATATTGACAATTGTAGGAACAACACTGCTCAACCTTCCACTTCCATTCAATCCAGCACAGCTGCTATGGCTGAATATCGTAATGGACGGCCCCCCTGCACAGACATTAGGTATGGAAGGCGGGGAAAGGGACATAATGCAGCGCCCTCCCGAAACAGGAGACATACTGACCAAAGGCATACTGCTTCAAATCCTAATCATCGGTTTGGTCATGGCCATCGGGACAATCGCAGTTTTCAGTTGGGAGATTTATAACGGAGAGCCTACAAAAAAGGTAATGACTGTGGCATTTACATTATTTGTAGTCTATCAGCTATTCAATGCATACAATGGAAAGGCAAACTCAGAAAAATCAAGCAAGTACCTGTATTTGGGAATCATATTGTCTTTCATTCTTCAAGTATTGATCTTATACATACCGCAGTTGCAGACAATATTCAGAACAACTGCAATAGGAGTTACTGACTGGATAATCATCCTTCTTGTTGCTTCAACAATAATAATAACCCAAAAAATAATGAATAAAGTGATAAAATGAAAATAATATTGCTAGGCGGCACAAAAGACTCAATAAACATCATAGAGTTTATCAAGAACAATTATGACGCATATATTCTAACAACAACCACAACCGAATATGGTGCAAGATTGGCTCGGGAAGGAGGGTCAGACGACACAATTGCACGCCCACTTCCAAAAGATGAGATTATTGAAATAATCGAGACCCAAGGGTTTGATGTGTTAATAGATGCAACACATCCCTTTGCCGAACACATCACACAAACCAGTGCAAGCATCGCAAAAGAGTTGAAAATGCCATATGTGCGCTTTGAGAGACCTACCACAAACCTGGAAAACATCGATACATCACATATTCATTATGTAAAATCATTTGAGGATGCAGGAAAACTAATAGCCGATGAATTCAATCAAGGAAATGTGCTACATTTTGCAGGAGCCAACACTATGGCAGACATCGTAAAATATGTTCCTACAGAAAGGTTCTATCCAAGGATTCTTAAAGTCGAAAGCTCACTTGAGAAATGCGATACCCTCAATATAAATCCAAATCACATCATTCCAATGAAAGGAGCGGCCAGCCTTGAAGAAAATATACATCTGATTGAAAAATACGATGCATCCATCATGATTACCAAGGAAAGCGGTGAAATCGGCGGAGTCATTGAAAAGATAGAAGCTGCCAATGAAAAAAACATTGATATAATCATGATTCAAAGACCGCAAATAAAAGAAATAAATAAAAATGATATTGTATCTAATCTCGAAGAGTTAGATATCAAATTAAAAAACTTTTTTTAAAAATAGATAAACGCCGAGACTGGGATTTGAACCCAGGCGAGGATGACCTCACAGGATTTCAAGTCCTGCGCCTTACCAGACTAGACTATCTCGGCATATGAAAAGGAATATTTAGAAGGATTCTAAATATTTATCCTTTAAGTTCAATTTCAATACTTACATTATCAGGAACGTTGACTTTCATTACTTGTCTCATTGCACGTTCATCAGCTCCAATACCGATTAAACGTTTGTGAATTCTGAGTTCCCATTTTTCCCAAGAAGCTTTACCTTCTCCATCAGGAGATTTTCTTGTAGGTACTACTAATTTTTTAGTAGGTAATGGGATAGGACCAGATAAGTCAACACCAGTTCTTTCAGCAATTTTTTTAAGTTGATCGCATACGTATGCTAATTTTTCTGGGTCGGTTCCGGTAAGCTTAATTCTTGCTTGATTCATTTATTAACCTCCAAAAAAACAAAAGAAAGAAAGTATAAAATACTTTCTAATTATTGTTTACAAACTTATTTTGCTGGGGTAACTTTAAGACATAAACCTGCAGCAACAGTTTGACCCATATCTCTGATAGCAAATCTACCCATAGGTGGAATGTTTTTAGCTTCTTCCATAACCATTGGTTTAGTAGGTTTGATTTGTACGATAGCTGCGTCACCAGTTTTAATGAAGTCAGGTTTTTCTGCTTCAGGTTGACCGGTAGCAGGGTCAAGTTTGGAAGTTAATTCTAAGAAAGTACATGCAGTTTGAGAAGTGTGACAGTGGAATACAGGAGTGTATCCAACGGTGATTACACCAGGGTGTTGTAATACAACAACTTGTGCAGTAAATTCTTTAGCTACAGTAGGAGCATCGGAAGTGTGTCCAGCTACGTCTCCTCTTCTGATATCGTTTTTACCTACACCTCTTACGTTGAATCCGATGTTGTCACCAGGTTCAGCAGTTTCGAATACTTCGTGGTGCATTTCGATAGATTTTACTTCACCGGAAGCTCCAGCTGGTTCAAAGATAACGTTTTCACCTTTTTTCATGATACCAGTTTCAACTCTTCCTACAGGTACGGTTCCTACACCAGTAATGGAGTAAACGTCTTGAATAGGAATTCTTAATGGTAAGTCTACAGGTTTTTCAGGTGGAGTTAATTTGTCTAATTCATCCATAAGGGTTGCACCTTTGTACCAGTCCATGTTGGTACTTTTTTCTTTAATGTTGTCTCCTTCAAATGCGGAGAGAGGGATGAATGGTACGTCAGCAGGGTTTCTACCGATAGATTTGAGTAATACTCCAACGTCTTCTTTAACTTCGTTGAATCTGTCTTCGGAGTAGTCTACCATATCCATTTTGTTAACTGCAATAATAATTTGTTTAATACCTAAAGTCATGGATAAGAACATGTGTTCTTTGGTTTGAGGCATTACACCGTCGTTAGCAGCTACTACTAATACAGCTGCGTCAGCTTGGGATGCACCAGTGATCATGTTTTTAACGAAGTCTCTGTGTCCAGGACAATCTACTACAGTGTAATCGTATTTGTTAGTGGAGAATTTTTGGTGAGCTAAGTCAATGGTTACTCCTCTTTCTCTTTCTTCTCCTAATTTGTCCATAACAAATCTGAATTTGTTTTCTCCGTCATCTAATTGTTGTTCAGCGATTGCACCAGCTTTTAATAATAAGTGTCCAACT
>Ga0256404_1003721_pt1 | contig 30272 bp, 22 predicted proteins | sample RumenRJG_01DNA_FD_185990 | JGI IMG/M metagenome (GOLD analysis project Ga0256404, IMG submission 185990) | Bovine rumen microbial communities from Lethbridge, Alberta, Canada - RJG_01 | ecosystem: Host-associated > Mammals > Digestive system > Stomach > Rumen | place: Canada: Alberta | collected...
AATCGTAGCCGATGATGTCAAAGCCCTGTTTCTTCAGCTCATCGGTATCATAACCAAAGCCACAGCCGTAGTCGAGAATCTTACCTTTTAGCAGATTGTGCTGCATTAAAAACCTCGTGGGCACAGAGAAATCCGAGCGCTTGATGGCCGTGAGGTAGGGATGGTTTATCTTCTCTGGTTCCATAGTTATTGGGGGCTTAGGGTTCGGAATCCCATATTGACAGCCATTTGGCTAAGAGGGGAGAAAGTCTTGCGGCATACATCCAGGAACTGCTCGTCGGACATTTGCATCAAGTCCTGCGGGGAACAGCCTAAGGCATAATACTCGTCCAAAGTGTTGTCCCTTTTCCCACTTTGCGGGATATACAGACGCAAAGCCTTGTGCTGCACCTTCGCCATCTTGGGGAGATAGTATTCGAGGTCGGGAATGCGGTTGCTCTTGGATGAGTTGAACGAGCCGTCGGCAGGAATCAGGTTCCAGTTCTGATTGTGCGACACAAAGCTCCACGGAATGAAGTGGTCGAGGTCATACTCATTCCTTCCAAGCGGCGTGTTCTTGTATATACAACGGATGGGACCGCCAATCTCGATGACCTTGTTCCAGAACTTCTTCTGCCTGGTCAGCGGCTCCCGCTCTTCCGGGCGAAGCAACTTGCCGGATATGTTCGGCACGTTGGGATTCTTCGACTGCAAGAACAACGTGAGGTTCCACAAAGCAAAATCGCGAAGCACCTCATAATTTGTTGTTAAGTAGTTGCTCCAGCGCGGATTGATTGTAACCGTAAGCCCTTCACCATTGCCCGTCAGGGAATACAGACAATCATTCTCAAACGACTGGCTGCGACGTTGCATCTCGGAATCGTTGGTTGTGTCAATCCAAGGCTTCTGGAAGCGGAAAGGGACATTATTCAACAGAATCCTGACCCTCTTCTTCACCTCACTGTCCTCCGAGATGGCATTTGAGATGGCATCACTCTTGTCTTCGAGCCTGTCATCTACCGTAATGTCCGTCAACAGAGCTACATCGGGAATAATTTTCGACATGGAATCGCCCTTGCCGAACGACAATCGGAAATACTGGGTCGGGTACCAAGCGTAGGCAACCATCCGAGCCGCCACATCGAGAGCCCGCATTTCATCCTTCTGCTCCTTGACGTACATGTCCAGCAACGCCAAGAGCCAATAGAATTTGTATGTTGCCGTTGTCGTGTCAAACACGCGATTCATGGCGTTGGTTGACAATATGTCCGACTGAGGAACCTGCATATCTTTTATAAATTAGAAATTTTCTGTCCATAACAAATCGTCCACACTCACCTCCAATAACTTTGAGATGAGAATGAGCATTTCAACATTCGGCTGGGCCACATTGGTTACCCATTTGGACACCATCGCTGGGTCTTTACCCACCAACTCTGCCAGACGTTTATTCGTCATGTTTTTTTCTGCCAGCACCACTTTCAAGCGGTTCAAACGTTTACGTTCCATTGATTACAATTATGATTCTGCTACAAAGGTACACTTTTTCTTTTAAAGAGAATGGTATCTTGGTTGAAATATAACTTTTTTAAGCGTAAAATTGTCGAAAATCTCAATTTTATGCATTCTTTGGATGATTTGGCAACTGAAATACTATGTACAAAGGGAGCAAAATAAGGCCGAAGGAAACATTACCCATCAGTGACTCCTATAATCAGGTAAAGACAATAGATTATGTTAAAAAAACAGTCAGCTTCGGGGCTCTGAAGAAAGCAATATAGAGTGTGCCCGTCGCCACTTCAAAGCCATCAGCGATAATGGCTACATCTACAACGTTGCCAAGGACTACAAGTCACTATACGACATCGTAACAAAGTAGTTCTGTGTATATGATTTCGGGCGGGAACTTGCAAATAAATAATGTTTCCGCCCGAATTGTTAAACTTGAATGCTTAATTGTAGTGTAGCCTCATATATTCTTCTCGGTTATTTTCTCTAGTATATTCTTCATCTACTTCTTTAATACACAGTTCTGCCCACTTTCCAACTTCGGCCCTTGGGTGTTTAATAATTTTCTCAAGACATTCTTTTCGTCGTTCAAGTAGCGGTATCACGCTCCCCGACCAAGCAAATGAGCACATATTAGCATGTAGGCCATCAAGCACAGCATCCTGATTGCCAAAGTTATCCAAAAGCCAATATACCCAACTATGGAAAGCAGAACCTTCTACCTTATCCATTTCCGGATCATATCGGAAAATGGGGCACATCTCAGCTACTATATGAGGAGCATAATCAGGGTGTTTTATACACAAATATTCTACCTTCTTTCTTTCGATTTGGAAAAGCGGTCCAGAACCAAAACCTGAACCAGACCCAATTTCATCTTTTATCTGATAAATAAATAGGAAATACTTGTTATCCTTAAATGCACGTGAGAAATCACGCCAAATGGCTTTAGTATAATTTTTAACTAATATAGGATATATCCCCTCCAAGTTTGTATGAAGGAATTCTTTTTTCAATGCCTGCATAAGTTTCCTATTCAACTTCGCAGCTAGAATGTCATCGTGGTAGTGTTCTAATACGTCTGCAATAAATCTTGAATACTCAATTATATTTCTATCTGTGTCCCTCTTTATTTCGTATTCTAGTATAAGCTCTTTGATTATGGAGAACACCTCAATGTCTTTAAACATTTCCTTATCAAATTGATGACGCACAACATAGTCCATGAGCTCGTCATGCAATTCTGGGTAGTCTTTTCTAAATCTCTTTATAAGTTCACATAATTGATGTTGAAACGGCACTGACACATAATTCAAATATTTTACAGGAGTATCAGCCCCTAAACGTCCTTCTTCCATCTCCATTCTCATCATAGAGTATGATGTATAATCCTCCGTTTCGCAATGAGAAATCAACCTCATATACAAATCCTCAAAACCAAATTCGAGTATTTGATTAATTAATATAGAAAAAGCCTCACTCTCCTTAAAAACATAGCAAAAACTGAAAACAAAGTTGCTGCGATACGAATCTCCTCCATTCTCAAGGATAAGACTTATAAAGATGTCCATAATTACCTTTACCTGATCTTCATTCATATACTCCTTTAGCGTAGGAGAAAACAAAATATCGCTGTAGTCTGTATCTTTTGTTATTAATGTAATTTCGCGCTTTGATTCATATATTTTATCATTAACAAACTCCTCTGCCAATGGTCTAAAGATTGTCTTTTCCTTCTCAATCTGCTTCTCTATGGGTGAATTATAGTCATTAAAAATTTGCTGACGAGCATCTTTCAGTTTTTGACAGAAAGATTTTGGCTTAATACTATTTTTGAATACCTCGTACTGTTTCAAAAATCCTTCGGGATAAAAGCTCAAATGTTTGGTGTTAGTGCGACTCATGACTGTATATAGTTCACCCCAATCTTCTCCATTTTTCGAAGCCACCTGTTCTATCATGGGAAAAAGGCGCGCCAACATACCATCCATGCTCCATCTAACCGTGTGATTTACAATAATCTTTGAAATACGACTAAGGGTGGTTTCATCCTTCTCTAACACTTGAAGTATGATTCCACTACAAGCCATCCAATAGTCAATAATTTCCTTATTGGTTTTAGGAGCATAATCAGTTTTAGTTTCAAGTCCAAATTTGGCTCCTGAGCCATCTCTTACGAAATGCCCATTATCAAATGCTCTGTCCAAACTATCAAGCAATAATTCTTGATAGTTTGGTCCTGAAGTTAGAAGATATTCCAAAATTTCTATTCTTTCTTCAAGCGTTGCCTCTGTCCCAGGCAGGTATATATGAAACAATTGCTTAAAAAGCCCACTCGCGTTGTTCCCCCATTTCTCATTTTCTGCCACAGCAAATAATGCCATCACTTTACTAGCATCTCGATAACTATTTCCATCAAAACAGAGTTTTTCCAACGCCCACACTAAATTCCTTCGTATATCGCCATTTACGTTTTCCTTGATCCAATCAATGGGCTTGGGTATAAGTACATTATTCAGACAATGGGCTATTGCGACCGGGTTCACTGACGACATGGCGAGAAAGAGTCGTGAGCCCAGATCAGAACAAACAACTTTCTCGTTACAAAAAGACGCTTTTGGACCATTGGTTAGTCGGTATATTAAGGACTGCGCATCAGCACTATCCTTCATATACTCTAACCGCTTATAGAGACCTTCTTTCAAAACCTCATAGACTCCCTTTTCTTGTTTTTCTATGTCAGCAACAATCTCTTCAATTCTTTCTTCATCATTATCCTCCTCAAACCATTTACTAACTAACCATACAGCGAGAGGAAATGGCCTTACATTCAACCAGCAGGCCGTTTTCTCAATGAGAGAATTATCATGCTTATTGATGGTCTTGTTGAAGATAAACCTCTTCTCTTGTGGTGACCTTCTAAATAAAGGTGTGATACTTTCATTCTCGCGTATAAACTTGAAAGCATCTTTATATGGTTCTTGATACGGACAAGGTTGGAAAAGGGCTAATGACTGTAATGCCGTTTTGTCATCACCGTTCATGCTTGGGTCAAATTTCAGTAATTTTAATACCAGATGGTCTACTGTATGTATATTAACACCTTTAGAGTTACGATACTCTCTCACAAGCAAATTAGCCATGCCTGGATATCCATCTGCTATATGCTCAATTTGGTTTCTTATCGAAGTGTCACCATTTACCACTGGAATATTTAGCTCAACAAACTCATTAACTATGTCTCTGATGTGGTCAGGCTTCAACTCTATCTGCAATGACACTGCATTTCTTACACCTTGCCTATCATAAAAGGAATTATTCACGCCTATTATTCTGAATTTCGACTTATAGTTATTTCTTTTTTCTATAACTTTCAACAGAAGAGCATTAGGGCAATTATCTAAAACCAGTAAACCTTCTTCTCCACTATGTTCAACCATAATAAGGTCAATGTCATACAGTATAACAGGTTCAGCATCGGAGAATTCACAATAATAATAATTGGGATGGGGTGTTCCATCATCAAAAGCTTCTCTGATGATTCGTGTTTTACCCAGACCTGATAGAGCCACAAAATGAATAATATCATTTTTCGAGTTTCTCAAATCATCAATAATGCTGTTCACATAGGCATTACTATAGAATTGTTCATCCTTTTTCTGTAAGAATAAAGAGTTTGCCATTGTCCTCATAACAGAAGATCCCGGAAGTTGTTTATGCCATACTCCTTTATCTCCGTAATTATTATCCTTTACAAAATCTTCATTCTCATCTTGATAGTATTTCTGGGCATCTACATAATTTTCACTTTTCTCGTAATCCACAACCATGAAACCATTTCCAAACACCGATTTTTCACTGATGTTCCATGTAAGTGTACCAGGTGCTGTAAAAAAGAAACAACTACCCTGTGGCCTGGTTATCATTTTGCCATCTTCACTGTGTGTATGACCAAAGAAACCCGCTTCAAAATTAGCAGCCATGACTTTCTCTAAATCCACACTTTCAAAAGAGTTCATCATAGAAGGAAGATGATGCCCGACTGCAAATGTTAGTTGACAGTCGTTAAAAAATGAACGTTCCCTTGTTATTTGTGATTTGCCAGTCACGATAGTACCATTGTCTGTATCAGAATAGCATCTCCATGCAGTATTTAAACAGTTAAAACCAACTCTTGCTCCGTTTATATTAAGCTTTATACCCATCTGAAGCGGTGTGACATCCACATCAGCATCACTTTTATTTCTGTCCCAATAATCATTTCTGAATTTGTTGTATTCTGCTATTCTGGGAATTTTTGTTTCCACATCCTTCTGATTGATAAACCTATCAACCTCTGCAGCATCTCTTAGTTTCTTGGTCAAGTTCGTATTTGCTCTTTTAGTTTCTGCTTCTCGATCTACATCGTGATTGCCCAACGTGAATATGAATCTATTAGCAGGGAGTCCCAATGCAGTCGTTATGGGCTTTATTACGATCTCCTCAAACTTCTCAAAGCCAGTCTTCATTTTTGGCACCGAAAAGTTACATCCAGCACGGTCAATAAGGTCACCAGAAAAAACGATAACGTCAATTGCTTTTTCTTGATGAACTTGTTGTAAAGCTTGTATCATTCTATTAACCAAATCTACACATCGTGTGATTTGATCAAAGTCCAAATGAAAATCAGAAAAATGTATTATTCTCATAAATAATTATCATTCTAATTGTATTACATTTCTTTCAATATCATCATTAACCTACCCTGCTCCGAGTAAGTATAATCTCTACCACTCTCCAGCTTCTCATCCATTGAACGATTGGCATTGGCGATAGCTTTTTCGAGACTACCACCATTGCGCTCGAAGTAGCCGTGCAGTCCTTTGGTCTTGATGAAGAACTCTATCGTTTTCCGATAATCTACACATTGGTTCAGATCTTTGAGCAATGGCTCTTGTGTCTCGTATGGACGTGAGGTGTAACGGAAATAATAGAGAAAGAACAGTTCTGTGCAGCGATGAGTTTCGAAGAACTCGACCTCGCAGTAGATGCCTTTCCTGGGCTTGTTGATGGGCTTAGCGTACTTCGCTTTTAGTTTCTGATATTGTGAACGCTCTGGCTCTCTCTCCTTCGTGTCCATGTCGATGATGCAGAAGATATGGCTGTAACCCATTGTCACCCCCTCTGCTATCTTTGCATCCAGTTCCTTGATATTGGTATGCTTCGGATAGTCTGGCTTGATGGTCAGACGCTTGAACACGTCGCATAAGGACTTGAAGTAGAAGAACTCCGTTGGTCCTTCACCCAGAATGAGTGCTGTTTGTCGTAGCGTTCCCATATCAGCCCTCCAGATTTATAAAGATACTACCCAGTTCTGGTTTGGCACCCAATCGGCCAATGCGGTATGAATTGTAAAGCGAGAGATTCTTATGCAAACCGAAGGAGTCGCCACGGGCATATTCGGATGAAGCAGTCTCTTTATTCTTCTCGACAAACCATACCACGCCTCTGTTCTCGTTAATCATGTCCTGCGACAGAAGTGTTGTCTCCTGACTCGTAATAATCAGCTGCGACTTGTCAGAGTTGAAGATGAAGACGTTGAGATAGTAGTACAACAGATTGTTGTGCAAATCCTCACCCAGTTCATCAAGATAGTACACGTGAGGGCTTGTTATCATGTCATACAAAGCTTCCAATATGCGGATGTACTTCTGAGTACCCTTTGACTGCCATTTAAGTGGAATGTCGAAATCGCCATTGTTGGAATGGTTCAAGAAGGTGATGGAATCTGAGGTAGGCTTCAGCAGGACATCTTTCATTTCCTCTGGGATATTTTCCTTCTGGATGCGCTCGCGGAAATCATTGGGCACAAATCGGTCTTCTACAACAGGACGATACTCCAAAATGTTCAAGTCGGCTTTCTGGAGCATTGTGTTATAAAACTTACGCTTTTTAGGATTATTGTAGGCATCCTTTAAAATCTCGACTATGCCTTTGTCTCCATCACCATCTATCTCATGATAGTTGTCCATAATCCAAGCGTGAAGCGTGTTGAATGGTGCTATATCTTCTTTTAATGCGGCTTTTCTACAAACGGACAACACGCTGTGGTTGTTCAGTGTGTTTTCACGGATGCTCTCTTGCGTCTTGACTTGTAGTTTGAGACTCGCACCAAACCTTATGTCGGCCTGTACATTTTCGCCCACAAAACTGCGCTCATAGAACAGCGATTTTGATTTGTTTGGGTAATAGTACAAGGCTTCACTCAGAATATGCTTGTCGTTGAACTTGACATCGTAATCATACCGGATACCATCGGCATAGAATGATACGTGCATTTCCGTTGGCTTATCTTTAGTGAGCACAAATGGAATGCAGCCACCTATTTCTACGGTTGCATCCGACTTTGCCAAAACCAACAGACGGAACACCTCGTTCATGGCAATCAGCATATTCGACTTACCCGAAGCGTTTGAACCATACAGAATGCCTAACTTGTATAAGAATACACCATCAGCAACTTCGGTGACAAGTTCCGAAGATGGGCCCTTGGCCACGAAGTTTAATTCCTGTTTGTCGCGAATGGAAAGGTAGTTCTTTACCCAAAAATCTCGAATCATACCACAATATTTTATTTGTTATCGTAATTTTTCTACAAAATTACAAATTATTTTTGCAATAGAAATAAAACAACATGGGAAAACGTAAATTAATTACGATTTTAAGTATTTTTAACGTTATCTTTGGTTTTTGCATGGCTAATTGGCATTAAAAAGGCTTTATCTTGTCACTGAAACTCCATGACTATCCATGATGCAAAATAGCCGACTCAACTCGTTTGTTTACGCATTGTTTACGCAGACATGAAAAAAGCACTTGCGAGAAACTCGTAAGTGCTTGACTTTCAGCGTGGACCAGCCAGGGCTTGAACCTGGGACCTCCAGATTATGAGTCATATTTATAAGTATTGCATGCAATGCCATATTTTTGCAAAACCCTGTAAATAAAAGGATTATTTATTTTGGTGTTTGCAGAAAATTGTGTAATTTTGCAGTAGTTTTCGCTCACGAATTTCACCTGAATTTCACCGAGCATGTCCTAAAACTATTATAAATAGAGGGTTTTTATGAAAAATGAAAAATTGAATTTCACCGATGTGGGGAAATTAGGCACGAGAAAGTATAGCCATCGTGGTGTTTCGAGCCTTGCAAAGTTCATTTCTGCTAATGGAAATGTATATGGGACGCTGGCTCTTGATACACGAAGAGGTACTGATGATGCTGCCCAGAAACTACCGGTAGCTATCAGAGTTGCCCATAAAGGGAGGACCATTTACCTTCGCATAGGCAAAAAATATACGATGGAAGAATGGCTTGAACTCTGTGAATGCGAAAAACAGGGCAGGAACAAGAAAGCTGCTGAGCGTAAAGAGTTGAAGACTCTGATGCAGAATATAGAGAATCAGATTAACCAACTTATATCTGAAAATAGTTTTTCTTTACGCCATATCCAAGAACTACATCAAGGAAAGTTGGATAATGATTGCACCATCTATTCTATATGGGATTCTATCATCGACACTAAACGGGAAAATGAGAGTGCTGGCACTGCCAGATGCAACAAAGATGTACGCAGGCGTTTTGAAAGAGATATGGGGTCTAGAGTGCAATTCTCTGACATCGACAAATCTTTTGTTGATAAATGGATAAAGAGAATGAAAGACAGAAAATTAAGTGTTACGACTATAGGTATTTCCCTCCGTACTTTCAGAGCCATTGTGAATGTCTGCATAGATCGTAAACTGATAAAAGGTAATACCAAGGAGATGTTTAAGGACACGGGGTATAACAAATCGGGCAATAGGAAAGCTGATTATTTGGAAATCCCGACCATGCGAATGCTTTATGACTTTTGGGAAAGAGACGAGGCTAAAGCCGAAAACGGAAAGGAATTGTTTTTCCCTAAAGAGAAGCATGCCATTTTTCGTGACTTGGGCTTGTTTCTGTTTATGTATCTTGGCGACGGACAGAATTTGGCTGACACTTTGCGTTTAACCTATGATGAATGGTATTTCGCTACTCACGGCAAACAAATGAGATTTTTCCGCCATAAGACGCAAGAAAGGAATGCAAGTGCAAGCGAGGTCATTTTTCCTCTTACTGTTGAACTGAAAAAAATTATCGATAAATATGGCAACGAGCCGAAATTGGGGGAAAGGGTCTTTCCAATTATGAGAAAAGCGATAACTGCCGACCAGGAAATATGGGTCATCCAACGCTATAACCGTTACATTCGTGAACACATGGCTAAAGTATCGGAAATTATCGGAATGGAGCAAAGACCGACATCAACGTGGGCAAGACACAGTTTTGCTACAAACCTAAATAACACAGGCAAAGTTCCATATAAATATATAAGTGACAGTATGGGACACAGTAGCAGTGGGGATATTACTTCAAGCTATATCGGAGCTTACCCTATTAAAAAGATGCTGGAGTACAACGCCTATCTACTCGATGAAAATGGTGGAAAGAGCAGTAGTACAGAACTATTGGAACAACTTAAAGGTCTAAGTGAGGAAGAGCAAAAAAAGATTCTTGATGCTTTATCCAAGTCCTTAAAGTGACGACGCCAACGTAAAAATGTCGGGCTTGTTGACTCGTTTTAATAGAAAAGCAGTAATTTTGCACTAAAATAATACAGACATGAGCAAACTGATACATATTAATAAGGAGTATGCTGAGTGGGTGAAGTCTCTCAGCCAGCGTTTTCGCCAGAGCCAGATTAAGGCTGCAGTAAAGGTGAATAGTGAAATGTTGAAATACTACTGGTCGCTTGGCAGGGATATTGTGGCAAAAGATGCTGTTACCAAGTGGGGCGACAAAATATTTATCACCCTCAGTGCCGACTTAAAGGATGCTTTGCCCGGAGTGTCAGGCTTGTCGGTTCGTAATTTGCAATATATGAGGCAGATGTATAACACCTTTATGCCCCTCTTTGAGATTACGCCACAAGCTGTGGCGCAAAATGAAAAGGATATTACGCCACAAGTTGTGGCACAAAATGTACTTGACAATATTTGTAGTATTCCTTGGGGGCACATACGATATATCTTGGACAAGAAATACGATGCGCATAAATCATACTTCTACGTCATCAAAACATTAGAGAACAATTGGAGCCGCAATGTTCTGCTTAACTTCCTTGACACAGACCTCTACGAACGTCAGGGTAAGAGCCTTACTAACTTTACGAGTACATTGCCGAAGCCACAAAGCGACTTGGCGCAGCAACTCACCAAAGATCCGTATTGTTTTGACTTTACTCAACTCAAAGAGAAGTACGACGAGACGGAATTGAAAGATGCGTTGGTAAATAACACCCAAAAGCTACTATTGGAAATGGGCAATGGTTTTGCTTATATGGGTAGAGAGTATAGAATGGCAGTCGGTGAAACGGAGTTGTTTTGCGATATGCTCTTCTATAATACCAAAATCCATTCCTATGTCATTTGCGAAATCAAAACACAGCCCTTTGAGCCATCTTTCCTCGGACAACTCAGTGGCTATGTATCGTGTGCCAACCACATCCTAAAAGGAGAAGGAGATAACCCTACCATTGGTTTGCTGATCTGCAAGAGCAAGAACGAAGTCATGGCTCGTTATGCACTTGAAGGCTATAACCAGCCCTTGGGTATATCAGAATATGAGCTGTCAAAGGTGTTTCCTGAGAATTTCAAGAGTTCACTTCCCTCCATCCAGGATATTGAAAACGAACTGAAGGAAAAGTAGCTATGATAGGTTTTATATATAAGCTAATGGCTTTGAAAAAGCTATTGAAGATTCTCAAAGTGATAGATCCGAAGAAACTTCAAGGCATTAACGATATTTTGGAAGTTATCTATCCAGGCATTAAAGGCGAGATAGAGAGACTTGTTGAGCGTGGGGACGTTCATGCCATGAACAAGACTTTTGACTATATTAAATCTCATGGTGGTACCGAGAAGATGGCAGAATATTATAACAATGCAGACAAGAAAGGACAAGATGAAATGCTCTCAGCATTCAACAAGGCTTTCAAGCCAGGTGCCCCATTCGAAGATGCCGTTCTGACACTGGATGGGCTTGCAAAAGTGAAAAACATGGGAGTTTACACCCAAATTTTCGGAGACATAAAGGATAGTATCGTTTTGACCACTCTCAAAATGAATTATCGGACAATTGATGACTGGCGAACATTCGTTCGTAGGCAGCATGAGGGCAACAATGATGTGCTTCTTGGTATTCTTGATGAAATACAGGAGAAAGAAATAAAGGACAAAGCCATGAGAGAAGATGAGAATAATTCTTCACGAACAGATAATCAACCTAACAATAGTGCGAAATATTTTTTTGTCAAAGAACTCTTAGTCGCACTATATGACTATGACAATGTCGTTTTCAAACATATTTCCTCAGAATTCGAATTTGCACGCATAATCAAGAGGAAAGCACACAAGGAGAAGTTGGTGGAATGTTCAGGCAAGAAGGTCTTAGCTTATCACATTTTGTGGCGATTGCGCAATTTACTACCCGATGAGAATAGGGAAGAATGGATAGATGACATCGCAGCTGAGTGTGGTTATGATGTTTCCACCATCAGCAAAAAATACAAAGACGATACAAACATGAAACCGAAAAATAAGAAGCTGTTGAAAGAACTGAGTTCACTATTTGACCGCTATGAAACCCTAAGATAGAATCAGATTTCATTTATACGATAGGCGTATATTCACATCGAATATACGCCTTTTCTATTTCATGTAATGCCATGCAAAAACGTTTCCACGCATTTCCACGCAAATATAAAGGAAAAAATGTGGGTCACGGAATAAGAATCACGTCTAAATTACTGATATTCAGTAAGTTGATAAAAAACAAAAACTATTTGTTTTTTTTTGCGTGCCACTTGTAACCACTTTTCCACGCATGACCTTTGCAGCGAACTTTAAAAAAATCAAAGATATGCGTGGAAATTTTATTATGTTGCAGGAGGAAGACCTAGAGAAGGCTTTCACCAAGATGCTCGAGAATTATTTGGGCACACACCAGTTATCTGAGAAGCCCTTAACTGAAGAGGACAAGTATTTATCGAGTGACCAGGCTTGTGACTATATACATGTCACAACCAGTACCCTATGGAGAATGAGACAACGAGGTGAGATTGTGGCTCACAAAGTCGGAGGACGTTGTCTTTATTCCAAGAGTGATTTGGAGGCATTAATTAAAAAAGGATAAAGTATGGGAACGAACATCATCGACCTCTCCTTCAACGAACTGCTGATTTGTGAGCCTGTTGATGGCGGTGGATTCGTGGTAGAACCGATGAACAAGTGTATTGATGAAGCTCACAAGTTACCGCCGTTAGTTTCCCTTTATCCTGAAATCGTGCTCGAAGGTGACCTCTGTATCATCTTCGGGCAGTCAGGCATCGGCAAAACTATTTTCGCTATGCAGATAGCCAGATATATAGCCGATCATGGCAAGAGGGTATTATACGTAGACTGTGAGATGACACCCCGGCAACTAGGCAACCGTTACGAGACGGCCAATTTTCCTCCAACTTTTCTCCGTGCCGAGATGGATAGGGAGCATCCTGCAGAGGATGTCCTAAAGGGAATAGAAGAAGTGGCTGCTGCCAATCATGTGGACGTGGTGTTTATCGATAATATCACCGCCCTTGGGCAGTCGCTTGACAGGAGTGCTGACGCAGGAACCCTGATGGCCTCGCTGAATACCCTAAAGAAAAAATACGGATGGACGTTGGTGGTGCTCAACCATGTGCCCAAGATGTTCTCTGGAAACGTCCCTCTTTCCCTTTCGGCCATGCAGGGCTCAGCCAAGATAAACCAGCTCATAGATGATGCTATAGGAATAGCCCTATCCAGCATTGACCCAAACCTCGTTTATGTCAAGCAATGCAAGTGGCGTAATGGTGAACTGACAATGGGAGCCGACCATGTAGCTATATATGAGCGCCGTAAGGATGAATATGGCAATCTGGGCTTTACTGAACGCGGTTTCAGCACAGAGCAGGAACATTTGAGTGTTGAGAGCGGAAACGACAGGGAAAAGATGAAGGCTCGCGTAAGAGAACTATCTGCTAAAGGTATGACGCAGACAGCCATTGCCGAACAGCTTGGAATCTCTCAGAGTAAAGTGTCGAGACTTCTAAAAGAATAGTCTCTGATTATTCATTATTCACATTATTCATTCTGCATAATTGCATAATCTGCATAATTAGAATAGGAAATGGACGATAAAGAATTGAAACAAATACTCTCCACCAAGGCTCCTGCCTATCAGCGGTCTCTCATAGAGATACCAAAGGATAGCTTTGTCCCTCACTATTCCTCATTGACCGACTATCTGGATAGGGTGGTGGGCTACGAAGCGAAGATGCTCAGTAAGGTTGACCAGCTCATCATACGCTATCGTTTAGGTGCGGTTATGAAAATTGAAGGTGGCCATTATGGTACAGTACTGCCTCGGATTAATCGTAAGGGAATGGTTGTCGGGGGCAATGTCATCTACTTTAATGCCAAAGCAGGGACAGTGTTCTATAAAGAAACGCTCATCGACAATCTCTATTCATGGTACGCTTTTGACTACTATGTTGATCCTGATGTCTTCTTTGGTGAGCACTTGTATCTTGGCAGGCGGATTGCTGTCGTTCAAGAAGAAAAGACAGCACTGCTTGGTACGCTGGCTTATCCGGAAATAGCCTGGCTGGCAGCAGGTGTCGGCAATAATCTCACGGACGGGATGATGGAAAAAATCAAAGGGCGACAGGTTATCCTTTTCCCTGATGACTTCTGCTATGACTTTTGGTCGGAGCACTTCGGGAGCAAGTTCAAAGTGGATGACAGTTTTGTTCATCGTGATATTAACCAGTATCTGATAAATTTTATCCACAGCCAACAAGTTCCGTGATGTCTGTGAGCAGAGAATGAAGGGTTTGCCCTTGATATAGCCCACTATAACTACGAGCTTCGCTTTCGTAGTTGTGGGCTCTTCCGAGGGACTCATGGCGTTGCCCTAAGAACCTACAAGGCTCTGCCCTTGACCCGTTCAGGGCTCTGCCCCGACACCTCGCTCAAGCGTTTCACTCCTGAGAACCTGGAGCAAAGAGTGACCCTCTCTTTGCAAACTCCGCTCAGTGGCATCTGCCCCTAAGAACCCTGAGCAGGAAGTGACTCTCTCCCTGCACCCTCCAATCAAGGCTCCGCCCCGATACCCCGTCTGCCAGTTATTATAATAGTATAATATGCTATTATCATAATATACTAATTTCATAAAATGCAAATTTATAAAAATCATATTTTCATTAATTTATATTTTTATATTTCTATGATTACAATAGCCAAAGCATCGGACCACGTAAAGCCCTGCAACATCGAGCAGAGCGAACGCCATAACAGGCGGGACGCAGAGTATATCGCCTCGCTTAATCCACGTTCATTGTATGTGCGTACAGAACTGAGCCATAACAACGAATCGTATGTCGTACCGGACTTGAAGGATGTCACCCTCCAACAGCACTATGATGCCATCAAAGCCATGGTGAAGAAGAAGACAGGCCGAGCCATGCAGGAGAAGAAAGTAACTGTTATTGGCAAGAATGGTAAACCTAAGGAACGAAATGGCAGCAGCCCCATCCGTGAGAGTGTTGTCAACATCAAGCCAGACACGACAATGGCTGACCTTCAGAAATACACAGAGAATGTGCATGGGAGATGGGGAATCCGGGCCATACAGATTCACATCCATAAAGATGAAGGTCACTATGATAATCCTGATGATCCATCTACATGGAAGCCTAACCTTCATGCACACATCATCTGGGATTGGATGAATCATGATACAGGCAAATCCTATAAACTCGGCAAGAAAGATATGGAAGAACTACAGGATATGGTAGCCGAGGTGCTAGAAATGGAACGAGGCAAGAGAAAGGCCGAAACGGGCCGTGAGCATTTGGAACGCAATGAATTCATCTTGCAGACGCAAAAAGAACAAAGTGCCAAACTTGAAATCGAGATAGCCGAAAAGCGAGACAGGCTCAATGCCGAGAACGGCAATGCCATCAAGTTTGGAGTAGCCAATCTCTTTGGAAAGGGTAAGTATGCTGATATGGAGAAAGAGAACAAGCACCTGAAGGAGGATCTTTCAAAACAGAAAGCGATCCTGCAACAGCAATACCAGAAAATTCTGGATGCTGAGCGCCAACGGCTGAACCAACAACTCGTAGAGAAGGAAAGGCAAATCAATGAACTCCAAGCCAAGTATAAAGACGAGATGTTCTGTCATCAGCAGGACAATCAGGAGAAAGACAGAATAATCAATCAGCAAAAACGGATTATTAGTGATTATCGTGAACGACTTGGTTATTATTTGTCAACCCTATCTGAATTGTTGCAAGGTGCCGTTAAGGCAGTTGTAGATTTCGTTCGGTCTGGCTATAGCAGTTTCACCTATCGTCAGAAGGGCGACATTAAACGCTACATGAATAGCCAGCCTGACAAGGAGGAAGCTGCAGACATAGTACTCAATGCCTCACGCCCCTTCTTAAAAGCCGATGAGTCTGAGCGAGTGAAAGAAAATCTCTTCGATATTGCTCTGGACGTGAAAGAAGAGCGTCAGCAAGGCCATAGCTACGGACATGGACGGTGCATGTAATAATGAGAAGGCACGATATTACGTGATCATCGTGCCTTCCTCCTAAACAATTATTACCTAACTAATGTATGAATCTAAAAACAATCCTTTTACTGGCAATTTTGTGGCAGCTTTTTCACTCCTTTCAAGTTGTCTTTTGTTGCTGGTACGATGCTGATGGCATAGCCGCCGCCAGCTGCCGCCGTTAGTTTCAAGACCGATTTTGCAGTTACCACACCTCGCTTAATGACATAGGCCTGCGGGTTTGTCTTGTAGTGGGCCGTCTTTGCATCGGCATAGACGGTGGCGACATACTTTCGGCCAGCGTCCAGGAAGTCCAGTTTCAGATTTGAGGTGTGTGCCTGCTCGCCGCTGACGCACCCAACAAACCAGTTGTCGCTACCCTTGGCGCGGCGGGCAGCAGTGATGAACTCCATAGGCTCGGCCTCGAGGTAGAGAGACTCGTCCCAGTCGCAGGCAACGTCCTTGATGAACTGGAAGGCATCCGCATGCTTCATGTAGTTCTCGGGGAAGTCGGCTGCCATCTGCAGTGGCGAGTACATCGTGACGTAGAGGGCCAGTTGTCCGCAGATGGTGGAGTTGACGTGAGAGCCATTGGCACAATCCATCTCAAAGATACCCGGCGTGTAGTCCATCGGACCGCCCTGCAGTCGTGTGAAGGGCAAGATGGCCGTGTGGCCAGGGCGTGTGCCACCGAAAGCCTGATACTCCGTGCCGCGTGCTGACTCGTTGCCAACTAGGTTCGGCCATGTACGGCAGAGTCCTGTGGGGCGTACTGCTTCGTGGCCGTTCACCATCACGTGGTAGTCGGCAGCCCGCTGCACGGCATGCAGGTAGTGGTTGATCTCGAGTTGCGAGTAGTGGTGTTCGCCACGAGGAATGATATTACCCACATAACCCGACTTTACTGCATCGTAGCCATAGTCGCGCATGAGCTGGTAAGCGCGGTCCATGTGCTTCTCGTAGTTCATGACCGACGACGAGGTTTCATGGTGCATCATAATGCGGACGCCCTTCGAGTGAGCATAGTCATTCAATGCCTTTAGGTCGAAGTCAGGATAAGGGGTGACGAAGTCAAACACATATTCCTTGCTGTTGCCGCTCCAGTCTTCCCATCCGATGTTCCAACCCTCTACTAAAACCTCATCGAAGCCATGTTCGGCAGCGAAGTCGATGTAGCGGCGTACGTTCTCGTTGTTGGCCGAATGGCGCCCCGAGGGGCGCGCCTTGCTGTAGTCGGTCTCGCCTAGCTTCACTGTCGGGAACTGGTTGGTGTAGGCCCAGTCGCCCTTGCCGCTGATCATCTCCCACCACACGCCGACGTACTTTGTTGGATGAATCCAAGAGGTGTCTTCAATCTTACAAGGCTCGTTCAGGTTCAGAATGAGGTTAGAAGCTAGAATCTCGCGGGCGTCATCGGCAATCATGATGGTGCGCCAAGGCGACTGGCAGGGTGTCTGCAGGTAGCCTTTCGCTCCCTGAGCGTCGGGAGTGAGGTGGCTCTGGAAGACGAAGGAGTTGTTTAGTTCAAGGTGCATGGCGGGATAGTTCACCAGCGCAGCCTCATGCAGGTTCAAGTAGATGCCGTCGTCGGTCTTCAGCTGAAGCGAAGTCTGTACGGCATGATCGGAGAACACGGTCTGCGAGAGATTGCCGCTGATGGCCCCACGCAGCAGTCTGGGGATTTCGCTCAGGCGTGAGCGCGTGTACTCATACTCCTGCGTGTCGTAGTCGCCGGCTATCCACCAAGCCGTATGGTCGCCGGTCATAGCAAACTCCGTGCGCTCTTCCTTCACGATGAAGTAGTTCAGCCGGCCTTCCTGAGGGAACTCGTACCGCAGTCCCACACCGTCGTCGTAGACGCGGAAGCGAATGTTCATCAGTCGTTCTGTCTGTTTCTGCTCCAATTTTACGAGCAGTTCGTTGTAGTGGTTGCGGATGTCGTGGGTCTCGCCCCAGACGGGTTGCCACGTCTCGTCGAATGTTGCGGTCTCTTCAGCCATCAGCGTGAATCCATCGAGCAGATTGTCGCTATTCAGCAGTTCATAGCCAAGGCGACTGGGAAGAATGATGTTCTGGCCGCGGAAGGTTACATGATAGGTCGGCACGGATTCATCGAGAGAGAAACTGAGCTTCACTTCTCCATTCGGTGATGCCACTTCGCTAGCACGAACTGTCAGTGTAAGCAGTAGGCAGATTGTTGCAAATAAGATTTTCTTCATATTGTTACTTTGTCAATTGGTTACCTTGTTACTTTGTTACTTTGTCACTTTGTCAACATGACAACCTTGCAGCCATGAGCGGGCAGGGTGGCACTAAGCGTGCTGGTCATGCCCTCATCGGCATGTTGCCATAGGTCGCGCACCTTCCACTCACCACTGATGCCGAGCTGGCTCATGGCAATAGTCTTTGTGGTAGTTTGGTCGCCTCGGTTGAAGAGCGCTACAACATAGTTGCCGTTGGAGAGAGAGCCATACCAAACCTCGCTGTCACCATCGCCGAGCTTATCGCTCAGGGGCTGACCCACGAAGCCATCGCGGCGCAATTGTAGCAACTCGTCGTTAATATAAAAGCCGAGATTGTTGCCGATGGTCGACGGTTGGTCGGCTACGGCCACAGGACCGCCTGCCATGAGTTGCAGCGAAACTGCCGTCTGGCGCTCTGCATCGGTTTCATAGCGGCTTAGTCGCAGGAAGTCGCCATCGAGGATGACCTTGTTACGACCTGTGATATGCGACCAATAAGTAAAGCCGTCGAACTGGTTCATACAGTTAGGCCATGATGTGTATGAGCGTCCCTTGTCGTGAGCCGACGTGTGGCGCCAACCACCATTGCCCGTATCGGCAACTATTCGCACCATATTTCCATAGCGTGCCTCTACCTCTGCATCATTGTTCAGATGTGGCATGACGAGTGAGGTAAAGACTCCATACTTCTTTGCCGACTGGGCGATGTAAGCCAAGGCTCTGGCGTAGGCTTCACGTCCATAACCACGTCCTACGGTTCCTGCTCCGCGGTCCTTGCCATCCTCATACCAGGAGAGGAAGTCCATGCGGATGAAGTCAACACCCAGTTCCTTGTAATGGCGGAAGAATCCATCGATATACTCCTGTGCGCCCTCCTTCTCGCTCACCACCCATGTGAACCATTGGTCTTGAGCATTGGGATTCAGCACCTTTGTAGATCCATCGTAGACAATCTGCCCGAAGGTGCGGCTCGTGCCTTCAATGGGTGTCGAGAGTGGACCGTGTATCCACAACGGGTTGTCATAGACACCCAGACGCAGACCCTTAGCCTTACACTTGGCGGCAAGATCCTTCAGCGACATCGATCCATAGTGGGTCATGTAACCAGAAGCATCTTGTGCCAGCATGGGAATAAACCCATCGGTACACACCATGTCGTAGCCATAAGGCTTCAGGTTCGTGGCCACCCAGTCGATAACTTCATCCCATTGTGCTTCGGTGAAGTCCATGTCGGAACCGCTTACGCCAGCCTGCTCCTGTTCGTAGGCATATTCGTAGATGCTCCAATAGAGGGGTGCCTTCTGTCCGTCGTGGATGCCTTCAACAACAGGCAGGTCGGGTAGCTCATATTTTGGCGGATAGCGCATTTCGATATCGTTGGTACAGGCGCTAAGCATCATTGCTATCAGGCCTGTCAGCAGAATAATAGTCCGTTTCATATCTTTATTTATCAATTATCATTTTTCAATTATCAAAATCACATGCTCTCTACTTTCAGAGTCCAAGCCTTCAGATCGAGCGTCAGGCGATACTGGCCTTCTTCATGCACCTGCCACTTGTCATCGGGCGAGGTGGTGAAGACAATGTTAGGATTCTCGACGCCGCTCTTATCAATCTTGCAGCCGCCGAACGTGGGACGGATGAACGGCACATCCCAACTGCCTGTCTGCGTGCAAGCCTTCAACTCGCCTTTTGTGAGTTTGCCTTCATAGGTGAAGATATATTGTGACTGCTTTGTGAGTTGTGTCGGTGTGTCAATACTCCAACCATTAGGCGTGGCATCTCCAACGATGTAGACTGCCTCAGTTTCCAGTGGCTCTTTAGCGGTGAGTGGTTCTGCGGTAATGATCCAATTCTTCAGATCGAACGTCAGGCGATACTGTCCTGCCTCGATGACCTGCCACTTGTCGTCTGGCGAGGTGGTGAAGACGAAATCTGCGCTTTCCACGCCAGCAAGGCTGATCTTGCAGCCACCGAACGTTGGGCGGATGAACTGTACGCCCCAATCGCCAGTCTGCGTGCAAGCCTTTAGTTCACCAGGCACCAGTTCTCCTTCGTAGATGAAGATGTATTGTGACTGCTTCGTGAGTTGTGTCGGCGTATCGATGTTCCAGCCGGTCGGCGTAGCATCGCCAACGATGTAGACGGCCTCAGCCTCCAATGGCTGCTTGTCGGGAGTAGGTGCCTCGCCCAGATAGTCTACTTGCAATGTCCAAGCCTGCAGGTCGAAAGTGAGGCGGTACTGCCCTGTCTCGGTGACCTGCCACTTGTCGTCGGGGGCTGCGGTGAAGACAAAGTCCTTACTTTCTACCCCACTTTGGCCAATCTTGCAGCCGCCGAAGGTCGGACGGATGAACTTCACGCCCCAGTCGCCAGTCTGTGTGCAGGCCTTTAGTTCGCCAGCCGTGAGAACGCCCTCATAGATGAAAACGTATTGTGACTTTTTCTTGAGTTGTGTCGGTGCATCGATGTTCCAGCCGTTTGGTGTGGCATCGCCTACGATGTAGACGGCCTCAGCCTCGATAGGCTCAATGACGGGTGCATCGGGCTCGCCCAGGAATTCTGTCGACATGGTCCAGTGGCGCAGGTCGAACGTTAGGCGATACTTGCCTGCATCGGCAATCACCCATTTGTCATCGGGATCGCCGGCATGCATGGCAAACTTCGCGTTGCTGATGGCAGTCTTGGTGATTTGCGTGCCACCCACTTCAGGACGGATGAACGGAGCATCCCAGCTGCCCGTAGTCAGACAAAGCTTCAGTTCTCCTTTGTAGAGTTGTCCCTCCCATGAGAACACCAAAGCATCGTCGCCCGTTGCCTCAAGGGGTGTCGGATTGCCGATGTCCCAGCCATTAGGCGTGGCATCGCCTACCATATAGAGCGTCTGTGTCTTGATAGGCAGTTCGCCCTCAATGATGTTCAGATCCTTCTCGCTGTCGCACGAGGCGAGACCCATTGCCAGCACTAGGCCGGCTATTGCGGAAAATAAACGATTCAGTTTCATATCTTTTAATCTATAATCTATTATATATAACCTAACTATTATATCCCGGGTTCTGTACCAACTTTGGATTGGCATTCAGAATTGGGCGCATGATGGGGAATATCTTCGTGTGAGCATCGGCATCGGGAGTTTTATCCCACCAGGTGCCGTTGGTGAACTTGTCGAAGCGGATGAGGTCGATGCGGCGACGACTCTCAGCAAAGAACTCGCGGCCCCACTCGTTGAGCATCTCCTGCATGTCGAGGTTGGCGCTGCCCTCAGGCGTGTAGAGCGCATCCTGCAGGTGGTTGGCATCGTAGTTGCGGCGGCGAACACTGTTCAGCAGGCGCGCAGCCTCAGCCTTCTTGCCCTCGCGCAGGCGGCATTCAGCCAGCGAGTAGATGATTTCCGGCAGGCGAATCTCCGTGTAGTCGCTCTCCATCTGGTGGGCATCGTCGTCGCTGTAGAAGGGATACTTGGCAAAGTGCCAGCCCGAATTGTGGTCGCCATCACGCAGCGTGCTGCTCGCGGCTGTCAGCCAGCGGTCGGGCGCCAGGCTTTGGAACTTGCCTACGGCATCGCGGATGTAGAGGTCGTAAGGCACCTCAGGAGCCTGCACACGCTTGGTCTGGCCGCTCTCGTCCTGGTATTCCAGATAGCCGAAGAAGAACATTCCCTCGCGCTGGCTGTTGCCAAGGTTGCGATAGAGCTTCAGACGCACGTCGCCATCATACTGGCGGAAGCGCTCGATGGGCATGCCCAGCTCGAAGTTGAGGCGTTCGCCATTGGGAGCATAGCTTGGCGAGGCAGCATACTTCGTGTTGTGGTCGCCGGCCTTGCACTTGGCGTCGTTCAGGTAGTAGCGTGCACGGGCAGGAACCGTCCACCAATAGGTGTCGCCCTGATAGTGCCAATAGCTGTAGCCGGGAGCAGCGGGGAAGCCGAAGATGACCTCGTCGCAGGCGTCGTTGTTCCAGTCGAAAGCGGCATCCCAGCGGTCGGCTACCTGGTAGCGGCCGTACTGGCCGTCGAGGATGGCCTGTGCCATGTCGGCACATTCCTTATAGCGGTCTTCGCCAATATAGACCTGAGCATTCAGATAGAGACGCACCAGGAGGGCGGCTGCACCAGCCTTCGTCCACTGACCCTGCAGCGCGCCGTTGCCGCCCAGCGACGACTTCTCGGCCAGCAGGGGCAGACATTCCTTCAGGTCGCTCTCGATGAAGTCGAAGACCACCTTCGGCTCGACCTGCGTCTCAGTGTTCTGGCTGACGTCGCCGAAGCTCACAGCCAACGGTACGTTGCGGAATCCGTCGAGCAAGCGCAGGTAGAACCAGGCGCGCAGTACGCGGCACTGTGCCTTCAGGTTCTGGAACTCGGCCTCAGTGAAGCCGAAGCGCGAGGCGTCGAGCCCGTCCAGATCCTCAATCACGTAGTTGCATTGCATAATGCCCTGGAAGCAGCCGTTCCATTCCGACTGTGCGTCGCCACCGTCTTCCACATTCCAGTCGTGGTAGTGCAGGCGGCGCCACTTGCCACCGTCGTCCCACCAACCGTCGCGAGTAGGGGTGATGAGTTGGTCGGCCGTAAGCTCGTTGAGTACGTGACGGCTCTGGATGCTCCAGAAAGCGTGTTCGAACGGACGGAACACGGCACGCACGACGTCGCTCTTCGTGTTATAGTAGTTCTGTGTGCCCACCTGGTCGTAGAGCGTCTCGTCCAGGTCGGTGCAGCTGGTGAGTGTCGAGAAACACAACGCTGCAGTCAATATATAATAATGTATAGCTTTCATATTGTGAACTTTGTTACCTTGTTACTTTGTCACTTTGTTACCTTGATTAGAAGTCAACCTGCAGGCCAACGATGAACTGGCGCGTAGAGGGGAAGTAGGTACGTGAGCCTTGGGCGCCTGGTGTCAGTCCGTTCACCTGATAGGTGGCTGGGTCGACGCCGCTGAACTTTGTCAGCGTGAGCAGGTTCTTGCCCGTGGCGTAGATGCGCACGCGGTCGAGGAAACGCCAGTCCTTCGGTTGGAATGTGTAGCCCAACGTCAGCATGTCGAGTTTCAGGTAGTCGCCACGCTCCAGGAAGTAGTCACACACCACGGGGTTGGCCGTGCCGGCAATGGGGAAGTTCTTGGCATAGGCCTTCTGCAGGCGGTTGCCGGTGAAGTTGCGGGTTCCGTAATAGAAGTCGTGGATGTTGAAGATGTCGTAGAAGAAGGCTCCGCGGAAGAACAGGGCAAGGTCGAAATTCTTATAGCGGAAGTTGTGACTCGACGAGAGCGTGAACTTCGGCATACCGTTGCCCACCACGCGGCGGTCCTCATCGCTGGCCTGCGAGGCGCGGATGATGTCGCCATCCTTGTCGTAGACAAGCCATTCGCCCTCAGTAGTATGACCGGCATATTCCCACATATAGAAATTACCGAGCGACTCGCCTTTCTGAATGCGCTGCAGGTTGTAGAAGGGATAGGGATCCTCGGTGCCGGCAACGTCGTAGAAGTCCTGGCCAACGTACTCTGAGTTGCTGAAGTCAACGAACTTGTTGCGCATGGTAGTACCGACGAGGCTGATGTCGTAGCCAAAGTCCTTGGTATTGACGGCGCGGAAGTTCAGGTCGAACTCGAAACCGGTGTTCTTCATCGTACCCACGTTGACGAAGGTCTCGTCGAACAGATAGGGAGGCACGCTCACCTTATAGTTACCAAGCAGGTCTTGCTGGCGGCGGCTGAAGTAGTTAATGGAGCCGTACAGACGGTTCTTGAACAACGAGAAGTCGAGACCCACATTCCAGTTCTTACCCTTCTCCCACTTCAGGTCGGGATTGACATTCTTCGACGGGCCCCATACCTGGAAGTAGCGGCCGTTATAGAAATAGTAGCCGAATCCTGTCATCGTGTTCAGCGACAGATAGCTGCCGAAATCCTGGTTGCCGGTGACACCATAGTCGGCACGCAGCTTCAGGTCGTTCACCCACTTGACGTCCTTCATGAACTTCTCCGACGAGATGCGCCAACCGGCTGAGACGGCAGGGAAGTTACCCCACTTGTTGTCGGCACCGAACTTCGACGAACCCTCGTGGCGCAGCGAAGCTGTGAAGAGGTAGCGACCATCGTAGTCATAGCTGACGCGGCCGAAGAAGGCTATGAGCTTGGCATCGTTCTTATAACTGCCCATCAGCACCTCGCCTTCCTCCTTGGCATATTCACCCGAGCCCAGATTGTCGGAACCCAGACCGTCGTTGGGGAAGTCTTTGTTTTCGGCATTGAAGCCTGAGTAGCGGGAGTACTGGTAGCTGTAGCCTGCCATACCCTTCACGTTGTGAAGGCCGAAGCTGCCCATGTAGTTGGTGAGCCACTCGGCCACATACTGGCTCTCCTTCGCATAGGAGCGGCTGGCCTCACCGTCACGACCGTTGTTCACGGCTTGCGTGCTTGTCGACGGCCGGAACCAACTGTTGTCGTTGCTGTACTGGTGGTCGGCAAACATCACCTGCGTGGTGAGCGTCTGGTTGCCCTTGTCGTTCTTGGCCAGCAGGGGCAGCAGGTTCAACTTCACGGTGCCATCCCAGTCGAGGAGCTTCGTGTCGGCGTGGTCTTTCTCCAGCTTCTGACGCTCCACGGGGTTACTGCCCACGACCTGACCTTGGAAGTTATAGTAGCGAACAGGGTCGTCGGGATCCATCAGTGGTGTGGTGGGATTGGCCTCGATGGCATCCTTGAACACGCTCCAGTCGGCATTGTCGCGATAAATGACGCGCGGAGCCACGTTGGCCGTAATCGTGAGGAGTCCGTTCTTGGTGGTATGCATGATGGCAGCACGTGCACCATACTCCTCGCGCTTCGAACGCAAGTCGATGCCGTGGGCATTGCGGTAGTCGGCACTCACGCGGTAGTTACTCTTGTCGTTGCCGCCGCTTAGGGTGAGCGTGTGCTGCATTGTGGCACCGGTGCGGCTGGTCTTGTCGAGCCAGTCGATGTTGCCACCAAGGTCAACACCCGTGTCGCCCCAACCGAGGCGCACGTCGCGAAACTCCTGGGCGTTCATCATCTTCAACTCCTTGTTGATGACGTCGAGCGACAGCTGGCCGCTGTAGGACGTATGCACCTGACCGTCCTTGCTGCCTTTCTTCGTGGTCACGACGATGACGCCGTTCGAACCGCGCGTACCATAGATAGCGGAGGCGGCACCGTCCTTCAGCACGTCGAAGGAAGCAATGTCGTTGGGGTTGATGTTGGTGAGGTTGCCACCAGGCACACCATCAATCACGATGAGCGGACCGAGGCCTGCCGAGCGCGAGCTGACGCCACGTATCTGGATGCTGGCCTGGTTGTTGGGGTCGCCGGCACCGGTATTGGTGATGGAGACACCTGCCACCTTGCCCTGAATCATCATCGAGGGGTCGAGTGAACTCACGGTCAGAAAGTCCTTCTCGCCCACGTGCGAGATAGCAGAGGTGAGCTCCTTCTTGTCCATCGTACCATAACCCACGACGACAACCTCGTTCAAGGTCTGGTCGTCTTCCTTTAGGGTGATTTCCAGCTGAGTGCGCCCGCCAACGGCTATCTCCTGCGTAGTAAATCCAATGTAGGAGACCACCAACGTGGCTTTCGAGGGAACGGTCAGCGAGAAGTTGCCGTCGATGTCGGTGACGGCCCCATTCGTGGTTCCCTTTTGCATTACAGAGGCACCGATGACGGTTTCGCCCGTCTCGTCCTTCACAACGCCTTGCACCTTGATGTCTTGTGCAAGCAGGCCCAGTGGCATCAGCAGCGTCAGCAGGCTAAGCACCAGGCGTTCTTTCAGAAGTCGCTTCATTTTGTACATGTTAATCGTTTTGTCGGGTTAGTTATCATTTTAACTGCTGCAAAGGTAATCATGATTTCACGTGGTTGTAGCTCATAGTAAATGTTTGGTAAATTGAGGAGAAACTAAATTAATCGTATCTCATTGGAAATCATTGATTTATAAATGTTGTTAAATATTCAGTAGTAAATTTCCGAAAACCAACAATTATCATTATCTTTGCCATGATGAAGACCCTATTACTCATATTTGCCCTCTTTCTCCAGGCAGGAAATGGCCGTGCCGATAACAGCAAGCTGTTTCGCGAACTCGATCAAGTGATTAGCGAAAAAGGCAACTACGTCGGCCAAAAGGAAGAAACTATTGCTGCCCTGAAGCAGCAGTTGGCTGCAGAACGCGACAGCGACCGCATGATGAAACTCACGGAGGACATCTTCCGTGAATACAAAGTATTTAAATTCGACTCGGCAATGGTGTATGCCAACCGCGGACTCGCCTTGGCGCGGCAGCGGCGGGATGCCAGCTACGTGGCACAGTTCTCCATCTGCCGCTCTGAGATTCTTGCCATCGGCGGTCTCTATACCGAAGCACTTAGCAACCTGGAGCAGGTGGACACGACAGCACTGAGCCGACAGCAGTTGTTCTTCTATCATCAGGCACGCTTCAATATTTATCTGTATTGGGCCAACTATTGCAACGATCGCGAGTATGCTCCCCAATACATGGCGAACGCCTCCCATTTCCTTGCGCATGCCATCCGATACCTCAATCCCGGTGACGATTTCTACAATTACTTTCTGGGCGAGTATCACGTTTTCGTTGAACCCGACACCAAGAAGGCACGCCACTATTATGAAATGGCTTTCAAGGGTAGCAGCGAGCAGTCGCGAGTGCATGCCATGACATCGTTTGCACTGGCAGGCAACTATTTGGCATCAGGCGATCAGGACCGATACGAGGAATATCTCATCAAGGCTGCGCTGAGCGACACGAAGTGCTGCACGATGGAGAACATGGCGCTTCAGACACTGGCCCTGCGTTTGTTTGAGAAAGGCAACGAGCATATCAAACGGGCAGAACAATACATCAACACGTCGATGGAAGATGCCAAGTTCTACAACAACCGCCTGCGCATCCTTGAAATTTCTCGCATCATGCCACAGATCATGTCATCTTATCAGGAGCGCGTTGAGCAGCAGAACCGCGGGCTGCGCTACTCTGTCTTGTTCATCTCGTTGCTACTCATTGGTCTATTCATTACATCATACTTCATTTACCGTCAAAACCGGCAACTCTCAGCGCGACGACACGAATTGGCCACGCTCAACGCTGAACTTGCCACACTCAATACGCAACTCTCACAAACCAACACACAACTCTCTGACGCCAACACACTACTCTCCGATACCAACACTCGTCGCGAGAACCTGGCCAGCATCTATATCGACCTTTGTGCCAAATACATTGACAAACTGGGACGCTACCAGACGCTCGTGAAACGCAAGATCAAGGCCAATCAAGCGCAGGAACTGCTACAGGCCATCTCTTCAACACGCATCTCCGAGGAGGATGCCGCTACGTTCCTGAACCGGTTCGACAAGGCTTTCCTGGAACTCTACCCGTCGTTCGTCGACGATTTCAACGCCCTGTTGCAGGAAGACGGCCGCATCCGGTTGAAAACGCCCAACACGCTAACCACCGAACTGCGCACGTTTGCCCTGATCCGCCTGGGCGTAAAGAATACCACAGACATTGCAGGCTTGCTCTTCCTCTCCACCCAGACAATTTATAATTGTCGCTCTACCACCAAAAGCAAAGCTATCAATAAAGACACCTTTGATGAGGATGTACAAAAACTGTGTACAGTTATTAGGAAATAGTGTTTATGTTGAAAACACTGAAACAGCAAATATTTGCACAAAAAGTCTATCTTTGCTACGCCATGCAATATCATTGCAATCGAAAAGATTGCAGGAAACTTCACATCATAACTTTTTTGTCACGAATTTCACCTGAATTTCACCAAAAAGAAAAAGAGAGTCACGAAATATTCGTAACTCTCTGATTTTCAGTGTGGACCAGCCAGGGCTTGAACCTGGGACCTCCAGATTATGAGTCTGAGAGAATACAATTTTATGAAATTTTCTTTGTTTGAAATTTGGTTGATACACAGATATTTAGTAAATTTGCACCATCAAACGAAACGTTAAAAAACCCCTTAACTCAACCCGATTGTTTTCGCATTGTTTTCGCGGAAATTTTGCGAAAAGACATCAGACTCGAGTCTGGAGGTTTCAGAAAATTGCAAGAAATTGAACAAAAATTAGGCGATTTCACGGCAGCAGACTATAGGTCTGTAAGGCGGAATGTTTTCGCGAAAACAAAGACAAGAAGAACTATGGCAAAGAAACTTACAACCTCGCTGACTGGCTTCAAAGAACGTCAGTGTACAATGGCAATCGTTCTGGACATCCGTAGCAATCGCAAAGATGTAACAGAATACCCTGTGAAGGCTCGATTCACCATCGACCGCCGTTCGTACTACTATCCGATAGGGGGTAGTTATAGCAAACAGGAGTTCTCGGAAATCTGCAACGTACAGAAGAGTAAGTCGCCCAAGTACGAGGAGAAGAAGCGGTTGTTAGACATTGTGGACAAGTATAAGACAATGCTTATTAACCTCAATCCAGGTCATGAGCTAACACTTGATGCCGTGCGTATGGTCGTTGAGGGCAAGGTCACAAAGGAAACGAAGGAGTCGTTCATCGGTATCTGGGAAGAAATAATCCACAATCTACGTACAGAAAACAATGGTGCCAGATATACTACTGCCGAGCCATACGAAACAGCCTTGAACTCCTTTAAGAGATTTCTTTGGAAGGAAGATATCAAGGGATTTGAGGTCAGTATAGAGCACATAAAGAAATGGGAGGATGGAATGATAAATGGTGCTATAGGCCCTGATGGTAAGAAGCTAAAGCCCGTCAAAAGCACTACTCGCGGAATCAACATGCGTCAATGTCGTGCAGTATGGAATGAGTGTCGCCGCCGTGGCTACCTGCTGCAGACAGAATACCCGTTCTCCAATGCTAAGAAAGGGAAGGTGTCGATACCAGCTCCAGCATCGCGCAAGGACGAATATCTCGATATTGCCCGAATGACAGAACTCTATCAAGTGTTTGTTAATAAGAACTATCCTGACACGTGGAAAAAAGGATATGCTGAGCGTGCTCATTACGCTTTGGGCCTTTTTCTTGTTCAATATCTGGGCAATGGCTTCAATCTGGTAGATGTGGCCCAGCTGACCTACTCACAATACTACTTCGATACCGAACGTAGAGCTTTCAAGTTCTACCGTAAGAAAACTCGTGGACGCAGTAAAAACGGTGGCGAAGTCATTATTCCCATCACGGAACCCTTGCAGCACATTCTCGATGATATTGCGGCACCTCCAAAATTAAATGCCCTCGTCTTTCCCCACATTCTGGAGGGGGCTACCCATGAACGAGACATTCGCAAGCGTGTGTCAGGTGAAAACTCCAATGTTCAAGACCGTCTCATCAAAATCTGTAAAGATGTGCTTCATTGGGAAGTTCGTCCCTCTGGAACCTGGGCACGTCACTCCTTTGCCACCAACCTTACCCATGCTGGTGTGGAGCGGTCATACATTGATGAAGGTATGGCCCACTCTCAGGGCCAGTCTGTCACTGACCTTTACATTGCCAAATATCCTTTGGAAAAGCAGATTGAATACAACTCCAAGCTGTTGAACCTGAATCCCACTCCTGCTATTACAAAAGATGACATCAAGAATATGAGCAAGGAGGAAATGGCAAACCTGCTAATGGAACTAATAGAAAAATGAGAATGAAGCTGGGGTGGCAATTCACCACCCCGGCTTACACCACTTTAGTATTCAGTATATTAACGTGAGTTCGACGAAATTAATTATAAAATAATTGCTTGATTATTAGGTAATTAGCGATATTTTTAGTAACTTTGTAGTACCACCCATAAAGTTGAACTAAAAGATATCGCTAATGTTTACCGA
>Ga0256404_1003722_pt1 | contig 30267 bp, 22 predicted proteins | sample RumenRJG_01DNA_FD_185990 | JGI IMG/M metagenome (GOLD analysis project Ga0256404, IMG submission 185990) | Bovine rumen microbial communities from Lethbridge, Alberta, Canada - RJG_01 | ecosystem: Host-associated > Mammals > Digestive system > Stomach > Rumen | place: Canada: Alberta | collected...
AGAACTGAAGGCGCCTTCACCAATACGTGTCACCTTTCGAGTTCGATTCATAAAAACAACCTCCTCAGGTATAACTACATTACCTTTATAACGCTCAGGATTTGGATAATAACCATGATTGTAGTATGTTACCTCCAACTCTGTCCCATCGTTGATGTAGTTGTAATAAATTGTAACACCATCAGCATTTTCTACAGCTATATCCTCCCAAGCTAAGGCTTTAATTCCAACCATACTCATCAGCATGGTTAATAAAATAGAAGTACTTAATTGTTTCATATTTACTTATAAAATTAACTTCATGTATTTATGTGGAATAGCTACAGGTCTATGAATAGAAACAGCGCAGCTCCACCATATTCCCGATTAGGCTTTGCACGGCCTCAACATCCTACGGAGAAGGCTACGCTGTAAGGCGCAGCTTCTAGGATGTTGTTATGCTCGTTTATCCATTTCTGAGGTGCAAATTCAATCGGGAATCGAGCATCTAAAGTTAGTGTCTCTTACGAAACACAGTTGCAAAGATACATATTTTCCGCGAATTGGAATACAGAAATGCCAAATATTTGACTTTTTACCTATTTAATAATATATAAATTGGCGTAATTTGGGCCAATTTGCTTTCTTTTTGCCCAATAAGTTGTAATTTTGCAAGCGTATTAAAAAGATAAGCCCAAATCGTCCGTTCGGATTTGCAATACGGCAGTGAGGAATCCTAATGGCCGATTTGGGCTTATTGTTCTCCTATCGTATTTACTCATGGTAATTCATGTAATGCCATTTCTTTAGTCCATGATTATCCATCTCATCAGGTATAGCCTTCTTCATAAAGGAGAATCTTCCTTCACCTCCTTTCTGCTTGTACTCCAATTCATTTACCTCTTGGAGCACCATTTTATCATCAGCCACATCCTTCCTTAATGCGACATTCATTCCAAATCCTCCTAAAGAGGGTACTGACGGATAGATAACACCATCTAATTGGCTTGCGTGCATCAACATGTCTGCTATTGTAGCAGAGATTATATATTCATAATCATGAGAAGGAACAACAGGCTTGGCAAATTGTTCGGTAACGTATTTCTCATAGTCATCAAATTGTGTAGCATCAACTAAGAACGTCCTGCTCCTTTCAAACTCTCTCTTTGCCATATCCAGCAGGACATTGTTATGTACATCTGGATAAACAGTGTCATGTACAAATACAGCTAATCTTATCGGGCTGTTTGTAAACCAACGTGATAATGTGTATTGTTCTGTGCCTTCAGCATCTTTTCCTGCTTTTAATAATTCTGATGCCTCAAGCAATGCCATATAGCGATTATTAAATAGTGGATCTGATTCGTGACAAATCGTCCCGTAGAAAGCAGTCTTCTTTGGCAATGTCGCTCTTTGAGGCTTTACATTTTTATCAGCAGGTCTGTATGAAACCTCCTTTCTCTCATATACATTCACATCTGGGCGAATCCTTTCAATAATCGCCCCAGCAGTAATTGTGAGCCTTACAACTTTCGGTTGGAACAGACTAACCAATCTCTTAACCTCATCATACGGATATGAAGATAGGTCAAGCTCGTCAAGTGCTTTTATTATTTCCTTATTAGTCATGGTCCTGTCACATAAAAACTATATCTTGTATTTCACAAATAATCTATCCCGTCCATACATATCGCGCAACCAATGTTGCACCTCATGGACATAGTGGAACTTCAGTTTCATACACTTATCGTAAAGTGTTTCCTCTTCCCCTTCAAAGGTGTTCCGTTTAAAATGCTCTAAATAATAAGAATAATCTGTCGTGAGTGCAGACTTCAAACTGTCAGAGCCAATAAATGATGCCGCAATAAACGGGTCATAATAAATATCTATGTCATCAGATCCGTTAATAGGTATTGGTTCAATATGTTCAAAACATATAGGCCCCTCTATTGTATCAAGAATAACCGTTCCATCTTTATTTATCTTCGAAACGCTGAACAATGAATCATATTTATATAATGAGCTATACCTGTTGCGGTAGTCTTCCTTTATTCTTACCAGGTCTCCATACTCATATTCCAGCCCTATAACATCTCCCTTCCCCATCTTGCCTATTTCACTCTTGTCTTTCTGGTAATCAACAATATTCAGTTTGATGAATCTAAAACTTCCCTTCGGTGGCATCTGGAACTTGACCACACGCATCACAGACAATCCGTATGAATCGCCCAAATCTTTCATCCGGTGAATGTTACTATAGATGAAATTCTTTTCATCAATTAGCTCAAATTCTGTATTGTCGCCCTCATATCGTTTGAAGTCAGCCTTTGGCAAATATTCCTTCCTCATGATAATCATGAATCGACCACGGGCGGGCGTTTTGTATAGTTCCACATCTTTATATAGGTATCCCCTATCAGTTTCCTGCAATGGATCACCGCCATACAGAGAATCAAAAGTACTCAGGTGGAAAGAACTCAGAATAGCATACTGATTATCCAAACCAAGTAAGTCAATAACATCTTTTATCTCGCTGAAATCTATTGTATAAGATGCTATTGGGTTGTTCTGGACAAACAAAATTTGATAGAAATGATAAATCTCATTTTGGATGTTCTCCATAAACAGCTCATCTGTATTGATAGGCATTGACTTTCCTGAATCATCATCAAGAGATGCCTTTTCTAACTTATAACTCACAGGAAAAGCCCTATTGTCAAAATAGTGGCTTCCTTCATCCCCTACATCCATGAAACGAGGTAACCATAACGGATGACTATCGGCCCACTCTGAAAAATCGTTTATTAACTTTTTTATCTTCTCACCATCATACCTGATGCTTTTCACAATAGGCTTCCTATACTTTTCGCGCATGGCTTTGTTGAATGCGGATTTCCTTTCAAGCATCTGGTCAAATTCTTCACCCATGGTGTCAAGTATGTCCTCTGCAAGTAAGTGCATCTGTGTAGAGAATAGGCTTGGCAATCCTTCCTCTTCCTTATAATTAGATTTACTATTTTCTATAGCAGTACGCATCTGGGCAATGGCCTTTGTTGTTCGTACGCCTCCTTTAATAATACTGGGCAGATACCCCTTTAGCCATCGACTCCTCCCAGCTGTGGTTTTTTCTGTGGCTTCTTTTAGCTTTGGCAGAGGATTGTCATAATAATGATAATAAAGCCACATCTCGAAAGCAGGATTACTAACAATCCATCGAAGACATTCTGGTTGTCCGTCTTTTGCCAGCCCTCTTATTTCTGTTTCAAACTCATCAATATCCTGAAGTAGGTATATGATGTCGCCATTCTCGTCCTCGAAACGATAAGACGCATCTTCTGCAACGAACTTCTTACTGTCAACACTCTTATTGGCTACTTTAAGCAGTTGAGTAGGATTCAATCCCTGACCTTTCTTTGATGCAAATGCTACCTTTATCCTTTTCAGATTTTGGTCGTCCTTCAGCATCTTGAAGTAATTCTTCTCTCTATCGGTACCTCCTGATAGGATAAAGAGAATGCGTGTATCCAGTTCACCTTCGGGCTTGGTATAGTCCGAAGGCAACTCTACATGTGGCAGTGGGGCACTTTTGCTTGCAGAAGATATCTTTTTTCTGTCTTTTCTCTCTACAAACCTCTCCTCCCTGCTTCCGTCTTCCTTGCCGTATTTTAGACCGTCTAACTTCATAAAGCAACTTTATTCAAGAGAGCCAAGAAAAGGGATAGCACCGAAACGACCATCAAGATAACCATTTTCTATGGAAAGAGATTTATGATATTTGAAATCGTTAAGTGAGTACATCTGTGTCTCGCCCGACTTCTTCTCTGTAAACCACACCTCATCAGCTCGAAGCAATTCTTGCTGATTTAGCAATGGTGTTTCGTGAGTAGTAAAAATCAACTGACCGTTAGTTTCGCTTTCTCCGAAGAATTTGATAAGATGTTTAATTAGGATAGGGTGAATACCGTTATCAATTTCATCAATAACAACTGTACTCCCTTTCTTCATAGCATAATATAGGGCAGGCACTAATGAGAGCAAACGAAGGGTACCTGCAGATTGGGCGGAAGCTTCCATCGAACCCAAATAACCATTTCGCCCAATTTGCTCGAAGATAAACTCGCGTACCATCCTCTCCCCATTCTCGGTAGAGATTGAGTAGATTGGCACCTCACTACCCATCTTTGATAGCGTGTGGTTTGGATTTGGCCCAGCATTATTCAGCAGAGAATTAAGTATATTTCTCTCACTGCTGTTCGCCTTGTTAATCCATTCGTCAAACTGGCTGGCATTGATGTCCATGTGGCTGATACCAAGCCCAACCTCAGAAAAGATGTTATTAACAAAATCTAAAACATCCTTCTGATCTTTCAGTTGCTCTATCAGCCAAGGGATCTGTCTTTCCACGCTGATGACGGTCAGATTCTCTTTAAACCACTTAAAGGCTTTTGCCATATTTTCATCATCAGTGAGGTGTAAAGTTCCATTTAGAGCCAGAATTGATGTCGATGGGTTATCTGTAATCTGTCTGATAAAAATCTTACGGACATCCTCACCTACATTGGCGGCTTCAAAACTGACATTATTTCCCGAACGTGAGAAAATGGAGATATGTTCACTCTTGCTCTTTCCTGAGAGATAAAGATTCTCTGTCTCTACACCATCTTTTCCAATTTCAAGGTTATAGATGAATACCGATCCTTCTACCCCAAATTCAAATAGAATTCCCACAGGTTGGTCACCGTCCAGTATAGGAAGACGAAATCTGTTCTCTATATACCAGTTTTTCAGCCACAGTTTATCCTGTGATGACACTTCCGTTGCAAATCGTTCTACGAATGCAAGTGCTTTTACGAAGTTCGATTTGCCCGCGCCATTAGCACCGTAAATGGCCGTCTCTTTCAGAACAGGCAACGTTTCTGCATGATAGATATGATGCGTAAAGTTGTCCCTCCGCATATTTGGGAACATATTAAATTCCTGTTCCTCGCCAAAAGAACGATAATTACCAATGATGACTCTGTAAAGCATAATCTACTGAATTATTATATTAATTTGCTTGCAAAGTTAGTGATAATTATTAAAAATAATTGTCTTTTGCGTGAAAAATTCACTTTAAAATATAATTATTTAATATTATTTTGCGTAATCAATTGGTTTTTGGGTGAATTTTTCTCCCAAAACAGTTCGAGAGCCTACTTCTCGTCGTCACACTCCTTTTTACACCCTTTCACCCTCCTGCTCATCAAAATAGTTATATGAGGGAAAGAATGTGCAACAAGTGTTAATCGGTTTTTGGGGGGTATTAAGGGTGGCTTGTAAAACCTTGTTGTAGGGGCTAAGTGGTGCAAAAGTGGTGCATCTAGGATATAAGAAAATCGGCAAGTGGTTGATAATCAATCATTTGCCTATTTTTAAAAGTGATCCGTTTGGGGCTCGAACCCAAGACCCCAACATTAAAAGTGTTGTGCTCTACCTGCTGAGCTAACGGATCTCCGGTATTGCTTCAAAAGCGGGTGCAAAGTTACGATTAAAAATCGAAACTGCAAAATTATTCTTCGGTTTTTTCATCTTTTTGTGTCTCTTGGGGCTCTGTGAGCTGTTCAGAGGGGTTGATAAGGACGGTTTCCTGCCCTTCAGGCAGAGTTTCAAGTCCCACATCGTCGTCTTCTTCCCGTGTGACATAGCGTTTGTAGTAGGCAATGATGATTGTGGTGAGGGGAAGGGCGATGATCAGACCGATGAAGCCAAGGAGTGATCCCCAGACGGAGAGTGAGAGGAGCAGGATGGCGGGGTTGAGTCCCATGGCTTTCCCCATGATTTTCGGGGTGATTATCATGTCGATGATGATCTGTACAATGATGAAGATGGCAACGGCGGAGATGAGGATGATCCAGAAGTTCTCCCCGGTGTCGACAGCTTTCAGCAAGGCCAGGAAGACGGTGGGGATGAGGGCGAAGGTGTGGAGATAGGGCACCATGTCCATGATGCCAATGAGTATGCCGAGGCCGATGGCCATGGGGAAGTCGATGATGGTGAAGCCGATGCAGAAGAGGATTCCCATGCAGAGGGCCACAAGTCCCTGTCCACGGATGTAGTTATTGAGGGCCTGCTCCACATCTTTCATGAGTGAGTGCCAAAAGGGACGTACCTTCTTGGGGAAGATGCGAATCCAGTTCTCAGTGAGGTATTCGTAATCGAGCAGGATGAAGAACATGTAGAGCAGGGCTATCAGGGAGCCGATGATGCTGATGATGTAGTTGGCTCCCTTGCCGATGAACTTGAACACGTGGGGCATGGCCTCGCGAATACCATTGGTGAAGTCTTGGCTTTTGACGATGCTGGTTATTTCTTTACCGTTGTCGTTGATCCATTGCTGTACGACTTCGGGGATGCTGGTGATATGGGCGGTCTTATGGATATAGGCGGTCATGAGGTTGCCCAGTTTGCTGAACTGTTCGATCATGGGCGGGATGATGAGCCAGATGACGCCTCCCACGATGGCAATGACGAAGATGAGGGTCACAATAATACTCAACGCGCGCGTAGGTACATGTAATTTATATTGTACGAACTTGACGATGGGGTAGAGCAAATAGGCGAATAACCATGCTACGAAGAACGGTAGCAGTACGGTGCTGAGGCGGTTGACAAGCAGGTAGATGCCGATGATGAGCAGGGCTATCATGGCCCAGCGAATAAATCGGTCGAAGGTTATCTCCTTTTCAAGCATATTCTAAAGTTAAGAGTGAAGAATTAAGAATAAAAAATGAAGAATTAAGAGTTGTTGCCTCGGCAATTTTCAATTATCAATTATCAATTCTCAATGAAGAGTGACGACTAGAAGAGGGTGGGCTGCTGGTCGTTTTCCTGCTTCTCTGCTTGGATGGCCTTTTGGTAACATTCACGGCAGAGGGGCTCGTATTCCTGTGTCTCTCCAAGGAGGACGCGCTTGTCGCTCTGTACCAGACGGTGACTGAGATAGGCCAGGGAACCGCATTTGACGCAGATGGCATGCACCTTGGTCACTTCGTCGGCGATGGCACAGAGGGCTGGAATGGGGCCGAAGGGTACACCGCGGAAGTCCATGTCGAGACCGGCAATGATGACGCGTATGCCGCGATTGGCCAGTTCGTTACAGACGCTCACCAGACCTTCGTCGAGAAACTGGGCTTCGTCGATGCCAACCACGTCGATGTCGGTGGCGAGCAGGAGAATGCTTGCCGAAGAGTCGATGGGGGTGGAAAGAATGGCGTTCTGGTCGTGGCTGACAACTTCTTCATCGGAATAGCGCGTATCGATGCTTGGCTTGAAAATCTCAACGCGCTGCCTAGCAAACTTGGCCCTTTTCAGACGGCGGATGAGTTCCTCGGTCTTGCCTGAGAACATGGATCCACATACCACTTCAATGCGTCCGGGACGGTGTATTTCACCTTCAAGGTTATTTGTCATAATAGCTGTTTTTTCTGCACAAAGGTAACGAAAGGTTTTAAAAATTGCAAAGAAATGGCTGTTTTTTTTGCTTCATACGAATAAATAGCTTACATTTGCACTCCGTAATGGGTATCTTGTACATCATTCCAACTCCTGTGGGCAACATGGAGGATATGACTATGCGTGCTATCCGGCTGCTCCGAGAGGCTGACCTTGTGCTGGCGGAGGACACTCGCACGAGCGGGAATCTGCTGAAGCACTTTGATATCAAGAACCATCTGATGTCGCACCATAAGTTCAACGAACATGGCACTTCTGCTGGTATCGTAGAGCGGCTGAAGGCGGGACAGACCATTGCCCTCATCAGCGATGCGGGAACGCCAGGTATCAGCGACCCGGGTTTCTATCTGGTTCGTGAGGCGGTGTCTGCAGGCGTGGAAGTACAGACCTTACCGGGTGCCACGGCATTCGTGCCGGCGTTGGTGTCAAGTGGAATTCCTTGCGACCGTTTCTGCTTCGAGGGTTTTCTCCCACAGAAAAAAGGACGGCAGACGCGACTGGAGCAGTTGAGCACTGAGGAACGTACGATGGTCTTCTATGAGAGTCCCTACCGCGTGCTGAAGACGCTGCAGCAGTTTCGCGATGTTTTTGGCGAGGACCGGCAGGTGAGTTGTTGTCGTGAGATTTCGAAAATTCACGAAGAGAGTGTGCGCGGAACGCTGGCGGAAGTGATAGCTCATTTCCAGGAGCGCGAGCCCAAAGGTGAATTTGTCATCGTGGTTGAAGGTAGAAAACGATGACGATGACCATGACGAAGGACGAATTTATTGTAATCAAACCAAATAAGTTATGAAAAAATTACTTTTTGTTGGTCTATGCCTCATGGCTATGGTGGCTTGTCAGGACCAGAAAACAGCTCAGAATCTGGCCAGCATCAGTCAGGCAGACTCTCTGCAGAAGATTATTGCCCAGAAGGACAATGAGATTAATGACATGATGGGAACTCTGAATGAGATTCAGGAGGGATTCCGTCAGATTACAGAAGCTGAAAACCGTGTCACTGTGGCACAGTCAGGCGAAAAGGCCGACAAGGCCCAGCAGATTCGTGAGAACATGCAGTTCATTTCTCAGCGCATGCAGCAGAACAAGCAGCTCATTAACAAGCTCCAGCAGCAGTTGCGTGAGAGCTCTTTCAAGGGTGATGAGTTGAAGAAGACTATTGAAACGCTGACTGCCCAGTTGGAAGAGAAGGAACAGCAGTTGCAGCAGTTGCGCGTGGAACTGGATTCCAAAGATATCCATATCTCCCAGTTGGATGAGACCATCAATAATCTGAATACGAACGTATCCAACCTGCAGGAAGAGAGCTCTCAGAAGACCGAGGTGATCAACACGCAGGACAGGCAGCTCAATACGGCCTGGTATGTGTTTGGCACGAAGAGCGAGCTGAAGGAGCAGGGCATCCTGGTGAAGGGAAGAGTGCTGCAGGGCAACTTCAACAAGAGCTACTTCACGAAGATTGATATTCGCGTAGTGAATGAAATTAAGCTGTATTCAAAGTGGGCTAAGCTGCTCACCATGCATCCCGGCAGCAGCTACACGCTGAACCGCGACTCGAAGGATCAGTATGTGCTTCGAATCACCAATCCTCAGACTTTCTGGAGTACTTCGAAGTATCTGGTGGTACAGGTGAAGTAATTAAGAATTAAGAGCTAAGAATTAAGAGTTGTTGCCTTCAGCAATTATCAATTATCAATTAAGAATTGCATTATTCTAAATTCATAATTACTTCCCTCTGGTCAGTGACGCTACGGCTTAAGCCGTAGGGAGGTCTTAATCGCAGCGCAGCGAGAATTAATCTTAATTCTTAATTCTTAACTCTTAATTGTTTAAAGAACTCAACCATTAGCTGGCGGCATTCTTCTTCGAGGATGCCGCCAATTATTTTGGCTTTCGGATGAAAGGCTTTTGGGGCGTAAAGCTGATAGCCACGCTTCTCATCGGGAGCTCCATAGACAATGCGGGGAACCTGTGCCCATCCAAGTGCACCGGCACACATCACACAGGGCTCTACCGTGACGTAGAGCGTACATTCCGTCAGATACTTACCGCCCAACTGATTGGCTGCCATGGTGATGGCCTGCATCTCGGCATGGGCAGTCACGTCAGTGAGTGTTTCCGTCAGATTATGGGCACGGGCAATGATGCGGTCGCGGCATACGACCACTGCTCCGATGGGAATCTCTCCTGCCTCGAGTGCCGCATGCGCTTCGTCGAGCGCACGGCGCATATAGAACTCGTCCTTCTGGTTTTGTTCTTCCGTTTTCGTCATATTGTTGGCAAAGATAGTAAAAAAAAGGAAAATGAAGTGTGAAGAATGAAGAATGTTGCATGTTAGGGCAAACTTTTTTTTGTTTATTACTCTTTTTTTTCTACCTTTGTAGGGCATATATGGAATGTAAAATCATACATCTTGAAGAAACTGACAGCACGAATGATTTCCTCCGCGGTTACACACCTGCTGACGATGAGGAGATGACTGTCGCGTGGACAGAATTCCAGCGCAAGGGGCGAGGCCAGGGCACGAATCACTGGGAAAGTGAAGTGGGCAAGAATCTCACCTTAAGTATTCTCATTCATCCGAAGGATGTCCCTGCGCATGACCAGTATATCATCTCCATGGCCATAGCAGAGACCATGCGCCGCTATCTGTCGAGGGTGTTGGAGGAAGAGGTATACATCAAATGGCCCAACGATATCTATGTGGGCGACCTCAAGATTGGCGGCATCCTGATAGAGAACCGTCTGAGCGGAGCATTGATTCGCGACTGTGTGATAGGCATTGGGTTGAATGTGAATCAACAGGTGTTTGTCAGCGAGGCTCCAAATCCTGTTTCCATGCTGCAGGTCAGCGGTCATGAGTGGGATCGGGAAGAAGTGCTTCACGACCTGCTTTCTGAGTTTTTGTGGCAGATGGACCATTTCCGTCTGGACAAGATTCGTGAGAAATATCGCCGTCATCTCTATCGGAAGGAGGGTTTCTATCCCTACAGAGACAGTCAGGGCAACTTTGAGGCGGAACTGGTTACGGTGGAGGATGATGGTCATCTGGTATTGCGTGACGCAGAAGGAAGCCTTCGCCGCTATGCCTTCAAGGAAGTGGCGTTTGTGTTCTGAGTTTATTTAACCAGCTGCGAAGCAGTGCTTAAACTTTTATCAATGTCTTTGTGTACAAATAAAATCTGGTACTTTAAATATATAATAGATTATGGCAAAATTTAAAAGAATTCTTCTGAAACTTTCAGGCGAGAGCCTGATGGGTAAGCAAGGTCATGGCATCGATCCTGAAAGACTTGCTGAGTATGCACAGCAAATCAAGGAAGTCCATGACATGGGCGTGCAGATCGGCATCGTGATTGGCGGTGGTAACATCTTCCGTGGATTGAGTGGAAGTCAGAAAGGCTTCGACCGTGTAAAGGGTGATCAGATGGGAATGCTGGCTACGGTGATCAACTCCCTGGCCTTGAGTTCCGCACTGAGCGTTGTGGGTGTGAAGAACAAGGTATTGACGGCCATTCGCATGGAACCTATCGGTGAGTTCTATACCAAGTGGAAGGCCATCGAGGCCCTTGAAGCGGGGTTGGTGTGCATCTTCTCTGCAGGAACAGGTTCTCCTTATTTCACGACCGATACCGGATCATCGCTCCGCGGTATTGAGATTGAGGCAGACGCCATGCTGAAAGGTACACGGGTGGATGGCATCTATACCGCTGATCCAGAGAAAGACCCCACTGCCACGAAGTTCCATGACATTACCTATAACGAAGTGCTTGAGCGTGGCCTGAAGGTGATGGACCTTTCCGCCGTTGTGATGTGTAACGACAACCACCTTCCCATCTATGTATTCAATATGGATGTGGTAGGAAACCTGAAAAAAGTGATGCAGGGTGAGGATATCGGTACCCTGGTGCATAGCTGATATTTTATGGGATGCGGAGTCGTGGCTCCGTGTCCCAAATACCATGATAACCCTATTGGTGAGTCTGTAATGACTGCCGTTTGTTTGTAGAAATGTATAACTGAAAATCTCCACTTTAATCCTTTTTTTATGAGACCACTAACTTTGAGATTGTTTCTGGTAGTATTTCTCTCAACGCTTTATGGGAATGTATCCTATGCCCAGTATCCGACGGCTCTTCTCAAACACGAAACAGAGATTGACGCCATTATCAAGAAGATGACATTAGAGGAAAAGGTGAACATGCTTCATGGAAAGAACATGTTCTCTTCGGCGGGTGTTGAGCGTCTGGGCATTGCCGATATTGAATATGCCGACGGTCCCTTCGGTATCCGTGAGGAGATGGAACCTCACAGCTGGAATTCACTACATCTGAAGAATGATTCTGCCACGTTCTTTCCCACGGGTTCGGCATTGGCTGCAACTTGGTGTCCAGAGATGGCATACGCCTATGGCCGTGGCATGGGCATCGAGGCTCGTCTGCGGGGTAAAGACATGATTCTCGGACCCGCCATCAATATCCAGCGCCTTCCTACCGGAGGACGCACATATGAATATTTCAGTGAGGACCCGTTGCTTAGCGGTATGCTGGCAGTGGCTTATACGAAAGGTGCACAAGACGTGGGAGCGGCTGTCTGTTTGAAACACTATGCCCTGAACAATCAGGAAAACTACCGCGGTTTTGTGGATGTGAGGGTATCGCCTCGTGCCATGAACGAAATCTATCTGAAACCTTTCGAGATGGCTGTTCGTGAGGGTGATGCTTGGGGTGTGATGGCTGCTTATAATAAGGTAGACGGACGATGGTGTTCGGATAATCCTATGCTGTTGATAGATATTCTCCGCAAACGCTGGGGCTTCCCTGGTATTGTGATCAGCGATTGGGGTGGTGTGCATGCCACTTCTGCCGTGGTCAGCGGTATGAATGTGGAAATGCCCGGCAACCGCTTTATGGGTGAGGCCTTGCTGGATTCCGTCAAGAACGGTAAAATTCCAGTATCTGTCATTGATCAACGCGTGAGGGAACTGCTTCGCGTGCGTTTGGCCGTGGCACCTGTTCCAAAAGAGAAGGCCAATGCCGAGATGACTTGTAAGCCTGAACAGTTGAAGACCGCTTACGAGGTGGCAAAGCGTTCCATTGTACTCTTGAAGAACGATGGTGCACTGCCGTTGAATCTTAACCGTATCCGCAAAATTGCCGTGATTGGTGATAATGCCAAATGCAAACAGGCCCTTGGCGGTGTGGGTGCCGGTGTGAAGACCCTTCGCGAGGTAACGCCTTTGGAAGGAATCCGTGCGGTGGTGAAGAACGGTGCGGAAATAGTATGGGCACAAGGCTATCCTTCCTATGGTCCTCAGCAGCGCTTTCAGCGTGTGTCCCCTCAGAAGCCTGCAGATCCTGCATTACTCGCAGAAGCCGTGAAAGTAGCCCGTAGTGCTGATGTGGTAATATTTGTAGCAGGTGATAACCGTGAGGTGGAGACTGAAGGTTCCGACCGTGTCTCCATTGAATTGCCTCAAGGACAGAACGAAGTGGCAAAGGCGTTGGCTGCTGCCAATAAGAATCTCATCACGGTACTCGTGGCGGGTGGTCCTCTGGAAATTCAGACAGTCAGTGAAGTTTCGCGTGCGCTGCTCATTTCATGGTTTAATGGTTCTGAGGGTGGACGGGCACTCGCCGATGTGCTTACAGGTAAAGTCTCGCCTTCAGGAAAACTGCCTTTCACCTTCCCTCGGAAGTTGGAGGAGTCGCCAGCTTATGCCACGAAGTCATATCCCCAGGAGTTGAAGCAGCAGGAGAAACAAGGCGACATCTTCGTGGACTTGGTGAATAGGGAGAGAAATGACCGCAATCAGGAACTTATCGCACCTTACACCGAAGACCTGCTGGTGGGCTATCGCTGGTTTACCACCAAGAAGCTGCCTGTTGCCTATCCTTTCGGCTATGGCCTTTCCTATGCCGAATTTGAATATAGTAATCTTTCTGTGAAACCCTTTGCTGAGGGGATTCGTGTGGAGTTTGACTTGAAGAACCTGTCGAATATGGCAGCTGAAGAGGTGGCTCAGGTTTATGTCTCTCGCAAGAAATCGGCATTGAAGCGTCCGGCTCTGGAACTGAAAGGCTTCCAGCGTGTGGCCTTGAAGAAAGGAGAACGGCAGCGCGTGTGTATTCTGCTTCGTCGCGACGATCTAAAGGACTGGAATGCTGCTACCAACAGCTGGAAACTGGAAAAAGGCCAGCTCGATATCCTTGTGGGTACTTCGTCGGAAGATATCTATCTGAAAAAAACATTCGACCTCCACTAATTTTTTCTTACTATGATGAAAAAACTTATTGCGGCATTATTGCTGCTAATAGTGGCAAGTGTTTCGGCACAAGCTGGTCATTACAAGAATTTCAAGGTCTCCACCTATGTCCGAGCTCAGGATGTAGCCCGTATGGACGACAAGTACTTCCTAGAGTCCACTTGGAAGACCATCAGTGAGCAGGTGGATATTGACAAGATCTATCTGGAAACCCACCGTGACGCCTTCATTGTGAATGAGAAGGTGCTGCTCAAAGTGAAAAAATTCTTCCAGAAACAGGGGCTCGAAGTGGGTGGCGGTATCACTTATACCATCTCTGAGCCTACTGACTTCGAAACCTATAGTTATGCTAGGCCTGCCGACAGGCAGAAAGTTAAGGAGATTGCCGAATACACTGCGAAGCATTTTGATGATTTCATCCTTGACGACTTCTTTTTTATCGACATCAAAAACGATGACGAGATAGCTGCTAAGGGAAGCAAGAGCTGGACGGATTACCGTTTGCGGCTGATGGCTGATGCTGGCAGGGAATTGGTCGTAGGACCTGCTAAAAAGGTAAATCCCAAGGTGAAGGTCATCATCAAATACCCCAATTGGTATGATCATTTCCAAGGTTTAGGCTTCAACCTGGAGGAAGAACCGCTTTACTTCGACGGTCTTTGGACAGGTACAGAAACACGTGACCCTGGTAGCGCCCAGCATCTGCAGAACTACCTCAGTTACAATATTGTGCGCTATTTCGATAATATTGCTCCAGGTAAAAACGGGGGTGGTTGGGTGGATGCTGGTGGTATACACATGGGCGTGGACCGCTACGCTGAACAGGTGCATCTCACGATGCTTTCCAAAACGCCGGAGATTATTCTTTGGAATTACATGCAGTTGGCAGAAGTGAAAATGACACCCCAGCAGAAGCGCGAGTGGCAGGACGGTACCACCAGTTTCAATTACGATGAGATGGCTGCTTCTTACCAGAAAGGCAATAAGACCATCATGCCGTCTACACTGGCACGCATTGCCTATGTGACTCTTCGTAATGACGACAAAATTATCGGACAGTTGGGCAATCCCATCGGTCTTGCTTCCTACAAGCCATTCCATTCCTCAGGTGAAGATTTTCTGCAGAACTATCTCGGTATGATAGGTTTGCCCATGGATATGTTTCCGCGTTGGCTTGAAAACAAGCAGCAGTTGTTGCTCACCCAGCAGGCAGCGAAAGATCTGCAACTGGTGGAGAAAATCAAGGCACAGTTACGGAAGGGTGGAGATGTCATCGTGACAACTGGCCTGCTCAAGCTGATCAAAGACCAATTGGCAGATGTCTGCGAACTTTATTGCGGTGATCTAAAGGCCATTGTCAATGATTTCGGCCGTATGGGTAAGTCTTCACGTGAGTTCATCATTCCGCAGGTGAAATATTTCACGAATGATGCGTGGGAAGTGGTCAGTGCAGGTCGTCCGCTCGATGGTGGTGTCTCGGGATATCCTATTCTGCTTCGTGACACCTATTCAAAGGGAACACTCTATGTGCTCACCATTCCTGATGATTTCGGCAATCTTTATGATTATCCCGCAGGAGTTCTGAATATGATTCGCAGCAAGATGAGCCGTGATGTGGGCTATTATATAGAAGGCCGTTCAAAGATAGTGTTGTTCCCTTATGACAACAAGACATTTGTCGTGGAGAATTTCAATGATGAAGCCGTAGAGGTGAATGTAGTGTTCCACAGTAAGGTGGCGGCCCTACGGAATCTTGAAGACAACGGTCAATTGAAACCTGCCTCCGATGTGGTCTATGGCAATAACCGCTGGGCACCTTACCGTGAGGGGCAAACTGTGTTCCGCCTCAAGCTGCCCGCCCATTCCTATAAGGCATTCGGTTTCTGATAGAACAAAAATACAGAGTTGCTTATCCGACTCTGTATTTTTCTATCTGAGCAACTACCTGCGATGCCCATTCCTCATCGTAACCCACATTAAAACGAATGTAGCGGTAGTTCTCGTTGCGACAGGTGATGATAACCTGATATTCGGCAACGGTGTAGGGCGTGGCCATGTTTTTTGCTGCCACACTTTCAATATCGGAAATAGGAATCTTGACACCTGCAGCAATGATGAAGCCTTGTTGTATATATACGGGAATGGCACCGCCCACCTCATTGGCAAGCACGGCATTGGTGACGATGACATCATCGGGTTCACCGTATTTTGCCGTCACTTCCTCCAAGGTCGTCAGCATATCTATACGTCCGCTGTCAGCGGGTTCATTCCGGTATTGACGATAGCGCATATAGAAAAAGGCCAGTACCAGCACAGGGACAATGAGCAAGAGAGTCATCGGACCTGCCCATACGAAGACAAGCAGGATGGCTATAATGCTTAGAATTAAGGTTCTTTTTGTAGGTTTATTCATATAATCAGGCATCTTCGTAATCCACGTATTCTCCTTCATCATCAGGGATAATCTTGCGGTTGGCTTCCTCAGGAGTACGTTGGTCAATAATCAGGTCGTTTTCATTGTTGCCATTTCTTCTGCGATAGGACGACTGCTGCTGTCGCTCATTTTTCTGAAACTGACGGCGAGCATTATTGAAGCTGCTGAAGACACGCCAAACGAAATAGCCGATGCTGACAACTACGGCCAAAAACAGAATGAGGAGAAATTTCAGGATAAACATAGAGGACGATGACGATGAAAAAAGAGTTTAATAGGTTAAGCGCCCTTCGGGCTGGTTAAGCGGTCGCATAGCGACTGTTTAAAGATTTTACAGAACTCGAAGGCACAAAAAAACAAAGTTTTTATCGATAGCAATAACCATTAGCCTTTAACCATAAAACCAACCACTCACCGCTTATGCGTAAAAGCAGATAGAAGGACATACCAAGCAATGACCAGAGCAATGCCGGGAATGCGGAAGATAATGAGGAGTAGGGCAGAGGTGATTAGGAAAATGTATTTCAACCTGTTTTCAGCCCATCCCCAATGCTTGAATTTCAAGGCAAACATGGGAATCTCACTGACAAGTAGCCAACTGCTGACAAGGACCATCACGATGACAGCAACAGACATCCAAGCGTTGCTTTCCAGAAGTTGGGTAGCACCCACCATAATACTTCCCCAGAAGAGTGCATTGGCAGGAGTCGGCAATCCGATGAATCCCATAGCCTGTCGTTCGTCGAGATTGAACTTTGCCAAACGGAGGGCAGAGAAAGCTGCCATGATAAATGCCATGTAGGGAAGAATGGGGCGTAATGGTTCCAGCATTGAAGGATAGTCCATCACTGAGAGTTCATAGAAAATCATGGTGGAAGGAGCCACGCCAAAAGTTACATCGTCTGCAAGAGAGTCAAGTTCCTTGCCAATAGGAGAGGAGACATTTAGCAACCGGGCCACCATGCCGTCAAAGAAATCAAAGACAGCCCCCAGAACAATAAAGAGCAGCGCCATTGCAGGCTGTCCGCCATAGGCAAAACAAGTGGCGATGCAGCCGCATATCAGGTTGCAGCAAGTGATACTATTTGGAATATGTTTCTTAATCGACATGGGCAATAGACTCTTCAATCTTCATTCTTCACTCTTCACTTAAGCTTCGCAATCACCGTCTGGTCACCAGTAGTAGACTGTCCCATTTTGACGCAGACCTCAGAGCCTAAAGGCAGGAACACGTCCACACGACTTCCAAGTTTGATGAATCCTAAATGTTCGTCGATATAGCAGTCTTCGTCAGGTTTTGCATAGGTCACGATGCGACGGGCAATAGCACCGGCTATCTGCCGGCAAAGAACGTCAATTCCATTGTCCGTTTCAATCATCACGTCAGAATGTTCGTTTTCCTCACTGGCTTTAGGGAGCCAGGCCTTATGATAGTTACCGTCTTGATGGTGCACAAACTTCACACGTCCGTCCACAGGATACCAGTTGGCATGCACGTTGAAGGGACTCATAAAAATACTGATCATCAGTCGCTTATCGTGGAAATAGGTTTCTTCCTCTACTTCCTCGATGACTACGACTCGGCCGTCTGCAGGAGCCACCACGATATTCTCGGTATCACCGCCAAAATAACGGATGGGACAACGATAAAAATTAACGACAACGCCATAGAAGAATCCAAAAACTGCCACAAATATCCAGAATGGAATCTTCGTATCAAAACAGTGCCATAGCAAAATTGCTATGACGACAATGGCTATGCTTGAATAGAGCAGCGTATTTGTTCCTTCACGGTGTAGTCGAACGTTCTTAAGTTTCTTTATTCTTTTACCCATGGTTTAGGCTAAAGCTTCAATTTTTCGACAAAGGTAAGAAAAAGAATTAAGAATTAAGAATGTAAAATTAAGAATTTTTTATTTTAAGGTTTATTTTCGTATTTTCTTTGGCGGTGTGGAGCTAATTATGTAATTTTGGAGCTCATTATGGAAGATTTCATACATTTACACGTTCACTCATATTATAGTATTCTCGACGGACAGTCGAGCATCAAAGGACTCGTGGATAAAGCCGTCGGCAATGGTATGCGCGGTATGGCACTCACCGATCACGGCGACATGTTCGGCGTGAAGGAACTTTTTGACTATTGTAACAAGGTAAATGGTTCCCGTAAGAAGCAGGGACTCGAACCTTTTAAACCTATTTTCGGTTGTGAGATGTATGTGGCTCACCGCAAAAAGGAGCAGCGTGAGGCCGAAAAAGGCGATAAAAGTGGTTATCACCTTATCGTACTGGCCAAGAACTACAATGGTTATAAGAATCTCATCAAACTTGTTTCCCGTTCATGGGTGGACGGTTTCTATATGCGTCCACGTACTGACCGTGAAGACCTTGAGCGTTTTCATGAGGACTTGATTGTCTGTTCCGCTTGTATTGCCGGAGAGGTGCCTTCCAAGCTTATCCGCGATGACATAGCAGGAGCCCGGGAGGCCATCGAATGGTATCATCGTGTTTTTGGCGATGACTACTATCTGGAGTTGCAGCGCCATGAGGTGAAAGACCCCAGTATTCGTGCCAACCGTGAGACGTACCCCCTGCAGCAGAAGGCTAATGGGTATCTGATTGATTTGGCAAAGGAATACGGTATCAAACTGGTATGTACCAATGATGCCCACTTTGTGGATGAGGAGAATGCCGAGGCTCACGACCATCTACTTTGTCTTTCTACAGGTAAGGATCTTGACGACCCGTCACGTATGCTTTATAGCAAGCAGGAGTGGTTCAAGACAAAAGAGGAGATGAACGAGATATTTGCTGATGTGCCGGAGGCTTTGAGCAACACTCTTGAAATCCTTGATAAGGTGGAGTTCTATAGCATCGAGCATGAGCCCATCATGCCGTTCTTCCCCATTCCCGAGAGTTTCGGAACGGAGGAGCAGTGGCGCCAGCGCATTACGCCCGAAGAACTTTTCCGCGAATTCACCACCGATGAGAATGGTAAGAACCCACTGCCGCAAGCGGAAGCTGAGGCAAAGGTGAAGAAACTTGGCGGTGTTGAAAAGCTCTATCGCATCAAGTTTGAGGCTGACTATCTTGCAAAACTCGCCTACGACGGAGCTCATCGCATCTATGGTGATCCGCTCTCTGATGAGGTGGAAGACCGCATTCGTTTCGAGCTTCATATCATGAAGACCATGGGTTTCCCCGGCTACTTTCTCATCGTGCAGGACTTCATCAATTCTGCCCGTGACAATTTGGGCGTGATGGTGGGACCAGGTCGTGGTTCTGCTGCCGGAAGTGTGGTGGCTTATTGCTTAGGTATCACGAAGATAGACCCCTTGAAATACGACTTGCTGTTTGAGCGTTTCCTCAATCCCGACCGCATTTCACTCCCCGATATCGACACCGATTTCGATGATGATGGTCGTGGACGTGTGCTCGAATGGGTGGAAGATAAATATGGCCATGACAAGTGTGCACATATCATCACCTATGGCACTATGGCAACAAAGAACTCCATCAAGGACGTGGCTCGTGTGGAAAAAGTACCGCTCGATATCGTTAACCGTCTTTGCAAGGCTATTCCCGATCGTCTTCCCGACAATATGAAGATGAGTCTGCCCAATGCCATCCGTTGTGTTCCTGAATTGCAGGAGGCCGTGGTTTCCACCGATGTCCGTATGCGCAATACCATGAAGTATGCCAAGATGCTCGAAGGTACAGTTCGCGGAACGGGTATTCATGCCTGTGGCTTTATCATCTGTCGTGACCCCATTTCCGACTGGGTGCCTGTTTCTGTGGTTGAGGACAAAGATAATCCCGGACATAAACTTCATTGTACGCAGTACGATGGTCATGTCATTGAGTCCACGGGACTTATCAAGATGGACTTCCTCGGGTTAAAGACTCTCTCCATTCTGAAAGAGGCTGTGGATAATATCAAGCTGACCACGGGCAAAGTCATCGACCTCGACAAGATTCCCATCGACGATCCTGTTACCTATAAACTCTATCAGGAAGGCCGTACGGTGGGTACGTTCCAGTTTGAATCGGCTGGAATGCAGAAATACCTTCGTGAACTACATCCCACGGTCTTTGAGGACCTCATCGCTATGAACGCGCTTTATCGTCCCGGACCCATGGATTACATCCCTTCGTTTATTGCCCGTAAGAACGGCCGTGAACCAATCACCTACGACATCCCTTGTATGGAGAAATACCTGAAGGATACCTATGGCATCACCGTCTATCAGGAACAGGTGATGTTGCTTTCCCGTCAGTTGGCTAATTTCACCCGTGGTGAGAGTGACGCCCTGCGAAAGGCCATGGGTAAGAAGAAAAAGGATATCGTTGATGCCATGAAGCCGAAGTTTATTAATGGCGGTATGGCCAACGGCCATGATCCGAAGATTCTGGAGAAGATTTGGGCCGATTGGGAGAAGTTTGCCTCCTATGCCTTCAACAAGTCGCACGCTGCCTGTTATTCGTGGGTGGCTTTCCAGACGGGCTATCTGAAGGCTAATTATCCGGCAGAATACATGGCTGCCGTGATGAGCCGTAACGTTAATAACATCTCTGAAGTTACTAAGTTGATGGACGAGTGTAAGTCGATGGGAATTCCTACTTTAGGACCTGACATCAACGAGAGCTGGCAGAAGTTCTCTGCCAATAAGCATGGTGAGATACGCTTTGGACTTGCCGCCATCAAGGGTATGGGAACTGCTGCTGCAGCAGCCATGATAGAGGAACGTGAGCAGAATGGTCCCTATAAGAGTATCTTTGATGTGGTGGAACGTGTCAATTTGTCAGCATGCAACCGTAAGGCGCTTGAGAGCATGGCACTCAGTGGAGGCTTCGACAGTTTTGGAATACGGCGTGAACAGTATTTCGCCCTCAATAATAAAGGTGAGATGTTCCTCGACACTTTGATGCGCTATGGCCAGCTCTATCAGCAAGAACAGCAGCAGGCCCGCAATTCGCTCTTTGGCGATATGGGTGGTGTGGAGATTGCTACACCTCCGGTTCCTGTGATGGTGGAAGAATGGAGCAATTTGGAGCGTCTCAATAAGGAACGCGACCTTGTGGGCATCTATATCTCTGCTCATCCTCTGGATGAATACAGTATTGTGCTGAAAGGCATGTGCAACACCCGTTGTTCAGAACTTGCTGATCGTGAGGCTCTTGCCAAAAAAGAAAGCTTCCAGTTAGGCGGTATCGTGACGCAAGTGCGTGAGAAGACCACCAAGCGCGGTGACCCCTGCGGATTTGTCACCATCGAAGACTTTGAAGGCAGTGGTGAACTTGCCCTCTTCGGACAGGAATGGGCTAATTGGCGGGGAATGATGGTGGAGGGCTACACCCTTTATATTAAAGGTAAATGTGCGCCGCTTCATCCCAATAGCACTTTCCTCAGTATGCAGATTACAAGTGTGCAGTTCATGAGTCAGGCAAAGGATGAGAACATCGAGAAGTTAACCATCACTTTCGATGCGGATAAAATCGACGACGCCATGGTGACGGACCTCACTACTTTACTTGATGAGCACCGTGGCAGCATTCAGCTTTACTTCCAGATTAATAATCCCGAAGGAGGAGCTCCGCTCATGCTTCGCAGTCGCAACCGCACGATTGATGTGAACCGTGAATTGCTGAATTATCTTGACACGAATCCAGCGTTTGAATACCGGATAAACTAATGCTTTTGCGCAATCATGGCACGATTGTTGTTGTAAAGATTTCAAAAGATATTATTCATTTATAAAAAAGAAAAACAATGGAAGTTACGATTACAAACGAGAATTTCGAGAGCTTGAAGAATGGCGACAAGCCATTAGTAGTTGATTTCTGGGCAACTTGGTGTGGTCCCTGCCGTATGGTAGGCCCTATCATCTCTCAGCTGGCTGAGGAGTACGATGGCCGTATCGTTGTCGGTAAATGCGATGTCGAAGAGGCTGATGATGTTGCTGCAGAGATGGGTATTCGCAATATTCCCACCATCATGTTCTTTAAGAACGGACAACTTGTTGATAAGTTTGTCGGTGCCACCACCAAAGCAAAGCTGCAGGAAAAGTTCGACGCTATGCTTTAATTCCCTCGCTCTCATATCACAAATAAAAGTGCTGCCTTCCGGTAGCACTTTTTTATTCCTTTTTACAAGTATCTAGACAAGTAGAGATACTTTTATTAGCAACTGATGAGACGCGAGCCATCGGATTGTTCTTCGATGGTGACGCAGAGAGCCTCTTCGGGTAGCAAGTCTTCGATGAGTTCTGGCCATTCGATGAGACAGAGGTTACCACTGTAGAAATAGTCTTCGTAACCCATGTCGTAAACCTCTTCTATCTTTTTGATGCGATAGAAGTCGAAGTGATAGATTTTTTTTAATGAAGAGTGAAGCGTGTAGCGTGAAGAATTTTCATTTACTTCGTATTCATTGACGATGGCGAAAGTGGGAGAGGTTATGACGTCTTCCACGCCGAGTTCTTCACAAAGGGCTTTGATGAAAGTGGTCTTGCCAGCCCCCATCTTGCCGTAGAAGGCAATCACTTTTGGGATGTTGGATGTAGGCTCAAGGATGTTTTTAATACCTTCGATAAACTGGCGTGCTGCCTGTTGGATGTTGTCTATGTCATGAATCTTGATTTCCATTTTATTTTCTTTTTTAGCCGGGTAGTCGGGTAATCGGGTAGTTGGGACTTATTTTATTTTTTTCTTCCTCTCATGGTGATAAGCGGAACGATCATTTCTTCCATTGAGATACCGCCATGCTGGAAAGTGTCCTTATAATAACTCACGTAATAATTGTAGTTGTTAGGATAAGCGAAGAAGGAATCTCCCGTGGCAAAGACGTAACTCGTGGAGATGTTGGGAGCCGGCAACTGTGCTTGTCGGGGATCTTTGATGACATAAACTTCCTTGGAGTTGTAGTTCAGGTTTTTACCCAATTTATACCGCAGATTGGTATTGGTATTACGGTCGCCGATGATTTTCACAGGACGATTGGCCCGAATACTGCCATGGTCTGTGGTGAGTACCACAGTATAGTCGCTTTGTGAAAGCTGACGGAATAGTTCCGAGAGAACGGTGTGTCGGAACCATGAAAGGGTAATGCTGCGATAGGCGCTCTCGTTGTTTGCCAGTTCACGTACCATCTTCGATTCTGTGCGTGCATGGGAGAGCATGTCGATGAAGTTGATGACCACAACGTTAAGGTCGTTTTGTTTCAGCGAATTGAACTGCTGCAGCAAACGGTCGGCTCCCTGGGAGTCGTTAACTTTATAATAGGAGAACTTGTCTTTGCGGCGATAGCGCTCAATCTGCGTTTGGATGAGGGGTCCCTCATTGAGGTTCTTTCCCTCTTCCTCGTCCTCATCTACCCACAGGTCAGGGAACATGTCGGCAATTTTGTTGGGCATAAGTCCCGAGAAGATGGCATTGCGGGCATATTGTGTGGCAGTAGGAAGAATGGTGAGATAGAGTTGTTCGTCGATATCAAACTGATCACCGATTTCCTGTGCCAACACGCGCCACTGGTCATAACGGAAATTATCCACGACGATGAAGAATACCTTCTCCCCTTTGTCAAGCAGTGGGAATATTTTCTCCTTGAAGATGCGTGGCGACATAAGCGGACGGTCTTCCGCTTTTGAAGGTGCATTGGGATTCACCCAGTCGAGATAGTTCTTCTTGATAAACTTGGCGAACCCGTTGTTGGCCTCTTCCTTCTGCATGCTCAACATTTCAGTCATAGAACTGTCTGTACTGCTGAGTTCAAGTTCCCATCGTACAAGCAGCTTATAGATGTCCATCCACTCCTGCACACTTTTGCAGTTGTCAATCTGCATGGCAATCTGCTGGAAGTTTTGCTGATAGCCGCTTTGGGTGACCTCCGTGACAATCTGTCGCTGATGGATGTTCTTTTTCAGCGTAAGGAGAATCTGCGAGGGGTTGACAGGCTTGATGAGATAGTCGGCAATCTTGGAACCGATGGCCTGATCCATGATGTTTTCTTCCTCACTCTTAGTGCACATCACCACTGGTGTTGCAGGCTGAATGTCTTTGATATACTGCAGCGTTTCAAGTCCACTCAAACCAGGCATCATCTCATCGAGGAGAATGAGGTCGAAGGTCTTCTGCCGACATTCCTCAATGGCATCGTTGCCGTTGCTGACGGTGACTACCTCATAGCCTTTTTTCTCGAGGAAAAGGATGTGCGCCTTGAGGAGTTCAATCTCATCATCTACCCATAATAATAGTCCGTTTGTCATATTGAGGAGTTTTTGAGTTTATGAGTTTATGAGTTTTATGAGTTTATGAGTTTTGGAGTTTATGAATTTCGACAACAGGCTTGCCAGGTAATCATAACTCTACACTCTACATTCTACACTCTACATTAAAGATTAGAAACCTTCGAGATCGTAGTATTCGTCTTCAATATTGACGACGGTTTTCTTTTTCTTCTTGGTTTCAGCCTTCTTGGCGGTTTGGGTCCTGTTCTGATTTCCAAAGCCATCACCAAAATCAATACCTGTGTCCTCCACGACAGGCTGCTGTTTCGGCTTCGTATTCGTATTTGGTTTCGTCGTTGCCGCAGGCTTTGTCGTTGTCGACGGCTTTGTAGTCGCTGCCGGCTTGGCTGTTGTTGTAGCTGGTTTCGTTGTAGAAGTCGCAGGCTTAACAGTCGTAGCAGGTTTGGCGGCAGGTGTGGTAGGAACTACGGTCTCCGTTGGAATCTCCATGGTTCCTTCAGGAACGGTATTGGTATTTGTTTTCGAATTTGTAGGTTCTGCCGGAATCTCGATAGTGCCTTCTGGTACCGTATTTGTGTTTATAGGTTCCGCAGGAATCTCAATGGTTCCATTGTCAATGACAGGCTGGTTCTGCTGCGGGGGTTCTGAAGGAATGATAATCACGCCATCATCAACGGGTGTTGGAGTTTCTGCAGGCTTCTCAACGGGTTTCTCTGCAGGTTTTTCAGTGGGCTTTTCTACTGGTTTCTCCACAGACTTCTCTATAGGCTTTTCTACAGGTGTTTCAATGGGTTGAGCAGCGGGAACTTCTACAGGTTGGTTATCAGGCGTTTCTGCAGGGATTTCCGTTGGAATATCGAAAGATGTACCTGTACCGGCGGGTTCCACACCGAGGTCAATCAGCGTATCATCGTTGAGCACACCACCATTGAAAAGACCGTCGTTTGTGTTACCTTCTCCTTCATTAGCGGGTTGTGTCGGCTGTTCGTATTCTATGGTGGCAGGCTCTGTCAGTAGTCTAACGGTAGAAATCTTCAGTGGCACGAAGTGTTCCTCGTAGAACTTTTCGTAGTCATCGTAACTGAACTGAGTGCCTAGGAGTTCTAGATTCTTGTCGCTGATAATAACAATACGAGCCTTCTCCAACAGACGTGTAATGTTCTCCTGCTGATAGAGCGCACGGGCATATTGCAGCACTTCGTCGTAATTGCGGAATCCTTCGAGGCGCATGCGGCGGAGTCCGTCAATTTCTTCAATGTTCAGGTCAAAATTACGCACCAGAAAATTGGTGAAGTTGAAGCGTGCCATCTCGAAGAGCAGTTGGTTTTCGTTGACAGAGTCGGGCTGGTAAGCGATGAGCAGGATGAAGTTGGCGTCACGTTCGGGTTCAAAGACGCGGGCAGCTATCGAGTCGCTGTCGGAGAGCACATAGCTACGTCGTTCCCACACGTCACCCATGTCAAACTTACCGCCATGGAGACGTCGTCCTTCCTTCACACCGTTGATAATCATTCCTGCCATGGGACTCACCGCACTTTCTGGATATTTCTCCACCACGGTTTCCATATCGCTGAGGCATCCCTGACTGTCACCATCGTTGAGTTTGCTAAGACCACCGATAAAGATGAATTTGTCACGGTTGGCTCCCAGTTGGAAACGTTGTGCTGAGAGTCGGGTGTTGGCCTTCACCTCACCGAATCGGTTGGCTTTGAAAGCCTCGTAGGTAGCCGCATAGAGCGAGTCTTCCATATGAGTTCCAAAGCGGGCATTTTCCACGAAATAGGGATCGCTGAGAATAGTTGTCCACTGGCTCTCGGGATAATCAGCTTTCAGTTTGTTAAGCCAGCTATCGGCCATCTGCGGGTCTCCCTTTCGCATATACAACAAGTAGAGATGATAGAACACATCGTCCATCTGCTCATACGAAGGATACTGGTCGGTGAGTCTTCGCAGTTGCCGTTCACTAAGCGAAAGATTGTCCAACTTATCCTTGAAGATGACACCGCTATGATGCAGACCATCCATAATAATAAGGTTGGAAGCCTCTACTTGCTCCTCGGTGAAAGGGATATCCTTCAGATAGTATTCCCGTTTGTGAGGGTCGTTCTGTGCGCTGTCGGTAATCTGTTTCAGAGAGTCTTCAATGGCGGCGGCCTGAGCGATGGAGTCGCGCTGTTCATCGGTCCATTCTTCTACGGCAGAGGCACTGGCCACCACCGTCTTGTTGATGCGTTGCCAGTTGTCCACGTTCTCACGCTTTCCCCACTGTTGCTGGAAAGCCTGTTTACCCTGATTCACAGCCATGGGATTATAGAAATACCATGTGGCATCTTTTGTTCCCATCTGCGGGGTTGTCTGCCGGTTTTGGGCGTTATTGGTATTACCCATGCCAGCTTGTTGTGACAATTGCGACTGAGCGTCAGCATCTGCCAGGCGGTCGCGTTCCTCTTTCTCTTTTTTCTTCAGAGCCTCAATCACACGGTCGATGGCCTCGTTGCGCTCCTTTTCGGGTAGTTTTGCCAACACCTGCAAAGAGTCCTGCAGATGCACAGCTTCCGTGTAAGGCACCAGCTCATCAAGCACTTTCGAACGCTCGTCGAGCTGCTTGTAATCCTTTCGGTCCTTGTCTAGCAAGCCAATGGCCTCTCCGTAGCACCGCTGGGCATCGCTGAACTTCTCCCGCTGCCAATAGAGGTCGCCCAGATGAAGCAGCAGCACACCCTTCTCAATGCCGCTGCGGGTAGCCTTCTCGTTGCCTTTTTCATAGGCGCCAATGGCTCCCAGTGTGTCTTTCTGCATCAGGTAGATGTTACCCATGGCATAATAGACCTGATCGAGATATTCTTCGTTATTGTCAGAACGTGCCATCCTCTTCAGGCGGCTAATCATCTTCTTGGGGTTACCGCCTGCCATCACCTCCGTCATGGAGATGCGGGCATTGAACTCCAGTTCGTAGGGAGGATTCATTCTCACAACCCGTCGGAAAGCCTTGTAAGCCTCGTCTTTCTGTCCGAGGGCTGCATAGAGCTGTCCCAGCAGATAGCATTCACGGGCTTTCTGCTTACGTCGCATCTCATGTTTGATGACTTTCTTCAGATAAGGGATGGCTTCCGCATAGCGTTCGGTATGGATATAATAGTCGGCAAAGGTGTAATCCCATTCTTTCACGGCACGCCAGTCGAGTGAGTCGCGTTTCATCTTGGTGATCACATCCTCCGCATCATAGAGCCAGTCCTGCTCAATATAGCATTTAGCCAGCCAGGCACGAGCCTTGCCATAAATGGCAGGTTGCGTGTGGTAGAGACGCGCCATATAGGCGAAAGTGGAGGCCGCTTCGTCGAAGGCACCCTGATGAAATTGTGAGCGTCCCATCAGCATCCAGGCTTTCCACAGGAAGGGATTATATTCCCGTCTTGACAGCCATTCGATGTCTCTTTCGGTTTTTTTGCGGCTTTTGTTCCAAGTGGGCCGCTTCTTGATGCTATGCAGTTTGATAGCCTTTTGCGATTTCTCAATGGCCCTGTCGAAATTTCCCTTACCGATTTCCTTTGAATTCTTGTTGCCGACGGTGTAGAGCGGAATCATCTCCGTGAAATTATCACGGTTGCCCTGTTCTTTCTCCAGCGAACCGTCGATATAAGCCAGATTGCCGTTATAATAGATGTTATAGCGGGCTGTGAAAGAATGCCACCAGCGTGTCTGCGACGTGTTCTTTTCGGTGGAACAAGAACAAAGCAGGAGGATGATAACGACCCATCCCAGTGCTCCCTGTATAGGGAGGGAGTTCTTGTTTCTTTTTCGGTCAGATTTTTCGCGGGATTGTAAGTCCTCCCTAAGCAGGGAGGATTCAGGTGAGTCTTTTTTCTCTTTCAAATCATCCAACAGACATTTTATCTTGCATGAGCCGTCGTCTCTGCTCAGACAAGTGCTGCAATCATGTCCCTGCTGGATGGGTGTGTCGTCTCCCCTAGAGAGGAAAGCAGCCACGCCGCCCAACACGATGAGTGCTCCGATGCAAATGAGGATAAATGTCATGTTTATTTAATGCCTAAGGACAAATTTTTAATTCTTCATTGATAATTGCCCAAGGCAATAATTCTTAACTCTTAATTCTAAAATCATTCTTCACTTACTTCGAATCCGGCTTCCTTCAAGTCATCCCAAAAGCGGGGATAGCTCTTGGTGACTACATGCGGGTTGTTGATGCGCAGACCTTCATGGATAAAACAAAGCGGTGCGAATGACAGAGCCATACGATGATCTTCGTAGGTGTCGATGGGCTCCCAGGTTGGGTCACAGCGCTCACCGTTCCACATCAGTTCCGATTCGTCACGGTCTGTGATGATGTAGCCCAATTTACGCATTTCTGCTTTCAAAGCCTGAATGCGGTCAGTCTCCTTGATTTTCAATGTGGATAACCCCACGAAATGGAAAGGAATGTTCAAGGCACAACAACTCACCACGAAAGTCTGTGCCAGATCGGGTTGGTTCTTGAAATCGTAGTCGAGCCTTGGCAGCCGTTTCTGAACCTTTTTCAGCGTCACCGTTGTGGGCACACCCGCCTCTGTACTTTCGAACATGGTCTTCACGCCCAGCATCGAAAATAGGTATTTCACCACCGAGTCACCCTGACGTGAGGCATCCGCCAGTCCCAACAACTTGACCTCATCGCCGGGATGGTTGTGGATGGCTAGCATCTCATACCAATAGCTGGCAGCACTCCAGTCGTTTTCAATGAGGTAGTCGCGCTGACGATAGCCTCCGGGCTCAGCCTTGATGGTCTTGATGTCTTTCCAGTCCACCTTTGCACCGAAGTCGTGCATCGTGTGAAGTGTAAGGTCGATATACGAGCGTGAAATGATGTCGCCCGTCAGCGTCAGTTCCAGACCGTTTTCCAGCACTGGTCCAATCATCAGTAGCGCAGAGATGTACTGCGAGCTCATGTCTCCCGGCACTTCGATTGCTCCACCGTCAATTTTGCTGCCACGAATGCGGAGTGGGGGATAGCCCTCTTCGCCGAGGTATTCAATGTCGGCACCCAGATAACGCAGGGCATCCACGAGAATCTTGATGGGGCGGTGCTTCATGCGCTCCGTGCCTGTCAGCACATGCTCACCCTCCGTCACGCTGAGGTAGGCCGTCATAAAGCGCATGGCCGTTCCTGAGGCCATGATGTCAATTTCATAAGGCATGTCACGCAAAGCCCTTACCGTGACGTTCGTGTCATCGCAGTCGCTGAGATTATGGGGATTAACGATGTTTCCTGACAGTGCTGAGATAATCAGCGCGCGATTAGATATGCTTTTCGAGGCCGGCAGTTTCACCGTAGAGTTCAACTGCGCTGGCGCTTTCAGTGTATATTGCATGGTTCGATTTGGTATCTGTTTTAGATATAATACTGCAAAATTACGAATTTATTTTATTTCGGGCGAATCCTATAACAATATTTATAATATTGCCATCTAGCTGAAAATCGGTGGAAAGACAAAAAAAGTAAAAAAACGTGGGGAAAACTTGCATATATCCGATAAACTTCTTACCTTTGCACTCGCAATTTGCAAATGATCGGGATTTAGCGCAGTTGGTAGCGCACACGTCTGGGGGGCGCGAGGTCGCTGGTTCGAGTCCAGTAATCCCGACCAAACAAAAGGCTAAGTGCTTGATAATTAAGCAGTTAGCCTTTTAACTTTTATTAATTGCACAACAATTGCACAACATTCCACCCTTGGAAAAGCCGAGCGTGTTTGACCCCCGAGGGCAAGCGATGTTGACCCTCACGGGCAAAATATGAATGACCCTCTGCGGCAAAATAAAATTGACCCCTGAATGCGATTGCTATTCAGGGGCTTTTT
>Ga0256404_1003723_pt1 | contig 30263 bp, 23 predicted proteins | sample RumenRJG_01DNA_FD_185990 | JGI IMG/M metagenome (GOLD analysis project Ga0256404, IMG submission 185990) | Bovine rumen microbial communities from Lethbridge, Alberta, Canada - RJG_01 | ecosystem: Host-associated > Mammals > Digestive system > Stomach > Rumen | place: Canada: Alberta | collected...
GGTCAATGGAGAATAAGTGGCCCCTACAGTAGTACCTGTCCCGCTTGTCACAATCACATCTTCAGTGGTGAAACGGATTACTTCCAGATTCAAAGACGGCAGTTTTTTCATTTGAACAGATCCTCCCACAAAAGATAAATATAGTTACAAAATGTAATTTTATTGTAATATACTTGACTTCAAATTGCAAGCGCGTTGTAAATAATCATCGTATTTTACAAAATTGCCCCATCATAATTGGTGATAATGCCATAAGCAGCGTACCCATTTTCGGATACGCTGCTTATGGCATTTTTTTAGTCTGTATTTGTTTACGATGAAGAATCAGATCCCTGCCGCATGCCTCGCCAGGAGACAACGGCAGCCTCCGGTTCCATATTGCAGAAAAGCTGATAAAAGCGGACGCAGTCTCCAAGCCTTTTGATCAGCGTCATGGTCTTCTGCATGACAACGGGATTACTGCAGCGAAAACTCTGCTGCAGGAGAAGAGGAGCTGCTTCCCGGAAAGAAATCTCTTCGATCCGGTTCTCCGTTCCGCGATGGAGAAAACAAATCGCACGAAGAGGAACGATCACATTTTGGTTCATATTCTCTTTCCCGGACCATGGGGTTCCGCAGACCTCACAGAGCCCGTCCCGCATGCGCAAAAGGGGCTTGTCTCCGTTTACAACAAAAGCCCCGGGAATCTGTTCCATCCAGAGACGGGTATGGGTGGTCTTGCCTGTACCGGAGGCGGCGGTGAAGAGGAAGGCCTCTTCTCCGACCGCAACGGCCGAGCCGTGCATCAGCCAGGTGTCATATTCCGGCATCCGGACCGCAATCTTCCGATAAACCGCCAGGGTCTCAAGATAAGGGTCCGGGTAGAGAACGACGGGCTTTCCCTCCAGGGCTGCTTCACGCAGGGATTTTTCCCTCTCAAAGGCAATTTCTTCCGGGGCGATCTCAACTTGAAAGGACACCTCGGCCGCGTCAGAGAGATAGCCCCGGCAGAGCTGAAAGACCTCATCATACATGCTGCAAATACCGACAGCCTGTCCAGCCAGGGTGATCTGGAACTCTCTCATGGAGCAATCAGGAGACCTTCACGGATCAGCTGATTCAAAAAAGCAGCGAGCGCTTCGCCGATCTCCCGGTCGTCAGAATCCGGATAACGCTCCCGCAGAATGTGATGCACCGCTTCGGGAGTGGTATCTTCCTTCAGAAGATCCAGAATCTCGGCAGAGACCTCGTTCATCCGAAGCAGGCCGTTGAAGCTCCCCGCGTTTTCACCGACCGGAACGGCCATATATTCGCCGTCCATCTCCATGACCGAAAATTCGTATCGAAGTTTCATCGTGCAGACCTCACTTTTTCAAGAATCAAAGAATATCCACGATACGGCGGAAACCGTATTCACAGGCTCCCGCCAGAAGTGCAGGAAGCAGGGTAAAGACGAATACCGCGATTCCGCCGAAGTTCAATACAACAGAGGCGACCTTCTCTCCAAAGGGTGAAAGCAGCAAGGGGAGAAGGAATCCCACCGGCTGGTGGAAGGCATAGATGAAGCGGGCGAGACAGCGGGCATGCCGGAACATGCCGCCCAGTTCCTCCTCCGGATGGACCAGGGCGATGCAGCAGAGGGCGAGGGCCATAACCCCATAACCGATGGTATGGCCGGCATAGACCAGCTTCCCGGTATAGGAGAGAAGCAGAGCCTCTGAAACAGCAAGGACAATCCCAAGAGCCACAAGCCCGCCCCAGATCAGGGGATTGGTCAGAAAGAGGCGTTCGGAGTGTCGACGGAGCAGCGCACCCAGCAACAGATAGGGAAGCGCCCGGGTGAGGGCGTTGGCCGGAATATAGGTATAGCCCAGAAGGTTCAGATGGATCAGGCCGGCAAATTCCCCGACGAGCAGCATCAGTATGGTCGTAACGATGAAAAGCGGAAGAATGAGAGAGGGCAGATGTCCCTTCAGATCCAACAGCCAGAGAAGCACCAAGGCATAGAACAGAGACTGAATGAACCAGAGACATTCGCCGGTCTGAAAAGGCCAGATGCAGAGCACAACGAAGTTGAAGAGCACGCGTTTTGTCAGGACGCTTCCAACCCAGTCAACGCCCTGCAGCGAGAAGACCAGGGCATTCAGACCCAGATAGAAAAGCGTAAGAACAAGAAAAAAGATTCCTGTAGAACGGATTGCTCGATGAAGTTTTCTGTGCCGATCTCCTTCCTCTTCCGTCAGAACGAAAAATCCGCAGAGAATATAGAAGGCGAGGGGAGCGGCCCGGCAGAGATCCCGCACGATTCCACCAACCATCCAGGGAATGCCAAAGGAGAGAATGCATACGATTGGCATCAGGAGAAGCTTCAGACGGTCGGCGCCGAAACCATAAGAGATTGTGTTACTCATTGGATTATTCATAGCGTCCACCACCCATTCTCATTTTCAGGTGCAGGCAGCTCCTGCGGCGCAGGGACAGCCTGCGCAGACTGCTTTCGAAGATATGCTTCCTGCTCTAAGGCACGAGTTTGCAAAGAGGCTTCCGCTGCGCTGTCGTCAGAGCAGGGAATCAGAGCGTCCGCTTCGGATGGAGCCGATTCTTCAATCCCGCCGTCCTGAATCCGGTAGATCCGCTGACAGAGTTTCAGTGCGCCGGGACGGTGTGTGGAAATGATGATCGCCTTATTTGGATGGAAGCGGATGATATTGCGAAGGACAGCTTCCTCCGTTTCCGTGTCCAGGGCGCTGGTGGCCTCGTCGAGCAGGAGAATCGGCGCGTCACGCAGCAGAGCACGCGCAATCGCGAGCCTCTGGGCCTGACCTTCGGAAATGCCGCGTGCACGCTCTCCGAGCGCCGTGTAAATCCCTTCCGGCAGCGCCGAGACAAAGTCCCAGGCACAGGCGGTCCGGAGCGCGGACACGATCTCCTCGTCGGTGATGTCTTCCCTTACATTTCTCATATTATCGGCGATGGTACCGGAGAGAATGGTGTTCCCCTGCGGTACATAGGCAAAAAAGCGCCGCAGATCCGCATTCACCGGGACAGGCTGCCCATCGGAGCCGGTGAGCGTGACGCTGCCCGCCTGGGGGCGGAGCATCCCCAGGATCAGGCGCATAAAGGTGGTTTTCCCGCCGCCGGAGGGAGAGAGAACGGCCACGATTTCGCCCGGGCCGACGGAGAGGTTCAGGTCCTGATAGATTTCCTTCTCTTCGGAATAGGCGAAGCGAACATGGTCGAGCTTCACGGTGAGACCGTTATCCGCGATGCCGCTCATCTTCTCAAAGACTTCGGCATCGTGCTCTTCCCGAGGCAGATCCACGAGTTCCCGGATGCGGTGAGCGGAGACCGCGGAGTTGAGCATGCCGGGGATGGTACCGATAAGGCTGTTGAAGCGCCCGCTGAGACTGCCGCGCTGCTGGAGGAAAAAGATCATGTCGCCGTAGAGAATCTGTCCGTTCCAGAGCCGGTACAGACAGTAGCCGAACGCGGCCATGGACACAGCGGTGGAAACCAGCGTCAGAAGAATGCGGGAGCGGATCTCAAACCGGTTATAATCGAGACTGTAATCCTTGTAGCGCTGCTGCCAGGAGCGGAGTTTTTTTGAATAGGTACCAAAAACCCCGAAGGACTTGATCATGTCGAAGTTGAAAAAGGTCTCGACCTCAAAGGACATCATGCCGGAGTTGAGCTCCAGAATACGCTTTCGATATTCCTTCATACGGCGCATGATCCAGCGGCTCATCACCAGCAGGAAGGGCGCGGAGAGAATGGCGATCCAGGCCATGACGGAGTCCAGGCGGAAGAGCACCACGAAGGTGACGACAAAGGTATAGATATTGATGATGAGATTCGGAATCCAGTTGATGGCATTGGAGGCAATGGTCCCCACATCGCCGTTGAAGCGGTTCAGGAGATCCCCGCTGGGATAGCGGCTGAGTTCCTCCCAGCGGGCGTCGATGATCCGGTCGAAAATCTCCGCCTGGATATCATTGTTAACATAGATGGAAATCCGCGTGAAGATCCGGCTGTTCAGGCTTGAAAGAAGCAGAGAGAACGCCGTCATCCCCAGCATGGCGCCCAGCAGCAGCCAGAGCCTGTCACGCTGCTGACCGACAACGATGTTGATGAGCGTACGGCTCAGCCAGGCGGAGCCCAGCGAGAGGGTGGAGCCGAAAATACCCACCAGGGTGTAAAACACAATGATCCACTTGTACTTCCGGGAGAAAGAAAAGATCCATTTCCAGTCGTTGAAAAACTCGGACAGGGTACCATCGTCGATGTGCCGGAGAATGGCCTGCAGGGCGTCGCTGTGAAACAACCTGTTCAGCCCGGTATAGTGCTCAGCTTCTTCAGATGCCGTGGCATAAGACCGTACACTAGCGCCAGAAGTATGCCGTTGTCTCTCCTGTCCATTCATCATATTGTATCGTCCATATCTAAATAAGAATTGAGTGTGCCTGTCTGTATTATATGCCGATGTTTTTCTGCGTCAAGGAACAAAGCGGTAAAAAACAGACACAAAAAGAAGCATCCCCGAACGAAACAGCCTTTTCGTTCGGGGATGCTTTGATGCAAAGCAATAGAGCGCTCAGCTTGTGGACATCATGAGCTTGATGACTTCCTTGTCGGTGCCGCGCATGCCCTCGCGGGCGATGTCGCTGACCGCGCGGATGGTGTTTTCCACACCGTGAACGACGATGCCGTCGCCGCCGTAGAACTGACTGTCGTGCATGTACATGCGCATACCGAGCATGCCGGACTCTACAGCCGAGGCGATTTTGGCCGCGCAGCTTGCCTTGGCCCCGTCGCAGATCATGCCGGAATTGATGGCGAGCACGTTCACGATGGTGTGGGAGATCTCTTCATAGCCGCCGCCGTAGAGATAGCAGATCCCCGCACCGGCGCCGGCCCCGGCGGAGGTGGCCCCGCAGTAGGCGGAAAGGCTGCCGATGCCGGTCTTGAGATGAATGGTGACGAGGTTGGAGATCACCAGCGCCCTCAGGAGCATCTCATGCGAGACTCCGAGCTCCAGCGCGTAGACGATCACGGGAACGGAAGTCGTAATGCCCTGGTTTCCGCTGCCGGAATTGATGACCACGGGAAGCTCACAGCCGTCCATCCGGGCGTCAGATCCTGCAGCCGCCCAGGCTTTGGCCCGGTTGAAAACCGTGTTCCCGTAGCTGAGCAGCAGGATTTTCCCGATCCCGGCGCCGTAGGTCCCTTTGAGCCCCTCCTTGGCAATGGCGATGTTATAGTCGATCTGCCGCTGGAGAATGGGGCGCACGTCTTCGATGTCGACGCAGCCGGCAAACTCCACAATTCGCTCAACCGTGAGCAGAGAGCGGTTTTCGGGTGCCTGGATGGTCTCGTTGCTGAACGGCTTCTCCAGGAGAACCGCATCATTCTTCCGGATGCAGACGACATTGGTGTGGTGGCTGACAATATGTACATAAGCGGTATCGGAACCGGCGGACAGGGAAACTGCGAGATCGAAAGGCTGGTCGGAGTCCGCCTCCTGAAGGCGGATGTCCGCGGTCTCGAGATACGCGTCAAGGGCTTTGAGATCGTCTTCCGTGGCTTCGGAAATGACCTCAAGCTCCTTCTCCGCCTTCCCGAAACATAGTCCGGCCGCGACCGCGGTGCGCAGCCCCTTGCGCCCGCCGGTGTTCGGCACCACGACGCTCTTGACATTCTTGATGATGTTGCCGCTGACAATCAGGGTGGTCTTTTCAGGCATCCGGCCCAGGGTGTCCCGTGCCAGAGCGGCGGCATAGGCGACCGCGATCGGCTCCGTACATCCCATGGCGGGAACCAGTTCTTCTCTCAGGATATCCAGAAAACTGTTGTAGATATTCTTTTCCATGAGTGCACCTCACATAATGATCATTATTAACGATTTTCAGACTGCCTCGAAAAGAATTATATTACTGTTTTCACAAAAATGTCAATGAAAGAATTGCAGAATTTGTGATTTTTTATAAATAAGGAAGCGGCGGAAAAACATGGAAACAGAAAAGCAAAGCTTCAAAGGAGGCAAAACCAGTGTCAGTTTCACAGGGAATCACGGAAAGAGGATTCGTGAAAACTGCTCAAAAATACCCCGTTCATTTTGTCGCTTTTACCGCTTCCTACAAAAAAGCTGAAAACAGCACTTTAGTGATTGACATCGGTGAAGCGCGGTGCTATGATACAGCCAAATTGAATCGCTTTAGATAGAGGCGCGGTGTTCATCAGTACCGACCGGCAAGGCCAGGCAGCCGTCGGACGGGAAAGGGTTCATCGCCGAAGATCCGCGGGAGGCCTGCTCCTTCGGTTCTGGGCCGTGCGAGAAGATCGTACGGACTGTCACAAAACTTTGTGGAGCGCTATCGATGATGACCGGAATGCACGTTCTGTATCCGATTTTCCATGGACCGCTTACAAAGCGGTTCATTTTTATTCATCCCCACCGGCGGGGAGGAACAGCCGGAGAGTCATCCGATTCGGAAAGGAAAAACCATGAGAAGAACGATTGCAATGCTGCTGGCCGTCATGATGCTGTTTGCGCTGGGCGCTGCCCAGGCTTTTGCGGCCGATGCCGAAGTCCCCAGCGGCGTAGAGGACGGCGTCCTCACCATCGCCATGGAATGTGCCTATGCCCCGTACAACTGGACCCAGACCGACGACGCCAACGGCGCCGTCCCCATCGCGAATGTCCCCGGCTCCTATGCCAACGGTTATGACGTCATGATCGGCAAGAAGATCTGTGAAGCCAACGGCTGGGAACTCGAGGTCATCCAGTCCGACTGGGATTCCCTGGTTCCCGGTGTCCAGACCGGCACCTTTGACGCGGTCATCGCCGGCCAGTCCATGACCGCCGAACGCGCCGAGCAGGTCGACTTTGCCGGCCCCTACTTCTATGCCACCATCGTCTGCCTGACCAAGGCGGACAGCCCCCTGGCCTCTGCCACCGGAATCGCGGATCTCGCCGGACACAGCTGCACCGCGCAGATCGCCACCATCTGGTATGACACCTGCCTGCCCCAGATCGAAGGCGCCAAGATCATGACCGCCGCCGAGACCGCCCCGGCCATGCTGATGGCGCTGGAGACCGACACGGTTGAGTTCGTCTGCACCGACATGCCCACAGCCCAGGGCGCCGTGGCCGCCTATCCCGACATGGCGATTCTGGACTTCTCCGGCACGGACGGCGACTTCCAATTCACCGAGCAGGAGCGCGCCGAGAACGTCAACATCGGCGTCTCCATGATGAAGGGCAACACCGTTCTGAAGGAAGCCATCGACAGCGTTCTGGCTGAGATGACGGCGGATGACTTCAACGACCTGATGGCCGAGGCCATCTCCATCCAGCCCCTGAGCGAGGACTAAGAGTCGGAGAACGGATTCTTCCCCGCCTCCGGCGGGGAAGATGCACTGTGCCGACCGACAGACCGGCCCCTGAGCGAGGATTAATCTTCAGGGCAGAAAAAACCATCCCAGAGCACAGACGGGCGGGAGCTGAACTCCCGCCCTTTTGACGACAGAACGGACAGTAAGGAGCAGACGCATGAACAAGTTTGCACAGCTCGCGGCAGACATTACCAAGCTTTGGACCAAATACCACACGGCCTATTTAAGCGGGATTGAAAACACCCTGATTCTCGCCCTGGTGGGTACGGTGATCGGATGCCTGATCGGCTTTATCTGCGGCATTCTCAATACCATCCCGCGGCGGCCCAACGACCACCCGTTGAAGAAAGCTATCCTGGCTCTGGTCCGGGTGATCATAAGGATCTATGTGGAGGTCTTCCGCGGCACGCCGATGGTGCTGCAGGCGGTGTTCCTGTTCTACGGCCTGCCGTACTTTACGGACAACGCCGTGAAGTTCACGTCAGTCTGGGCGGCGGCCATCGTGGTCGTTTCCATCAACACGGGCGCATACATGGCCGAATCGGTCCGCGGCGGCATCATCTCCGTAGACCCCGGACAGACCGAGGGCGCCATGGCCATCGGCATGACCCATGTGCAGACCATGACAAGCGTGATTCTGCCCCAGGCGCTGCGCAACATCATGCCGCAGATCGGAAATAACTTCATCATCAACGTGAAGGACACTTCCGTCATGTTCATCATCGGCTTCCCGGATTTCTTCGCGGCACACCGGGCTACGGTAGGCGCGAGCTACCTCTACTTCCCCTCGGCCACGGTGGAGATGGTGGGCTATCTCACCATGACGCTGATCGCCTCCTTCCTGCTGCGCTGGGTGGAGAAGAAGATGGACGGCTCCGGCAACTACGAACTGGTCCAGGAGGATCAGCTGACCATGACCGCCGGGACCTATCGCCATCCCGACAAAGGTACGCCCTTTGATGAGCGCAGCAAAGAGTACGAGAACAGAGAAAAGGAGGCGGAATAAGATGCAGGACTTAATTCTGCAGATCAATCATCTGTCCAAGTCCTTCGGCTCCCATGAGGTTCTCAAGGACATCGACTTTACCGTCAGCCACGGCGATGTTATCAGCATCATCGGCGCCTCCGGCTCCGGAAAATCCACGCTCCTGCGCTGCGTCAATCTCCTGGAGACCCCCACGTCCGGAGAGATTCTCTATCATGGGAAGAACGTCCTGCAGCGAGGAACGAACCCGGCGGAATACCGGGCGCATGTGGGCATGGTGTTCCAGTCCTTTAATCTCTTCAACAACATGTCCGTCCTCGAAAACTGCATGGTGGGCCAGATCAAGGTCCTGAAGCGGGATAAAACCGAGGCCAGGGACCACGCCATGCACTATCTGGAAAAGGTTGGCATGACCCCGTATATCAATGCCCGCCCGCGGCAGATTTCAGGCGGCCAGAAGCAGCGCGTCGCCATTGCCCGCGCCATGGCGATGGACCCGGAGGTGCTGCTGTTTGACGAGCCGACCTCGGCCCTGGACCCGGAGATGGTCGGGGAAGTTTTGACTGTCATGAAGGACCTGGCGGAGAGCGGCATGACGATGCTGGTCGTCACCCACGAGATGGCCTTTGCGCGGGACGTGAGCAGACGGGTTGTCTACATGAACGGCGGCGTGATCTGTGAGCAGGGGAGCCCGGAGGAAATCTTTGGAAACCCCAGAAAGCAGGAGACCATCGACTTTCTTTCCCGGTTCAGAGGCTGAACAGAGTCAGAGACAAAGGCTGCGGAGCCGGCGGATGTTATTGATTCCGCCGGCTTCGCATGTTATAATCAAATTTATCAATCTGAACGGAGGCATGCGGATGCTCCCAATTCTGAGTCTGATTCTCTCGACACTGGTCTTTTTTGCCATGATCCTTGCCCTGGTGCTCAAGCCGACGGCTGCGCGCCGACTGAGCACGGTGTTCATGACGATCGGTGTCATCGGCGGCCTGCTCATCTACGGGATCGGATACACGGAGGCGTTTCAGGGGGACCTGGCCATGACGGTGATCCGCACCCCGATGACCGTCATCCGCATGTTCATCGGCGTCAATGATCTGGACACCATCAAAAACACGGTCCCGGTTTCCACCCGGACCGGTCTGAGCGTCTTCTGGACGGTACACCTGATGGCGTTCTATTCCATGGCCAGCGCCGCCATGTACACCATCGGCGCGGGGGTGCTGCGTAACCTGCGCTTTGTGCTGGCCCGCCACGGGGACCTTACGCTGATTTACGGCATCAATGAAAAAAGCGTCATGCTTGGACACCAATGCATCGAGAGGGGAAAGACCTCGGTGGTTTTCATCGCCGAAAGCGCCGACGAGGCCACGGTGAACGACCTGAATACGGCGGGAATGTCCGTCCTGACCGGGAACGCGGCGGTGCAGTGTGAACAGTCCGTGATCCGGAAATTGCGGATCCGGAAACGGAGGCTCACGGTCTACGCCCTCGACCGCGCGGAGGATGAGAATCTGTTCTACGCGCTGCGGCTGAAGGCGGCACTGGAAAAAGCCGGTGTTCCGGTAAAAAACACCCAGATTACCCTGCCCGGGGCCGAGGATATTCTGGCGCCCATGCTCCAGGCTTCGGAAGCGGCCTACGGTTTCGGATATGTCAATGTGTTCGATTCGGCCGATCTGGCGGCACGGGCACTCATTCGTACCTGTCCGCCCTGGAGCTTCATGCATTTTGACGCGCAGGGACGGGCGATGGAGGACTTCGACTGTGTGGTGGCGGGCTTCGGCCGGCACGGACAGGCAGCGCTGAAGAAACTTGTCATGAACGGGCAGTTTGCCGGAAGCACGTTTCACGCGGCAGTGTTCTCGCCGAACGTGGAAAACGAATCGGGCTTCCTGGAGGCGGACAGCCCGGAACTGCTGCGGCAGTATGACATCCGGCGCATTGCGGCGGATGCCCGGAGCAGTATGTTTTACGACCATATCCGTTCTCGTTTGGGCAGTCTCAAGATGATCGTGATCTGCACCGGAGACGAGGCGATGAACCGGGAGATCTCGGACAACCTGATGCTGTACCTTCGGCGGAATCACGCGGAGCGGATCTGCGTTGTTCAGTGCGGTGACAGCGGCGTCCGCTATCAGCAGACGGTGGGCAAACCGGTCATCCGGACGGAGATCTGCTCGCTGGACTACCTGTCGGCCAAGGAGACGGACCGGCTGGCAATCCTGCTCAACAGCACCTATGACAACTCGGACCGGAGTGACTGGGAGAAATGGATGGCCTGCGACAGCTTCGGGAAGATGTCCTCCCGGGCCTCGGCGGACTTCCTCCCGGCCTTTATCCGCATCTCCGGCAGCAGCCGGGAGGAGATTCTGGACGGAACCTGGAATCCTGACGGCGCGCTTCAGCAGGTGCTGGGGCAGACCGAACATCTCCGCTGGTGTGCGTTCCATTATGCGATGGGCTATGTCCCGATGAGCCGTATGGAGTTTGAAGCCAACTGTGATGCCTTCTCCCGCCTGCGGGCGAAAGGAAAGCAGCCGACATTCCGCATCTCAAAGAATCCGGAGGAGAGAAAACATGCCTGCCTCATCCCCTGGGAGGAGCTGGACAGGCTCTCGGAGGAGGAAAACCGCGCAACCGGGCGGAATGTGGACTACAAACAGATCGATATCAACAACGTCCTGGCCCTGCCGAAGCTCCTGCGCGCGGAACAGGAAGCCGCAAAAAAGTGAAGAAGCGGCTGATGCAAGCGGAAAACACCGACATGCTCGGTGTTTTTCGTGTTTTCGACATGAATTCACAGACTCTTTATTGCAACGGGAAGAAAAAGAGCGTATAATAAAACAGTTACAGAATAAGCAGGTAAGGAACCTTAACTCATGCAGGAAAACATCGTTATCAAAGGCGCGAGAGAGAACAACCTCAAAAACATCAATGTGGAGATCCCGCGGGACAGGCTGACGGTCGTCACGGGCCTCTCCGGGAGCGGAAAATCCAGTCTGGCGTTCGACACCATCTATGCCGAAGGACAGCGCCGCTATGTGGAGAGCCTCAGCTCCTATGCCAGAATGTTCCTCGGACAGATGGACAAGCCCGATGTGGACTCCATCGACGGACTCTCGCCGGCCATTTCCATTGACCAGAAAACCACATCAAAGAATCCACGGTCCACTGTGGGCACGGTGACGGAGATCTATGACTATCTGCGTCTGCTGTACGCGCGCATCGGAATCCCGCACTGCCCGAAGTGCGGGCGTGAGATCCGCCAGCAGACCGTGGACCAGATCGTAGACCGCCTGATGCAGCTTCCCGAGGGAACGCGGCTCTCGCTGCTGGCGCCGGTGGTGCGCGGAAAGAAGGGCGAGCACAAGAAAATCCTGGAGGACGCAAAACGCTCCGGCTATGTCCGGGCAAGGGTGGACGGACTGGTCTATGACCTGGCGGAAGAAATCCCGCTGGACAAGAACAAAAAGCACAGCATCGAGATCATCGTGGACCGCATCGCCATCAAGGAGAGCATCCGGCGCCGCCTCACGGACTCCGCCGAAACGGCGCTGAGCCTCTCCGGCGGCCTGCTGACGGCAGAGCTGAAGGACACGGAAGAGGAGCTCAGCTTCTCGCAGAACTATGCCTGTCCGGACTGCGGGATCTCGCTGGAAGAGATCACGCCGCGGCTGTTTTCTTTCAACAACCCCCACGGGGCATGCCCGACCTGCTCGGGACTCGGGATTCAGATGCTGATTGACCCGGAGCTCATCATGCCAAACCGCAGGCTCAGCATCGAAAACGGCGGCATCAATGCCTCGGGCTGGGGGAATGTGAAATCGGACGGCATCTCGAAGATGTACTTCGACGCGATGGCGAAGAAGTACCACTTCAAACTCTCCGATCCCATCGAGACCCTTTCCCCGGAGGCCATCGACGCGATCCTCTACGGAACAAAGGGCGAGCCGCTCCAGCTGCGCTATGAAAAGGCGGACGGCCACGGCGTGATCAAGAGAGAGTTCGAGGGGATCGTCCCGAACCTGGAACGGCGCTACCGCGAGACCCAGAGTCCCGGAATGCGGGCGGAAATTGAATCCTGCATGTCCGAGACGCCCTGCCCCGCCTGCGGAGGCCAGCGCCTGAAGCAGACGGCCCTGGCCGTGACGGTGGGCGGCAAAAACATCGCCGAACTCACAAAGCTCTCGGTGGTGAACGCGGCGGAATTCCTGAACGGCCTGACTCTCACGCCGAAGGAGCAGCTGATTGCGGCCCAGATCATCAAGGAAATCCGCAGCCGGCTGGAGTTTTTAAGCAGCGTGGGCCTCGGCTACCTGACGCTCTCCCGCGCTTCCGGGACGCTCTCGGGCGGCGAGAGCCAGCGCATCCGCCTGGCGACCCAGATCGGGTCCAGCCTGATGGGCGTGCTGTATATTCTGGACGAACCCAGCATCGGCCTGCACCAGCGTGACAACGCAAAGCTCCTGAATACCCTGTACCGGCTGCGCGACCTGGGAAACACCCTGGTCGTGGTGGAGCATGACGAAGAGACCATGCGCGCGGCGGACCATGTCATTGACATCGGTCCCGGGGCCGGCATCAACGGCGGAAAGGTCGTCTGTGCGGGAACGGTGGACGATCTCTGCGCCTGCCCCGAGTCGGTCACCGGCCAGTATCTCAGCGGACGGAAGAAGATCCCGGTTCCCACGGTGCGCCGGCAGGGAAACGGGCATGAGCTTGTGATCCGCGGCGCGGCGGAGCACAACCTGAAGGGGATCGACGTGCACTTCCCGCTGGGAGAACTGATCTGTGTCACCGGCGTGTCCGGGAGCGGGAAGTCTTCCCTGATTCAGGAGATTCTCTACAAGATCCTGGCGTCGGAGAAGAACCGGGCCAAGGTGCATCCGGGAAAGTACGACAGCATCGAGGGCCTGGACTTCGTCGACAAGGTCATCGCGCTGGACCAGAGCCCCATCGGACGGACGCCCCGCTCCAACCCCGCGACCTATACGGGCCTGTTTGACGACATCCGGAACCTCTTCGCCTCTACGCAGGACGCACGGCTGCGCGGCTACAGCCAGGGGCGGTTCTCCTTCAACACGAAGGGCGGACGCTGCGAGGCCTGCTCCGGCGACGGCCTTGTGAAGATCGAGATGCACTTTCTGCCGGATGTGTACGTCCCCTGCGAAGTCTGCGGCGGAAGGCGCTACAACCGGGAGACGCTGGAAGTGCGCTACAAGGGGAAAAACATCTCCGAGGTCCTGGACATGACCGTGGAGGAGGCGCTCGGCTTCTTCACCAATCAGGAAAAAATCCGCGACCGGCTCCAGACGCTCTACGACGTGGGCCTCGGCTACATCAAGCTGGGCCAGTCCAGTACGACGCTCTCCGGCGGCGAGGCCCAGCGGGTCAAGCTCGCGACGGAGCTCTCCAAGCGGGCGACGGGCCGCACGGTCTATATCCTGGACGAGCCGACCACGGGCCTGCACGTGGCGGATGTGCACCGCCTGACGGACATCCTCTCCCGCCTCACTGACGCGGGGAACACCGTCATCGTGATTGAACACAACCTGGACGTCATCAAGGTCGCCGACACCATCATCGATCTCGGACCTGAGGGCGGCGATGAAGGCGGCAGGCTGGTCTTTGCCGGAACGCCGGAAGACTGCGCCCGATGTGAGGCAAGCTATACCGGGCAGTACCTGAAACAGGTGCTCGGCCTGCAAGAATAAAAAACCAGTAAGGATTGGAAGTCAGGAAATCTGCCGTGGATACCATGATCAACCAGGAACCGAATCACGAGGATGAGATCGACGTACTCAGCTGTACGGTTCAGAGCGTCATCTTCTGCAACGAGGAAAACGGCTATGCCGTGCTGAGCGTGACCGACACCGACGGCGCGGAGCAGAAGATGACCGGAACCTTCCCCTATGCGTGGCCCGGGGAGACCATCACGGCCTATGGACACTGGGCCATGCACGGAACCTATGGACGGCAGTTTGAGGCGGAGTCCTCGGAACGCAGCACACCGGAGGACGAGCGCTCGGTGTTCTCCTACCTGGCTTCCGGCGCCGTCAAGGGAATCGGACCGGTGATGGCGGGGCAGATCGTTGAGCGCTTCGGGAAGAACGCGCTGCGCGTCCTGGAAGAGGAGCCCGTTTTACTGACCGAAATCCGCGGCATCAGCCTGAACAAGGCGGAAAAAATCGCGAAGGAATTCAGACGGCAGGCCGGCCTGAAGAAGCTGGTCCTCCTGCTGAGCGCCTCCGGGATCGCCCCGGAGTACGCGGTGCGGCTGTACCGCTTTTTCGGCGAGAACGCACTGGAGCTGCTGAAGGAGAATCCCTACCTGCTGACCGTCGACGGGATCGGCGCGCCCTTTGCGGCGGCGGACCGTCTGGCCGAGGAACTGGGGATCGAAGATGCGGACCCGAACCGGATCCGCGCCGGCGTCACCTTTGTCCTGCGCCACAACGAACACAACGGGCACTGCTTCATCCCCTGGGCGAAGCTCTGCACGGCGGCGGCTCAGCAACTGCAGCTGGAGCAGGAGGACATCACCGCGGTGATGGAAGACATGGCGGAACAGGGCGACCTGGTCCGCGACGCGATCGCCGGACAGGACGCCTGCTATCTCCCCGACATGTACCGGGCCGAGAAAGAGACCGCCGAGCGGATCGCAGCCATGGTTCAGAAGCTGCCGGAGGCGGCGCTTGATCTGGACCGGCTGATCGAAGAGTGCGAAGCGGAACAGGGCATGCACTTTGCTGAGCAGCAGAAGCAGATTCTGCGCTACGCAATGCAGAACCGTATCCTCGCCGTAACCGGGGGCCCGGGCACAGGAAAGACCACCTCACTGCGGGCGGTGCTGAAGCTCTATGACCGGCTCGGCCTGAAGACCCTGCTGGCCGCCCCCACGGGACGCGCGGCAAAGCGCATGACGGAGCTCACAGGAGTGGAGGCGACCACCATCCACCGCATGCTGGGCGCGAAGCTCTCCGAGGACAGCCTGGATCTGGTCTTTACGAAAAACGCGGAGGACCCCCTCCGCTGTGACGCGCTGATTATCGATGAATGCTCCATGGTGGACATCCGTCTGATGCATGCGCTGCTGAAGGCTTTGCCGGCCTCAGCCCGCCTGATGCTGGTGGGCGATGCGGCTCAGCTGCCCGCGGTCGGCCCGGGTGATGTGTTCTCGGCCATCCTGCGCAGCGAGGCGGTTCCGTCGGTGATGCTGACGGAGATCTTCCGGCAGCGGGAGAGCAGCCGCATTGTGCGCAACGCCCACCTGATCAACCGCGGCGAACACCCGAATCTCTCGGAGAACGCGGGAGACTTTTTCCGGCTGCAGCGCATGCAGGCCGGCTCTATCGCGGAGACGGTGGTGGAACTGTGCAGCACCCGTCTCCCACAGAAGATGCACATCCCGCCGGAGGAGATTCAGGTCCTGGCGCCCACCAGAAAAGGGGACTGCGGCACGGCGGCCCTGAACAGACTCCTTCAGGCGGCCCTGAATCCTCCCGCACCGGAGAAGAAGGAGCGCCCCGTCGGGGAGGTAATCTTCCGGGTGGGAGACCGTCTGATTCAGAACCGGAACGACTATAACGTGATCTGGGAATGCGCGGACGGAAGCAGCGGCCTCGGTGTGTTCAACGGGGATATCGGGCTTCTGAAGGAGATCAATACCGAAGAGCAGACCATGACGGTGGACTTTGACGGCCGGGAGGCAAAGTATGACTTTGAATCCCTGGGCGATCTGGAACATGCCTGGGCGCTGACGGTGCACAAGTCCCAGGGCTCGGAATACCGGGCGGTGATTCTGGCGCTGACGGATTCGTCCAGGCGGCTCCTGACGCGCACGGTTCTGTACACCGCGGTGACCCGGGCAAGAGAGCTGCTCATCATGGTCGGCAATGAGAACATCGCTCTTCGCATGATTGACAACGTCGCTCCGAGCCGTCGCTATAACGCCCTGCGCATCCGCATCCGCGAGGCCTGCGGAAAATGAGCAGACTCGGAGAGCAGCTTCTGGATCTGCTGTACCCGCCGAAATGCGCCTTCTGCCGGAAACTGGTTTCGGACGGCAGGATGCTCTGCCCGGACTGTGAAAGCCGGCTTCCGGCGCCGGAGAAAGAAATGCAGAGCCAGAAGATTTCCGGTCTTGCGGTTTGCCTCTCTCCGCTGTATTATACAGGGGACGTGCGGCAGTCCCTGCACCGCTACAAGTTTCAGGGCGCGGCGGCGTATTACCGCATCTATGCCGAACTCATGAGCGCCTGCATGAGGGAACACGGACTGACACCGGACCTGGTGACCTGGGTTCCGCTCAGCCGGAAGCGGCTTCGCCGCCGCGGCTATGACCAGGCGCGGCTGCTGGCGATGGAAGTGGCCAGACTGCAGGGCCTTCCCTGTGAGCAGACCCTGGAAAAGATACGGAACAATCCTGCCCAGTCCGGGACCTCCGGTGTGGAGCAGCGGCGGAAAAACGTCCTGGGCGTCTATCGCCCGGTGACGGGCTTTGCAGGGGAGCATGTCCTGCTCATCGACGACATCGTGACGACGGGTTCCACCCTGAGCGAGGCGGCAAAGGTGCTCCTGAATGCAGGAGCAGGAGAAGTTTCCGCTCTGACGCTTGCCCGGACCGACAGAGAAGACAGAGGCTTCAGAACAGAATCGAACGGAGAAATCGATTATGCAGATATTTGAAAAAGACATCGCCATCGATATGGGGACATCCACCACCCTCCTTTTTGAGCAGGGGAAGGGAATCGTTGCCCGTGAACCGACGGTGGTTGCCGTGGACCGTTTCAGCGGAAAGATCCAGAAGGTCGGCCAGGACGCCCAGAGAATGCTGGGCCGCACGCCGGCGAATATTGTCGCGATCCACCCCATCAGCGCGGGAGTCATCTCGGACTATGAGATGGCGGCGCAGATGCAGCGTGAACTGGTCAGCCGCATTACTTCCTTCAGTCTCTTCAAGCCCTGCGTGCTCTGCTGCGTGCCGAGCAGCATCAGCGGTGTGGAAGAGCGTGCGGTGATCGACGCGGCCATCGAAGCCGGAGCGAGAAAGGTCTACCTGCTCGAGCAGGGGGTCGCGACCGCGCTGGGCGCCGGCGTTGACATCAGCAAGCCGGACGGACACATGGTCGTCGATATCGGCGGCGGAACCACGGAGATTGCCATGATCTCTGCCGGCGGCGTGGTGGAGTGCGAATCCATCAAGACGGCCGGAGGCAGCTTTGACGAGTCGATCGTGAAGTACGTGCGAAAGAAATACAACATGCTCATCGGCCTGACCGCGGCTGAAGAGCTGAAGAAGAACATCGGCTGCGTGATGCAGCGCCCCGACATGGGGATCGAGGAGGTCAAAGGCCGGAACCTTGCAAACGGCCTGCCGAAGACGGTCCGCATCAGTTCCAACGAACTGATCGAAGCCTTTGTGGAACCGATGAACGACATCCTCGAAGCGATCCACGCCGTGCTGGAGCGCACACCGCCCCAGCTGGTGGGGGATCTGGACCAGAACGGCATCATCATTTCCGGCGGCGGCAGCCTGGTCTACGGCATGGACCGCCTGATTGAACGCAGCACCGGCATCCGTACCCTGCCGGTGGATGACCCGGTTTCCTGCGCCACCTACGGAGCGGGAAAGATGCTGAAGCATCTGGATGAGATGAAGGATGGCATGATGAACTTTTACCGGATGCGTCAGCTGAGATGATTCGGAAAACAGCAGGATGAGGAAGAGAACATGGACTTGGTCTCTGCGTATAAACATCTGAAGAAGGAAGAACAGCCCCTGACCTGCGCGGCGGTGATCCTCGGCGCGGGCAGCGCTCAGCGCATGGGCTTTGACAAGATGACGGTCATGCTCGACGGTCAGCCGGTGCTGGTCAGAGCGGTGAACGCCTTTGAGCAGTCCCCGCTGGTGCAGGAGATTGTCGTGGTGACGAAGGCCGACCGGATCGAGGAGATCGCGGCGCTCTGCGATCAGTATAACCTGAGCAAGGTTTCCGCGGTGGTATGCGGCGGCAAGACCCGGACGGAATCCGCGCTTGCCGGCGTGATGGCCCTGAAGCAGGGCTGCCGCCTGACGGCGATTCACGACGGAGCCCGGCCCCTGGTTTCGGGGCAGCTGATCGAGACCTGCATCCGGAGAGCCGGCGTTCAGTTCGCTGCGATCCCGGTGGTGAAGAGCACCGATACGCTGCGCGGTGTGGATGAAAAGGGCGCGCTGACGGAGGTGTTCGACCGGGAACGTGTGGTCCGGGTTCAGACACCTCAGGTCTTCCTGACGGAGATTGTCAAGGCCGCCCTCACCGACGCGGTGACAAAAGGCCTGACCTTTACCGATGACGCGACGGCGGTGGAGAGGCTCGGCATGACGGTCCGGGCGGTGGAAGGCGAGGAGGAAAACCTCAAGCTCACCACGCCGCAGGATCTGGTGATCGCGCAGGGCATTCTTGAACGCAGAAAGGGAGCGGCGGAATGAGAATCGGACACGGATATGACGTGCACCGTCTGGTCGAAGGCAGGAAACTGATTCTCGGCGGGGTGGAGATCCCCTGGGAAAAGGGCCTGCTGGGCCACTCGGACGCGGATGTGCTCACCCACGCGCTGATGGACGCGCTGCTGGGTGCGGCGGGACTCGGCGACATCGGGCACCTCTTCCCGGACAATGACGACCGCTTTCTGGGCGCGGACAGCATCGAGCTCCTGAAGGAGGTCTGCCGGCTCCTGGCGGAGAAGCACTACCGGGTCGGCAACGTGGATGTGACCGTGATCGCCCAGCGGCCGAAGCTCGCGCCCTATATTCCTGAGATGCGCAGCCGTCTCGCAGCGGCGATGCAGGTCGAAGAGGACGCCGTGAACGTCAAGGCCACCACGGAAGAAAAGCTCGGCTTTACCGGCGAAGGGCTCGGCATCGCCGCCCACGCGGTAGCGCTGATTGAATAAGTCCGGACCGGCAGCGCCGGACGGCAGTATCGGAGAAAGGGGAACAACGTGGATATTCAGGGAATCAAGACACTGAACGACTGGGTTCAGGCCAGTGACAACATCGTGTTCTTCGGCGGCGCGGGCGTCAGCACGGAGAGCGGCATCCCGGATTTTCGAAGCGTGGACGGCCTGTACCATCAGCAATGGAAGTACCCGCCCGAAGAGATCCTCAGTCACAGTTTCTTTGAGCGGAATCCCGAGGAGTACTACCGCTTCCACCGGGAAAAGCTGGTCATCGACGGCGTGAAGCCGAACCGGGCCCACCTCAAGCTCGCCGAGCTGGAGCAGGCGGGGAAGCTCCGCGCGGTGATTACCCAGAACATCGACGGACTGCACCAGGAAGCGGGAAGCAAAAAGGTCCTGGAGCTGCACGGCAGCATCCTGCGGGCGTACTGCTCCCGCTGCCGGAAGCCCTGGCCCCAGGACGTGATCAACCACGGCACCGGCGTGCCGAAATGTGACTGCGGCGGCGTGATCCGGCCGGACATCGTGCTCTATGAGGAGCCGCTGGACCAGACCGTGATGGAAGAGGCGGTGCGCTATATCCGCAACGCCGAGATCCTGATCATCGGCGGGACCAGCCTGAACGTCTATCCCGCCGCGGGACTGATCCGCTATTACCGCGGGAACAAGCTGGTACTGGTCAATCTGAGTGAGACGCCTTACGATTCCTATGCCAACCTCGTCATTCACGAGAAGATCGGAGAGGTGTTCTCCAGAATCAAGGTGTAAGGCCGGAAGCAAACCCACGCATTGGAAAGGGGAGATGGAGACGTGTCGAAAGAAAGCGACGCCATCGACCAGGTATTTAAAATCCATGAGGATGCGAAAAAGGACCGCACGCAGTCGCAGAAGCTGGACCAGATCCGGGTCGGAACCAGCCATCTGACCAGGGAGGAAATGGTCTGGGCGGATGAGGCGGAAGCCGAGGCCCAGGACGGCCCGGCAGAGCCCTATCATCCGATCCAGCGCCGGGAGGATACCCGAAGCGGCTGCCTCGGCGGTGTGCTGTATGCGGTATTCATCCTCTGTGTCAGTATCATTCTGGCCTGCCTGGGCTGGATGGCGGCCAGTGACATGCTCGCTCTCAACAAGGAGAGCTTTACCGCCACGGTGGTCCTGCCGGACAGTGTTTTCACGACCGAGGTTGTGGAAACCACGGATGAGGACGGAACCGTCACCGGACGCAAGACGATCCGGCGCGCGGATATCAGCTACCTCAGCAATACCCTGAAGCAGGCCGGCCTGATCGAGTACCGCTGGCTCTTTGAGTTCTACTGCCGCATGGCAAACGCGGACCAGAAGGTGCGTCCGGGGGAGTATCATCTCCAGTCCACCTATGACTACCGCGCGCTGATCCAGAACATGCGCCCGAACGCGGGCTCCGCCACGACGGTGAACGTGACGCTGATCGAGGGCATGACCATGCGCGAGATTTTCGTACGTCTCGAGCGCAGCGGTGTGGCCAGCTATGAGGACCTGATGGAGGCGGCGGAGACCGCCAACTTCAACTACAGCTTCATCGAGAATGCAGTGGATGACGAACCCATTGACGCCGAGCGCCTGGAAGGCTTCCTCTTCCCGGAGACGTATAACTTCTACACCAACATGCAGGCCTCCAGCGCAATCAACAAGTTCCTGGATCAGTTCAACAGCAAGCTCACGGATGATGTGCTGGCGCAGATCCAGGACAGCGGCCGAAGCCTGCGGGATATCGTGACCATTGCCTCCATGATCGAGAAGGAAGCGGCGGATGATGACGAGCGCGCGGACATCGCCTCGGTCATCTACAACCGTCTGCGCGCGGATATGCAGCTGGGCATCGACGCGTCCATCCTCTATGTCCATCAGGACCACGACGGAGCGCCCACGGCCGAGATGCTGAAGGAGAAGAGCCCTTATAACACTCGGATCTACAAGGGACTGCCTCCCACCCCGATCTGCAATCCGGGCCTGATGAGCATCATCGCCGCGCTGAACCCCAGCCAGACGGACTATTACTACTATGCCCTGGACACCGAGACCGGACGGCACCGGTTCTTCAACGACGAGAACGAATTCAACGCCTTTGTTGCGACACAGGACTATTAAATTCATGGAACTGACTGCCGAATGAGGTATATCTCCCCGCCTCCGGCGGGGGAGATATGGAAGACAGTTTGCAAATGGGAAAAACCCAGCCAATCTTTGACGGAAAACGAGGAAAAAACATGAAAAACTACGGACTGAACGAATTAAGAGAGATGTTTCTCAGCTTCTTTGAGACCAAGGGCCACCTGCGCCTGCCGAGCTTCTCTCTGATTCCCCAGAATGACGCGAGCCTGCTGCTCATCAACTCCGGTATGGCGCCGATGAAGCCCTGGTTCAAGGGCGAACAGGAGCCGCCGCGGCACCGGGTCTGCACCTGCCAGAAATGCATCCGCACCGGCGACATCGAAAACATCGGCAAGACGGCCCGCCACGGCACCTTCTTTGAGATGCTGGGCAACTTCTCCTTCGGCGATTACTTCAAGAAGGAAGCCATCGCGTGGAGCTGGGAATTCCTGACCTCTCCGGAATGGGTTGGTCTGGATCCGGACCGCCTGTACCCCTCGGTCTATGTGGACGACGATGAAGCCGCCTCCATCTGGGAGCACGACATCGGCATCGCGCCCGAGCGCATCTTCCGCTTCGGCAAGGAGGACAACTTCTGGGAGCACGGCGCCGGCCCCTGCGGTCCCTGCTCGGAGATCTACTACGACCGCGGCGAGAAGTACGGCTGCGGCAAGCCGACCTGTACGGTGGGCTGCGACTGCGACCGGTACATCGAGGTCTGGAACAATGTGTTCAGTCAGTTTGACAACGACGGCCACAACAACTACACCGAACTCAAGCAGAAGAACATCGACACCGGCATGGGCCTGGAGCGCCTCGCGGTGGTCTGCCAGGGCGTCGACTCGCTCTTCGACGTGGACACCGTCATGCACGTCACCCACAAGGTCAGCGAACTCACCGGCGCCTACTACGGGGAGAGCCATAAGAAGGACGTTTCTCTGCGGGTTATCACGGACCACATCCGCAGCTCCGTCTTCATGATCTGCGACGGCGTGCTTCCGTCGAATGAAGGCCGCGGCTACGTGCTGCGCCGCCTGCTGCGCCGGGCAGCCCGCCACGGCAAGCTCCTCGGCGTGAACGAGCCCTTCCTCCATGAGATCGTCGACACCGTCGTCGAAGTCAGCGGCGGCCAGTATCCCGAGCTGAAGGAAAAGCAGAAGTACATCACCACCGTCATCCGCAGCGAGGAAGAGAAGTTCGGCAGAACCATCGACGCAGGACTCCGCATCTTCTCCGAACTCCTGGAGACCCACAGAGCCAAGGGCGAGACGGTCTTCTCCGGCGCGGACGCGTTCAAACTCTATGACACCTACGGCTTCCCCCTCGACCTCACCGTCGAGATGTGCGAGGATGCCGGATATACCGTGGACGAGGAAGGCTTCCGCAGCCTGATGCAGGAGCAGCGCGTGCGCGCCCGTGAGGCACGCAAGGCGCTGGGTGATCTCGGCTGGGCCGGCATCAGCTTCGGCAAGGACATTCCGGATACGGAGTTTATCGGCTACGATCATGACAGCTGTGAGGCGACCCTTCTCGCGGCCGTCCGTGAGGGCGAGACGAGCGGCTTCGTCTCGGAAGGCGATGAGGCCATCCTCGTTCTGGACCGCAGCGTCCTCTACGCCGAGATGGGCGGCCAGCTCTCCGACACCGGCGTCATCCGGAAGGACGGCTTCGTCTTTGAGGTTCAGAGCGTCCAGAAGAACAAGGGCGGAAAGTTCATGCACAGTGGTGTGGTCCGCTCCGGCCAGGCCATGGTCGGGGACACCGTCACCGTGACGAGAGACGCCGATCGCCGTGCGGCCCTCTGCCGCGCCCACAGCGCAACTCATCTGCTGCATAAAGCCCTGCGGGAGGTCCTGGGTGAGCATGTGCATCAGGCCGGCTCCCTCGTGGATACGGACCTGCTCCGCTTTGACTTTACCCACTTCTCCGCCCCCACGGCGGAAGAGCTTGACGCGGTGCGTGAGGCGGTGAACCGTGCGATCCTTGCCGATCACCCGGTCGTCACGAAGGAAATGAGCCTCGAAGAGGCCAAGAAAACCCATGCCGCGGCCCTGTTCGGCGAGAAGTACGGCGAGGTCGTGCGCGTGGTGGATATGGGCGGCTGGAGCCTGGAGCTCTGCGGCGGCACCCATGTTTCAAACACCGCGAAGATCGGAAGCTTCGTCCTGGTCTCCGAAGGCTCGGTGGCCTCCGGTGTGCGCCGGATCGAGGCCCTGACCGGACTTCGCGCGCTGCAGTATAACCGGGAGCAGGAAACGCTTCTGCAGGAGGCCGCAGCCCGCTTTAAGACCGTGCCGGCAGAGCTTCCGAAGAAGCTGGACCAGCAGGCCGCCGAGCTGAAGGAACTTCGCCGCAGCCTGGAGCAGCTGCGTGATCAGGCGAATGCAAGAGGCGCGGACAGCGTTCTGGAGAAGGCCGAGCAGGTCGGCCCCGTGAAGGTGGTGGCCTTTAAGACGGAGGGCGACCCGAACACGCTGCGCAAGCAGGGCGACTCCCTGCGGGACAAGGAGCCGGCCATCGTGGCGCTGATGGCGGCGGTGAATGGCGAGAAGCTGAGCTTCCTCTGCGTCTGCGGCAAGGAAGCCGTCGCGGCCGGCGTCAAAGCCGGAGACCTGATCCGTCAGATTTCCGCCATCGCCGGAGGAAAGGGCGGCGGCAAGCCCGATTCCGCCATGGGCGGCGGCACCGACGTTGCCAAACTGGACGAGGCCCTGGCCAGCCTGAAACCGTTTGTGGAAGAAATCGTATCAAAATAAGATAAAAGGAGCGGTTATGATGAACGATTGTCTGTTTTGCAAAATCATTGCCGGGGAGATCCCCAGCACGAAGGTCTATGAGGACGACAAGGTCTATGCCTTCCGGGACATCAATCCCCAGGCGCCGGTCCACGTGCTGGTCCTGCCGAAGGAGCATATGGACTCCGCCAACGCCATTACCGCGGAAAACGTGGGGAATGTAGCGGCCGTTTTTGAAGCCATCCCCAAAATCGCGGCGGCGGAAGGACTTTCCGACGGCTACCGCGTGATCAACAACTGCGGCGCCGACGCCGGTCAGACCGTGATGCACATTCACTTCCACCTCATCGGCGGACGGAAACTGGGAGAGAAGATCGTCTGATCAAAAATAAAGGGAGAGAGAAAGATGCGAAAGCTTGCCATTGCCTGTGCTTCAGCAGCTGCCGCCATCTTTCTCTCTTTTTATCTTCTGCCGCGAAACGTCATCCTGCCGCTTGCGGGCCTTTGCGTGCCGGCGGGGGTGATCCTGCTCCGGAGAGGGAAGAGGACGCGGCGCGTCGGTGTGCAGGCGGCATTTCTTGTGCTTCTGGGTGCCGCGCTCGGCCTGGCATCCTATGCGCTGCACTGGAACGCGACCATCGGCAGGGCCGCGGACTGGGGCGAGACGGAACAGAGCATGTCCGTGTGCCTCCTGGAGTCTCCTGAAGTCTTTGAGCGCTATACCCGTCTGCTGGTTCAGCGGACGGAAGCGCCGAAACTGGATGTCATGCTCTATGCCTATGACGGTGAGATCCCGGAACTGCGCCCGGGCGACGTGCTGGAAGTGACGGCACGCTTTCGCCGGGCAGACCTGCGCCGCGGAGAGAAGAACAACAATTACATCTCCAAGAATATCTACCTGACCGGAACGCTGCGCGAACTGGAAAAGACCGGTCAGCGGCGCGTGACCCTGCGCACCGTGGCCGCCTCCTGCAGCAAACGAATCGCCGACCGGGTCGAGACGGTTTTTTCGGACCGGGTCGCAGTTTTCATGAAAGCGCTGATGCTGGGCGAGAAGACGGACTTCTATCGGGATCTGCCCCTGTATGCCCGCATGAGGGGGGCGGGCTTCATGCATATCGTGGCGGTCTCCGGGATGCATGTGGCGTTTCTGGTGGGAATGATTCAGCTGCTCTTCGGCGCAAGGCCGATGTCGTCCGTAGCCGGAATTCTGCTGGTCGGCTTTTTTGTGCTGATGACAGGCGCGTCTCCCTCCGCGGTTCGTGCGGGCATTATGATTTCGATTCAGCTTCTCGCTCCCATTTTCCGGCGGGAGAACGACGGACCGACGTCCCTGATGGCGGCCCTTGCCCTGATCCTGCTGGCCAATCCCTTCAGCTGTGCAAGCATCAGCCTGCAGATGTCTTTCTCCGCGATGGCAGGGATGGTCCTCCTGGCAGGACCGCTGACCCGGAGTATGCTCGCGGCCTTCGGCCTGTCGGAGCGGAGCTTTCTGCGTGTGCCGGTGGCCACGGTCGCGGCTTCCCTCGCCGTGCTTGCCTTTTCTGCGCCCCTGTCGGCGCTTCACTTCGGAACCCTCGCGGTGTATTCTCCGCTGGTGAATCTCCTTGGACTCTGGGCGGTGTCCGCCTGCTTCTGTCTCGGCTGGTTCAGCTGCCTTGCCGGACTGATCCTGCTCCCGCTGGGCAGGATCCTCGCCGTCCCGGCGGCTCTGCTGGCGCGATATCTCATTTACATTGCCGGGCTGATCTGCCGCCTGCCCCATCATCTGATCAGCATGGCAGGGGCGGAGCGGAAACTCTGGCTTCTGCTCTGCTATGTGCTGGCGCTGCTGGGCTGGCGGACGAGGGCCTCGCACCGCTTCCGCGTCCTGATGCCGGTCTCTCTTGCGGTTCTGTCGCTGGTGCTCTGCCTCCGGGCTTCCGGTCTGCGGTACCAACGTGCCGACGCGGTGGCAGCCGCCCTGGACGTGGGACAGGGGGAGTGCGTCTGTGTGCTCTCCGGGGACGCCACTCTGATGCTCGACTGCGGCGGAAGCAATCTGGAAAACGCGGGGGAGACGGCAGCCAACTACCTGGAGGCCGCCGGGCGCGGCCGGCTGGATCTGCTGGTCCTGTCCCATTTACATGACGATCACTGCAACGGGGTCGAGATGCTGCTGGAACTGGTTCCGGTGGGAGAGATTATCCTGTCTCCCGATGCGGATATGGAAGAGGGAAGGCTGGCCGCTATCGAAACCGCGGCAGAACGCCATGGGACCAAGGTGACGCGGCTGAACGAAGATGCCGACCTGGCCTTCGGCGTTCTACAGCTGAAGCTTTTTGCCCCGCCGCCGGATGGAAGTGAAAACGAACGCTGTATCATCAGCCTCGCATCGATCGGGGACTTCGACATGCTTATGACGGGAGACTCGCTGAAACAGGCAGAACTGGACCTGATCGAAAACCATTATCTTCCGGATACCGAACTGCTGATCGTAGGGCATCACGGCTCACGTACTTCCACGGACGATCTTTTCCTGGAGACGATCCGGGCCGAGGACGCGGTGATCAGCGTGGGGAGCAACAACTCCTACGGCCATCCGAACCGGGAGGTCCTGGCGCGGCTGCAGGCCCACGGCTGCAACATCTGGCGGACGGACCGGAACGGAACGGTGGAGATCCGGGTAAAACATGCCTGAGAGAAAAGAAGACAGCATCTGCGGATTTTATAATGTGAGTAAACAGCCGCCCCTTGGAAGAGGGGCGGCTGCAGGCATGTAATTGAGTTGTGAGACAAAACAATATGCAGGTAGATTTTACTCGGTAGGAAGCAGCGTGTCATGGCGCCCAGGGGTGAAATTCGATGGAGTAGGAGATCTCCCTGTGTCCGCCCGGCACAAGAGTCTGCATTCCGGGCTTTTCGGCCAGGGTTCCGCTGAAGCCGGCATCGTCTGTCCGCCCGAACCAGGGCTCCAGACAGATGAAGGGTCCTGCCGGATTTGCCCATACGGCGAGCAGGGGGAACTGCTCACAGTGCATGGTGACAAAAGGCGTTCCGTCAGGAAGCTCAATGCCAACGGACTGAATGGCCTGCTCCTCAAAAATCCAGGTGGAGGGAATATCCGCCTGATACAGCGCACGGCCGGCCGAAAGGGAGAGCGTATGCTTCTCGCCCGGCAATGCAAAGCCTGCGGCATCGGCGCCAAAATAGCTGAGGTGATCTCGACCGGGGAAGACCAGACGGCAGTCCTCTTTGTGTACGCCTTCCGGCATCAGAAACCCTGGGTGGCCGCCGATGGAATAGTACATGAGATCCCTGCCGCAGTTTTCCACACGCCATGCAATATGAAGCAGACGCGGATTCTCCGGATCCAGAGAATGCCGGATATCCAGGCAGAAGGAATAGGGATAGCACTCCTGCAGTTTGGCTGTCGGGAGGAGGCGGTGCGTGACGGAAGAGGGCGTCTCCACCAGACATGTAAAGTCCATATCACGGGCAAAGCCGTGCTGGGTCTTCATGGAATATTCCCGACCTCCCACGCGATATTTCCCGTCCACAACCTTTCCGACAAAGGGGAAAAGAATTGGGGCGTGCCGGTTCCAGATAGCTGGATCGGCGGTCCAGATGCGCTCGCAGCCGGATGCCTTGTCCAGAACGCTGCAGAGCTCCGCGCCTGCGTCATCGATACAAAGCTTCAAGGCTTCGTTTTCCAGAATGTGCTGCATGGAAAAACCTCCAATCAAGTGATAGATGGCCAGATCTTTATGAGTCTCCGGATTCCTGCTTCTGATCGTATCATAAGAAACAGACGCCGTAAAGAGCTAAAATTGAAAGAGAAGGTATCATGGCGGCCTTGCCCGGATCTGCCGCAAATCGAAAAAAGCATAAGCCGCCGAACGCCAAGGGCCGGGAAGAAACTCCCGGCCGTTGACTTATTATCTGACGGTATTAGTAGAACTCTCCCGGAATCTCGATGATCAGGTCGCCTGTCGGGAAACTGCAGCAGGGATGAATGTAACCGTAATGCACATCTGCCCAGCGGCGCATTTCGTTTTCCTTAGGGATAAACACAGAACCTTCCAGCAGGCGGGAGCGGCACCAGCCGCATTCACCCGCGCGGCAGCGGGAGGGAGCCTTGATCCCGGCACGCTCCAGAGCGACGAGCACCGGCTCGTCGGAAGAGGCGGAAATCTGCCATTCCTGAGGCCCCTGCTTTACCGTGACGGAGAACCGTTTCCCCTTGGCTTCCTGCGGGTAGTCCGCGCATTCCCACGGGGTTTTCGTGACATCGATCAGCTTGCGGCGGAAGCGTCTTTCCGGCAGGCCGAGCTTTTTGATCTCCGGCTCCAGGAATTTGTACATGGCCTCCGGACCGCAGAGAAAGACGGAAAAGGCTTTTCTGGGCGAAACATATTTTTGGATGAGCTCCGCCGTGATAAAGCCGTGCTCAAATCCCTCCTTCTTTTCGTCAGAGAGAACATGAATGACTTTGAACTTCGGACAGACACGGGCAATCTCATCCAGCTCACCCCGGAAAAGGATGTCTTCTTCCGTCCGTGAGCCGTAAAGCAGCGTCAGCTCAAAGTCCTCGATCCCGTCACAGATGGCGCGGGCGATGGACAGGAAAGGCGTAATACCGGAGCCGCCGGCAAGACCGATGACCTGTTTTTCATCCCGCAGATCCTCATAGTAGAAGAAGCCCTGCGGCGCGGATGTGATGACCGGATCGCCGACTTTCAGGTCACCGAGCAGCCGGTCAGCGACGTACCCGCCCGGATTTGCGCGGACCGTGATCGCATAGCGCCCGTTCAGGGCGTCCTTCGGTGACGAGCAGAGAGAATACGAGCGGGTGACAAGGCTGTCATCCAGAGGAAGCTTAAGGGAAAGATACTGACCTGCGCGGAAATACGGCAGAGGCGTTCCGGACCTGTTCTTCAGCACAAAGGTTTTGGCGTCATTGCGCACGATAATATTGTCAACTGTCAGTTCAAGAAAATCCGGATGCAGAGCTTTGGCGTTCTCGTTGACCGGGAAAACACCGCTGATTTCACTTGCAGGCGCGGCCTGGATTGCCTTCTCCCTGGTTTTGCTCATGTTCTTGAACTTGAGCATATCGAGTTTGCCGATGAGGCCGACCTTCACATTCAGATCAGACATTATTTATTCCCTCCTTCCCACTCTTTCAGATCCTTGAGGGCATTGGCCGCCATCAGCTGGCCGCAGATGATCGTGGCGGAGTATCCGTCGCCGCGGGGACCCGCCGCGCCGACAGGACGCAGGCCCTTGATGGGATAGTCTGTTCCAAGCATCATCATGCGGGCCATCATACCGTCCCAGTCTCTGGTCTCATAGCCGTATACCGAGCCTTCCGGCACGCCGAGGAAGCGGGCAAAGGTCCATGGAGAGGCAACCTCCATCTCCTCGATATGTCCGCTCAGATCGATGCCGGTCTTGTCCTTGAGATTCCGGAGAATCTTTTTCGCGAAATCTGTTTTGAATTTGAAATAATCCTTCTGACTGAGCGCGCCCCATTCATCCGGCGCGCCGAATGTCGTGAAGGAGCAGACACAGGTTCCCTCCGGAGAGAAGGCGGGGTTGACGATGTTGTAGCAGAGGAAGATGGAGTAGTCGTTGGTCTTTGTCCCTCCCATAATTCGGCGGTATTCCTCGGCGGAGTCCGCCGTGCTGGAGAGGAAGATGCTGTAATCCTTGATCCCAAGCTCCTCGGGCGATGCGTCCAGGCAGAAGTAGGATGTGAACATGCGGCCGCCCATGATTCTTCCGCGTGCGGCGGAGAGCTTTTTCTCGCGCTCGGGGATCAGTTCCTTCGGCATCATTTTGCCGTAAATGATATCCGGGTTGATGTTGGCCAGTACATAGTCACAGTCGATGACGCCCAGATTCGTACGTACCCCGCAGAGCTTGTCACCGCGGAAAAGAAACTCCTCCGCGCGGCAGCCGAACCAGACGTCGCCACCAAGTTCCCGGAAGCGCTCGGTCATGGCGGTGGAAAGCTGGTGCGAGGTATGAGCGGGAATATAGGCGCTGCGGGAGATGTACTTGTGTACCATGGCCGCGTAGTGGATGAAAGCCAGGTGCTCCATGTTGACGCC
>Ga0256404_1003724_pt1 | contig 30262 bp, 34 predicted proteins | sample RumenRJG_01DNA_FD_185990 | JGI IMG/M metagenome (GOLD analysis project Ga0256404, IMG submission 185990) | Bovine rumen microbial communities from Lethbridge, Alberta, Canada - RJG_01 | ecosystem: Host-associated > Mammals > Digestive system > Stomach > Rumen | place: Canada: Alberta | collected...
ACTCATCTGAGTTTCAGAAATATGTATATCAAGAGGACGGAGAGACTTGCTTCAAATATACTGGGACTGGTCAATCTACTATTGTTATACCAGAAGGAGTTACTCGTATAGATGGTTTTACAGAAGACCAACACTCTTTTAACAAGGAAATAACGTCCGTTATAATACCAAGCACAGTAGAAGCTATTATGTGTTCAAACATGTATTATGATGGCAATTTCTATAGTGTTCTGTACCAATGTCCTAGCCTCAAGAACGTAACAGGCGGCAACGTCTCATATCAATGTTACGGTAACTATGTTATGAGACCAGGTGGAATCGGTATATGGTCACCTAACGTTAAGCATAAGTACAATGTAAGGGATTATATTACTGTTGATTCAAGTAGAGTATCCAGTGATATTCTTGCGTGGACTAATAAACATAGGTAAAAGGAATATAATCACTCTGGGGCTGAGAACCTACCTGTGAGTATATAAGAAGAGCCATATTCAAAAAAATGTAATATGGCTCTTTGTTCTTATACTATTTTTGTCAATTTATGAAATGAAAAATAAGGCAAATTAACCCCAATAGCTAATAATAGATACACGTCTTTTTGAGATTTGTATAAGGGTTGCCTTAAATTATTTATAATTATTATTATATTCTTCTATCATAGCTTTATACTCATCTGGAGACGGATTAAATGGTTCTTTTGGCGAATCTATGCTATCAAGATATTCTTCATATTGTCTTCTGCGTTCAAGAACATCTGTTAGTTGAGGTTTAACGTATCTTTCCAGATAATTCACTATGTTTGAAATCATAAGAGCATCCATAGTGGGATTCTTTCCATTGATATGTTCATTTAGAAGAAAAGCAAAAATACTGTTAATAAAATCAAAAGTGTTTTCGCCATTACCTATAAAGGCGTTTAGTACGGCAGAATAATCTATTTCTTCAGAAGACTTTTCCCTAATATCTTTCATTGTGTCAGCAACAGCATCAGTAACACCAAGTTGTTCACTAACACGGGCATTTTTACGGTTTTTTGCCTTGACTTCATCAATAATTATGTAGTCTAGGCTTACATGACAGAGACGGCTGTAAGCCAAAAGGTCATCTGGCGTAGGATTTCTTGTTCCACCCTCTAGTTTACAGACATCAGAGGTTTTAATTTTGGATTCATTGGCGATATGCTTTTGACGTATAAAGTCTTTCTTGTCATCGCAAGAGTCGTTGTATTCTTCTCTAATCCTTTTTAGATTCTTCATGTTTGTAATCCTCCAGATTATGATATCTCTTATGTTTCCAAGATAGAAACTATAACTTCTATAAAAGAATAAATATTTGAAGATAGCAATTTTTTTAATAAACCCTTATTTATGTGCTATTATGTTTCTATCATCGCAACAACAACAGTATAAGTTGCCGATGTAGAAACTATACAATAAAGATTTATACTTGTCAAGGAGGAACTATTATGAAAACAGAAGAGTTAAAGAATCTGATTAAAAAAAGGAGACTCTATCACTGGGAGATTGCTAGAGAGATAGGTGTTTCAGAGTTTACTCTTAGTAGATGGTTGCGTGGAGAATTATCAGAAGAGAGGCAAGAGCAAATACTAGAGGCTATTGATAAGCTATCAAATTTAGAAAAGGAGGATAAGCATTATAACTAAGAAAGAACTACGTAATCGAGAATCAAGACTAAGAAGAGAGGCTTCTTCAAAAGGTTTATTTATTAAAAAGAGGAAATGGCATAAGAACTACTCGCCATATAGTTATAAATCTATTGATGGTTACTGTATAGGCATTGAAGAACTAGGACTTATACTTTGGGGCGAAGACGAAGTAGGAATGAATGCTCCTACGTTAGAAGAAGCAGAAGCTATTGTTGAGAATTACTAGTTAGATATTATTATATGTTGCTGGCTTATAGTTAATTATATACTTATATTTATATGATGTTCTATTTATATTCTTTACTAATCATTTATATTCAATAAGTCAGCTTCAATTTCTTTTTCGTGCCTAGCATTATAATCAGCCTTATCATTTCTTTTGGGTTTGCCCATAATAAATACCTCTTTTCGTCTATGTCGTATGAATCATACCACAAGAGAGAGGTATTTAAAAGAAAAAGTAGCATATCGCTACACTTTGAAAGGTGAGAGAATGGACATGTAAAGATTAAGAAATCATGATTATTAAAGGCTTTACAGTAACAGTTTAATAAGTCACATGGAGGTCACATCTTTAGCTGAGACAATAATATGCTGTAAATACGTTATATATTAAAGTTATTCACAGTCACAGAAGTAAGTTAAAGGTAATACTGCATGTGCTATCGAAAGGAGAGCATTATGACTATTTATAATAAGAATCGGTCTTGGTTTGCGACCATCAACAAACAAAGTCTACAGCAAATGGGCTTTAGCGAACCTGAAACAGTGGACCCTGAAATAATTGCTAGGCATGTCAAGGATAGGTGGGAGCGCAGTGGTAACAATAGAAAAGCTTGCGTCTCTGTCTGTGAAAGTGAAGCGGGTTTGTTCCATGTACATGCATACCTATATGGTCAGCCAACAACTTTTGAGTTTGTTCAAAAACTCATGTTAAATTCTCACGTTGAAGCAGTCGCAAGTAAGTCTGCTCTGGCAGATTATATCACAAAGGAAGGCGATTATTCAAATAGCCTTGAGAAGATACTATGCGTTGTTGGTAGGGAGAATATTGTTAATGTCCAAGGCAATCGTTCAGATTTAGATGTTATTGAAGAGATGGTTAACCAAGGCATGTCAGCTGAAGAAATTATGACAGTAAACATCAGATATAGGCGTTATGAGAAAATGATACGGGGTGCTTGTGCACAATACAAGAGAAAGAATTCTAGCCGAAAACGACAAATAACAGCCTACTGGCATTATGGAGAATATGGGTCTGGAATAGAAAACGTTAATGATATTCTTTGCAATAAGTATGGTGATGAAAAGGTCTTTTACGTTACATATGCTAGTGATGGATGTCTAGATTTCTATGATAAGATGGGCTTCCCTAAAGTACTTATACTGGATAATATTGATAAGAATACAGATTTTACTCTTATAAAGCAGATACTTAATCCTTATACAAATACTAGAATGCATGCACGATACGAGGATATCACACCATATTGGGATGAGGTACATTTTATTTCATTTTATTCGCCTGAGCAATATGCTAATCGGTACAAAAAGGAAGAGGAGCTAATAAAGCGTTTAAATGAAATCGTCTATCACTATGAGAAGGATGGCATTAATTATGATTATAATGTGCCTGCAGATGCGTATGAAAGTGAGGCTATCACTAAAAAATATGCTGAGATGGGAGTAGTGTATGGAAGACTCGTTGAAGAAGGAGGGATTTATTATGGTTGATGAAAAAGTTGTAAAGGAACAGTTTAATAAGAATGCATCAAGCAAAGTAGAGGCAGAAATACAAATAGTATTTATGAAAATGCTACTTGATAAGGGCTTAATATCAGAGGATGTTCATTCTGTTGCAGTAGAGAAGATTGGAAAGGGGGTGTGATAATATGCCAAAAGCTGCAATATACCACTTTACGAATGGGTCTGATATCAGGCCCATCGTTCATCTTAAGGAACTAGAAAAACTAAAGAAATATGCCAATAAGAGAGGATATGAAGATATTGATGTGTATGTTGATAAAACTATAACAAAGCACGAACAAGACCAGCTAAAAGAACTGATGGACAATATAGGCGATTATGATGTTCTTATTATGAAGGATTTTTATCATCTTCGTAAGAATACTGGCATATGTATATCAGAGTTATTAAATATCAATAAACAAGGTGTAGATATATTAACAATTAGGGATGGAAGGTTCGACTTTGAAGAAGCACCATTTGATAAGGAATTAAATGTGGCCATTTATTATTGTGGCTTGGAAATAGTAGGTCATTCCGTAGATTTACAGTACGAAATTATGGAGCTATTTATAAAAACCAAAACAAAGTGGAAGCTAATTGATAAGTATTGTGATGTAAATGGCAATAGGTCAAACGCAAACCAGAAAGAGCAGAAAAGACTTATAAAGAATAAGAACAAATATGATGTCTTGTTAGTCCAATCATTTAACAGTGTTCATTGGAGAACAGGAAGATTTTGCGTAATAAGGAACCAATTAGAGTTGGATATTTATAGTATGCAGGAAGATGTTTTCCTGCCATATAGAAAGGAGAATTAACATGATGTACGAAGGAAAAGAAGTGTCGTTTTGTGTCGAATATGCAAGGGTTAGTACAGATAACGAAGGTCAGTCAGAGAGTTGTGGCAATCAAATAAAGTTATGTGATGAGTATGTTGAGAAGCATCCAGAGTTAAAAGTAGTAAAGAAGTATATAGATGATGGAATCTCTGGTGCAACAAATAAACGTCCTCAATTTGAAGCTATGATGTTACGAGTTATGCAGGGAGACATACGATATATTATTGTTAAAAACGAAGACAGATTGTGTCGTTCTACTGAAATTGATGGCTATGTACAGACTATATGTAGAGATAACGATGTACAGATAATATTTATCGAGTCAAATACTATCTTTAATCCTTTTGATGGAGAACATGTTACATTACATAGCTTTAAGGCTGTAATGAACCAGCAATATGTCTTTCATCAGTCAAAGGTTGGAAAGATTGCACATGAACAGAAGTGTAAAGCCAAGAAGCTAAATGCCACAGATGTTCGATTTGGATATTACTGGGATTATGAGAACGATTGTATGGCTATTAACGAGGAAGAAGCCATATGGGTTCGTAAAATGTTTGAGTGGTACGTCTATCAAGGTATGGGAGTTACAGAAATAGCGAGAAAACTGGCTGAAAACGGTGTATATGGTGCAAGGAGCGGAAAGATATTATCAGCAAACACTGTAGGTGGGCGACTAAAAGATGAATCTTATAAGGGTGTTTTTTATATAAACAAGAAAAGCTCTGTTCTAAGTATAGGTATGAACGCAAAACATAAGAGGTTTGCCCTGCCTAAAGAACAGTGGGTGGCAGTAGAAGGCCCAGCAATAGTGTCAGAAAAGCTATTTGATTTGGCGCAGAGGCTAAGAGAAGAAAGAAGCCATGTATATAAAACTAATAACCCTGAAGCCAATCTCCAAGCTCGTTTTAAGGGTACGCATTTGTTCTCTGGGAAGGTATTCTGTGGCGATTGTGGTATGCAATTCCATTTCCGCTATGCAGATAGGAATAAGTCTGTTGGAGAGTATAAGGATTACTTCACTAAAGCTAAAAAGAAGCTCACAGATACGTGTAATAATACGAAATACAACCGCATAAGAGAGAAAACCCTAATAGAAGCATGTAGATATGCTATAAACGTTTTTCTTAAGAATCATGAGGCTTGTATTGATAATCTTATAGACATTATAAGGGAAGCAAGTCTTGATGTCTCTAAAGATAATGAGTTGTTAAAGGTATATGAGAAGCAACTCACTAAAGTAGATATCGAACTAAAGAAAAACCTCATAGCGTGGAGAGAAGCACCAGACCAAGCAATGAAGGACGATTATTATGAAATGTATACGGAGAACAAGAAACAAAAAGACAATATAGAAGGACATATAAGAGAAATAGCAGAAAGGCAGAAAGATAGAGACGATTTAGAAAACAGCATAAGAGACATTAAAAAGAATATAGAGGATATGAAGCAGATAAAGGAATTTAACAGACAAGTAGTGGAAAACTTTATCGACAGAATAATTGTTAATTCTGATGGAAGGATAAATATAATTCTTAAATTCAATGCTTCATTTAGGATAGTTGTTGGTCGTGACGTTTCAGAAGATTATGATAATGCTCCGTTTCTTACAAGTGATGATATTAAGATATCTAACTTAAGGTTCATAGATACTAAGGAAAAGTTAGAAGAATGCATTATTCATTATCAGTTGGTAAGATGCTCGAACGGGGCATGACGGAAGTCTAAGTACAGGACATGCTAACTCTTCTAATGATATGATATCGCGATTAGAGACTATGGTTTTGCAGGGAATGGAGATACCAGTACTTGCTATTCGTAAGCAGATAGCGTCAGCGATTGACATATTTATTCATTTAGGAAGATTACCTAATGGAGAGCGTAAGCTCATAGAGATATCAGAAGTAATAGGAGTTGAAGGTGAAGATATTAAGCTTAACACATTATATGAATTTGATTATGAAACTAAGGGAAAGGAAAGTAAATGGGTAAGAAAGGCAGATTTGCAAAATACAGAGAAACTATTAAGGACCCAAGAGTAATAGTATCAGCCCTTGCGATAACAGTTTTAGTTGCATGGTTATTCTATAGGTCAGCTATTGCATTAATACTATTTCCAATAATTCTCTTTGCTTGCCTGTATTATTTTCAGGATAGAAATAGCGAGAAGAGAAGAGAGAAGGTTCTTATTGAATTCAGAGAGATGCTTAAGGTAATAGTAAGCGAATTAAGAAGTGGTCATTCCTTAGAGAATGCTGTAATGATTCTTGATAAAGAGATATCGCATTTGTGTGGGGATAAGGCGATTATTATACCGGGGCTTAAGAACATGCAGCGACAACTAAGACTTAAGAAACCAGTAGAACAGGCCATAAGTGATTTTGCATCATATTATCAATACGAAGAAATAGTTAATTTCGCATACACCATAAGCTATGCCAAAAGGCTGGGTGGAAATTATATTAAGAACATTTCTGTTAGTGCCGAGAAGATTGAACAGCGATTAGAGGTTAAGCAGGACATCAAGACACAGCTTGCAGAGAAGCAGTTCGAGATGAAGATCATGGGAGTGATGCCTTTAGGAATTCTAATTTACATAGGACTTACATCTTATGAATTCATAGAACCACTTTATCATAATCTAATGGGAGTTATTGTTATGAGTGTAAGCTTAGTTCTTTATGTGGCATGTCTTTATATTGCTAAGAGGATTGTAACCATTGAATATTAGATAGGAGATAAGAATTGATTTGTGCATTAATACTTGTTGTAACAATTATATTGTCCAAGACGAAGAAAGTGGGGCCGCTTATTCCGCCTAAGGTACTTAGGATAGCAATTATTGTTGAGGTAATTGGAATAATCGCAACCTTAGGAGAATTCCTGACAAATAAGGTATGGTTTGACAATACTATTGAAAGACCTGCAGTAGGTGAAAGTGATACACAGGAGGAATTAGAGTATAAGACTGATGATAAGAAGACAGACATTGTACTAGATGTTCCTGCTATGCTTCATACCGCAGAAGAGAAAGAAGAGTTAATAAGTAAGGCAAAGGAAGAGATAGATAGCTCCTTCATAGGAGATAATGAAGATTTAGACGAAATCAACCAAAGCGTTGTCATGAAGGAAAGCTATGTGGATGGTCTTGTTAAGGCTGAATGGCAGTTAAGTGATTACAAGATAGTAGGAGCTGAAGGCGAGATTAATTATGACAATGTAAGTAATGAAACAGTAATTGATGCTGATGTAACACTTACTTGTGAGGATGTAAGTGATGTGTATTCTTTCTCTTTTCGCGTAGTACCACTAGATACCAATTCGAATCTGGGAATAGATTACTATGTTCGTAAAGCAATCCATGGTTTGTTTCAAGATTCAGATGATACTGTTACTCTTCCTGACAAGGTTGGTGATAAAGAAGTTACCTGGAGTAAGAAATATACATTTCTTGGAGCCAAGATAGGAATCCTTGGTGTCCTTGCAGCAGTTGCAATGGTTATTGGGCAGGCCAAGGAAGAGAAGAATAAGAAGGATAAATATCTTAAGAGTATGGTGCGGGACTATCCTAAGATTGTGGAAAGCTTGTCATTATATGTTGGAGCAGGACTAAGTATTAAAAACGCAATGTATCGTATAAGTGAGGAATATATGATACGAAGAAGCAAGAAAAAAGAACCTGGCTTCGAAGGTGTTCTCAGAGTGTGTAGAGAGATAGAAGAAGGAAGAAGTGAGTTGAAAGCATTTGAGAATCTAGCAAGCTATTGTCCCACAAGAGAGTATCGTAGATTATCTAATTTACTTACAAGTAGTATCAAGAAAGGCTCTAAGGGAATGCTAGAACAACTAGAGAATGAAGAAGCTGAGGCCTTCGAGATGCAGAAGCAATACGTGAAGATTGCAGGAGAGGAAGCATCTACCAAGCTGTTGTTTCCAATGATAGGCCTTCTTGGAATTGTGTTAATAATTATTATCGCGCCATCAATATTCAATATGCAGGCTATGTAGTTAATTGTAGAAGTAAACAAGAGTAGTAATGTTAGTGAAGAAGGAGGAGAGATATGAGTGTAGGAAAAAATATGTGGAATATGATTAAGAATTTTTTTAAAGAAGAAGATGGGATAGGAGTCGTGGAGATTATATTAATTATCGTTGTATTAATTGGTCTTGTACTAATATTCAAGAAACAATTAACAAGCATCGTAAACGATATTTTCTCGACCATTACAGACAAAGCAGGAAGTGTCTAATGAGATGTAGAGGCTCTATAACCTTATTTATGTGCATGACAATTATGATGATAACTTCACTAGGATTTACCCTAATAGAGACAAGTAGATTCTATGGAGTGGATAGCAAGGCGGTGCTTGTTACATCAACCACAGCAGACAATACATTTTCAGAGTATATAAGGCCATTGTGGGAGCAGTATGGAATCCTTGGAATTGACAGAAGCCATGGAACAGGAGATGAGGGTGATGGATTCCTTCGGGATAGAATACTTGATTTTGCCAACATGCAGACAGAGGGAAATGTAGATTATCTGTCACTTAATCCTATTGATGTAAGTATCGATGATTATATGCTTCTAACAGATAGTGATGGTGCTCCATTTATTCACGAAGCTGCGATATGTTACAGGGATAATATAGGGAAGGAATTAACATCTAAGGTAAACGATAATTCTCGCGAGGTAAGTAACTATGAAAACCTTAATCCCATGAGTTTGCCTGCAAAGAATAGTTCGGATGAAGATAATAATCTTAATCTCACAGAGGAGCAGATAAGAAAAGGTTCTAGCATGGTTGAAGATGTTAATTCCTTTAAGAGTAGAGGTATTCTAGAACAGGTTATTCCAAGTGATAAGGAGGTGTCTGCAGAATCCTTTAATCTAAGTGAAAGTGTATCTCATAGGAACTTGCACAAAGGTAATTCTAAGAATTCCACTAAGGCGTCTTCGCTAGATAAGATAGTGTTCTCTATGTATTTGAAGGACAGGCTTTCGCATTTTGGAAAGGACTTGGGACATGGAGGTCTTAAGTACGAACTAGAATATATTGTATCTGGAAATGATAACGATACAGATAACCTCAAGGGTGTTGTTGGAAGACTTCTAGCCCTAAGAGGAAGTGTAAATTATGTCGCGCTATATAGGGATGAAGCAAGGTGTAATCAAGCCTTGGCGCTGTCTGCAGCTTTGCTGGCATGGACAGGTAACCAGGGAGCAATTGATGCTGGCAAATACGCAATCATGGCAGCATGGGCTTATATGGAAGGCGTTTTAGATGTACGACTTTTACTAGATGGTGGCAAGATATCAATGATTAAGTCACAGGAAGAATGGACAAGTGATTTGTTCAATATAGGAGCATGTATGAGTCCTGATTTTAAAGCCAGAAATTGTGAGACAGGAATGAGTTATGAGGATTATATTCTTGCATTCCTGGTATTAGAGTCATCTCGTAATGAGAGCATGCGTTCCCTTGATGTAATAGAGAATTCTATGAATTCCATACCATATTATGAGAATCTTAAGATGGATAATTTAATCTGCGATATGGATATGACTATAGAGTATGAAGCAGATCCAATGTTTTTTAGTCTTGTGACCTTAGACGTTCCGTTTCTTGATTTTTATCAGTTTAAGAAAAAAGAGTATCGTTCATATTTATAAAGTTTAACGAAAGGAGGTTGTATAGTGGTGTCTCTTTCTATTTTAAAACCCGTTCAAAAGTTACGATTTAATCCAAAAATAAAATATAAGAGAATCTTGACATCTTCAGAAAAAAATTGTCTTAATCCAAAAGAGACACCACTATGCAACCTCCGGTTAAAAGCATCTTATACTGTTGAAGCTGCGTTTATTCTGCCATTAAGCTTGTTGATGGTTGTGTTCTTCTTATATTTTTTTCGAGTGCTCTATGTACAGTGGGGTGTAGATTATACCCTCAATAAGACAGCCAGACAACACGCAGCGTTAATTACAGATAATGATGAAGAAAGCGGACTCGTAATCATAGGACAATGCAGGGCGTTAATTGTGTCTATGGATAGAGTTAATTCAGAGATAATAGGTGGCATATTAGGTTTAGATTTTTCTGAATCAGAGTTTGATAAGAATTATATTAATCTCGTGTGTAATTACAGACTTAAGAATCCTATTACACTATTTGGCAAGAAGACAATTAAGATGTCTAGCGTTGCGGTTAGCAGGAAATGGGTAGGATATGACCCATTAGAATCGAATGATGCAGGAGAATATGTTTATGTAACGAAGTATGGACAGGCATATCATAGGAGTTTAAGTTGTCCATATCTAAAGCCATCAATTCATGCATTGAGTGCGAGTATGGTGGGAGATTCAAGGAACATTTCCGGTGGGAAATACAAGTCATGTCCATTGTGTAAGGGTAAGAAGAATTTAGGAACAGTATATATTACAGATTACGGAGATGTATATCATAGCAGTCTTAATTGTTCTGCTCTTAAGAGAAGTGTTAATCGAATCAAGCTAGAGGATGCAGGGTCATATCATGCATGTGGTAAATGCGGGAATTAGTTGAGTGAAATAATAGTTTATAAGGAGATGTTATGGAAGCAGTAGGTTTGTTAGGTTTACTGGGTATATGTGGTTTTGAAGATTATAAGCTGAAGAGAATAAGGCTTGTTGTTGTTAATTGTTTTGCAATACTTGGAGTAGTATTCCATCTAATAAATGGGAGAATTTCATGGATAGACATGTTAGGTGGAGCGTCTGTAGGAGTAGTGCTTCTAGTAATAGGATATTTGACAAAAGAGAAGATAGGATATGGAGATGGAATATTATTTGTAGCAACAGGTATTTATCTTGGATTTTGGAACAACCTGATATTGCTATGGCTTTCAACAAGTCTTGCAGGAATATATGGGATAATCCTGATGCTATTGAAGAAGAAAAAGAAGGATAGCGAGATACCGCTAGTTCCATTTGTGTTAGGGGTATATGTTGTAACTCTTATTTTCAATGGAGGTGCGTTATGAGTGATATAGACAGTAACAATTCTACAGAGCGTAGGTTGGAAGATACAGAAGATATGATGGGCTGCTTCAAGGCAAGCCTTACTGTAGAGGCATCATTTATTATGGTGATTACCATGGGAGTTCTAGTGGCACTATTTTTACTTATGTTCACTGCTTATCACGAGAATGTAGATTTTATAACAACTATGATGAGAGATTATAGCGTCGATAGCGTTGAGGAGTTTAGAGCATTTTGTGCTTTTAAGCAGTTAGAGTTAATGGGAGGCGAATAATGGAATACAGGTTCAAGAGAGATTTGAAGAATAGCTTTATGATAGCCAAGGCAACCTTTGATGACATGGGCTACGAGAAGGATATCTTAATGTATAATGATATAGACATATTAGTACCCTTTCATACAGTGAGTATCAATAATGAGATGCAGGTATGGTACGACATAACAGGACTAGTGTCCTTGAAGGATTATCTGATGCAGCAGGGTATTACGCTAGATTTAATTAGGAAGGTATTAGTTTATCTTAAGATAGCTATTGATGAGACCGAGAGATATCTTATTGACGTTAACCATCTTATTATAGATGCTAATACAATTTTTGTAGTGAAGAATAATTCTGAATGGAAGCTAATGCTTATATACTATCCAGATAATGAAGACGGAAGTAGCCTTGATAAGTTAACGGAATTTCTTATGGAAAATGCTGATGATAAGCTTATGGATACATGTATTAGATTATATGACGAATCCCTTAACGGAGTTGGAATTGATGGACTCATAAGCATTATAGATGAAGATAGAGATTGCGAAGAGGTGGCTGTGTCAGTAGAGGAAGATGACGAAGAAGAGGAGGAGAGATTATTTGAGCCTGTTGATGACGGTGGAGATATCTTCGAAGAAGAGGAGGAGCCTACTTTAATAGATAAGATAAAAGACATTATACTAAGCAGGATAAAAGGCGAAAACGACGACAGCAAGAGTCTGCTTGAATTTAAGAAAAACGTGCCTAAGGTTGAGAGATTCAAAAAGTCGAAAAGAAATAAGAATAGAAGAAATGAATTATCAGAAGATTTCATATATGAACCTGACCAACAGATATATGAACCGACAGTATTATTAACTTCCTTAGATGATAATGAAAATAATATGAGTAGCAGGCCCCGGAAAATGATAGTAGAGTTACAGTATATGGGGGATAACAAGAAGGATAATATTAGAATTACTAAGGATGTATTTCTGCTAGGTTCGTCTAAGGAAGGCAATGACGGTGTAATAGATTCTCCTGTTGTTAGTCGTTATCATGCCAGGATTAGAAGAGAAGGGGAGGGGATATATATTGAAGATTTGAATTCTACTAATGGAACATCTGTGAACGGAGAGTTATTAGGATATCAACAGAAGGTGGAGATTAAGTTGGGCGACGAGATAATGTTCGCTGATGAATGTTACAAGATAGTGTCTTAGGGTGTTTTTAAGGCTTGAACATTTGGCGAGTAAATGATATAGTCATTAACGGATGGACGGTATCTATGATAGAACCGTACCGGAATATAGTCTTAATGAAACAACATCACTTCCGTATAAGGAGGCGATGATATGAGAATAGGATTTATCGGCGCAGGAAAGGTAGGATTCTCCCTGGGCAGATACCTTACAGAACATGAGTATACCGTAACAGGATACTACAGCAAAAGCCTGGCATCGGCTGAAGATGCCGCCAAATTTACCGAAACAAAAAAATACGAAACGATGAAACAACTTGTTGAAGTGAGTGATGTTTTGTTTCTTACTGTACCAGATGGTGTGATACCTGTGGTATGGGAAAGACTTAAAGAGATTGATCTTAATAATAAAATAATCTGTCATACTAGTGGGGCTCTTGGCTCCGAAGTATTTTCTGGTATGGAGAACCAAAATGTTTATGGTTTTTCAGTTCATCCTATCCTGGCGATTTCAGACAAATACGAATCATATAAGGATATACAGTCAGCCTTTTTTACAATTGAAGGAAGTAGCGAAAAAATCGATGAAGTAGCTGGTATTTTTCTTAAATGCAAAAACAGGGTGCAGATAATTGATGCTTCCCAGAAGATAAAATATCATGCGGCCTGCAGTATTGTAAGTAATTTCGCAGTTACTCTTGCGGATATGGCAGGCAAGATGCTACTAGAAAGTGGTTTTGATGAGAAAACCCTCTTTGAGGCTTTAGGACCACTTATCCTTGGGAATGCTCATAACATTGTAGAAAAAGGAACGGTTGAATCCCTTACGGGACCTATTGAAAGAGGAGATATAGAAACCGTAGAAAAACATATGAGCGTGCTTCGAGGAGATGAGCTTTCTCTTTATAAGGCATTAGCTAGAAGAACCCTTTGCCTTGCCAAGGAGAAGAATCCTAAGAGAAACTACAATAGTATGATGGAGGTTTTAGAGTGAAAAGCACAATATTAACCCTAAAAAAACAAAAAGAAGAAGGAAACAAAATAACCATGCTTACGGCATACGATTATTCGGTTGCAAAGCTTATAGATGCAGCAGGAATTGATATCATCCTTGTGGGAGATTCCCTTGGTATGGCCATGCTTGGATACGAAGATACTCTTCCGGTTACAATGGAGGATATGATACATCACACAGCGTGTGTAAGCAGGGGCGCCAAAGATGCTTTTGTAATTGCCGATATGCCATTTATGTCATATCAGACATCTGTATATGACGCAGTGTACAATGCAGGACGACTTATCAAAGAAGGGCATGCCCAGGCAATAAAGCTTGAGGGTGGTGCAAGTGTCTGTGAGCAGATTAAAGCCATAACTAAGACGGGAATACCGGTGTGTGCCCATGTGGGAATGACACCTCAGTCTACCAATGCTTTTGGCGGGTTTAAGGTACAGGGCAAAGACATACAGAAGGCAAAGCAGATTGTGGAAGATGCTTTAAGCGTGCAGGAGGCTGGCGCTTTTATGGTTACGCTTGAATGTATCCCTGAAAAGCTTGCATCCTTCATTACAGAAATTCTTGATATACCAACCATAGGTATAGGAGCTGGTAACGGATGTGACGGACAGGTGCTTGTATACCAGGACATGTTGGGAATGTTTACAGATTTTAAGCCTAAGTTTGTAAAATATTTTGCCAATGTTGGAGATGCAATGACTAAGGCCTTCGAATCTTATAGAGACGAGGTAAAGTCTGGAGCATATCCAGCGAAAGAACATACTTTCAAGATAGATGATGAGATAATGGAAGATATATATAAGGAGTACAGATAGATGAAAGTAACAGTTACAAGAACGCCGGCAGAAGTAAAAGAGGTAATCAAAGATTGGAAAAAACAAGGATACAGCATAGGACTTGTCCCAACAATGGGATACCTTCATGAGGGCCACGGCTCTTTGATAAAGAGGGCAGTTGAAGAAAATGACAAGGTTATGGTAAGTGTATTTGTAAACCCTATACAGTTCGGGCCTAATGAAGATCTTGAAACATATCCCCGTGATTTTGATGCAGATTTGAAAATGATAGAAAGCCTTGGGGCTGATATGGTATTTCACCCAGAACCTTCTGATATGTATGCATCAGATTTTTCCACAACCATAAGTGTAGCGGGAGTTTCTGAAAACCTGTGTGGTGCTAGAAGGCCGGGACATTTTAACGGTGTGTGCACTGTAGTTACGAAGCTTTTTAATCTGTCAGAAGCTGACAGAGCGTATTTTGGTCAGAAAGATGCTCAGCAGCTTGCTGTTGTAAGAAGAATGGTAAGAGACTTGAATGCCAACATAGAAATTATTGGATGTCCCATAATAAGAGAAGATGATGGATTGGCTAAAAGTTCAAGAAACACATATCTTAGTTCGGAAGAAAGACAAGCGGCAACTGTGCTTAATAAGGCATTATGCGCTGGAAAGCGGATGGTCGAAGAGGGAGAAAAGAGTGCTTTGACCGTAAAATCAAGGATTGAAGATATAATTTCCAAAGAACCTCTTGCGAAAATTGACTATGTAGAAATAACGGACTGGAATTCTATTGAACCTGTTGATATAATAGATGGTAGTATTCTATGTGCTATAGCAGTTTATATAGGTAATACAAGACTTATCGATAACTTTATATATGAGGTATAAGAATGCAATTAACAATGTTAAAGGGCAAGATACACAGAGCTGTTGTAAAGCAAGCTGATCTTGATTATGTGGGTTCTATTACAGTAGATCCGTTGCTTCTTGAAGCGGCTGATATTCTCGAGTATGAGATGGTTCAGATTGTAGATGTGGAGAATGGCAACAGATTTGAGACCTATACCATAGAGGGCGAAAGAGGTTCAGGACAGATTTGTCTTAATGGGGCAGCGGCTCGAATGGTTCGCGAGGGCGATCATATTATCATTATGTGTTATTGCAAGATGGATAGAGAAGAAGCAGAATCTCATAAGCCACATGTGGTTTTTGTAGATTCTGACAACAATATAGTTTCTGTGGCTAGATATGAGAAGCACGGAGAAATAAAGAATTATTAGAGGACAGGATGCTTAAGGGAAAGACAGTTATTCTAGGAGTAAGCGGTTCTATTGCCGCGTATAAAATTGCAAATCTATCGTCAATGCTTGTAAAACAGCATGCTAATGTGCACGTGATAATGACGAAGAATGCAACTAATTTTATTAATCCTATTACGTTTGAGACGCTTACAAATAATAAATGTATAGTAGATACATTTGACAGAAATTATGAGTTCAATGTAGAGCATGTATCACTTGCTTCTAAGGCGGATTGCATGATGATTGCGCCTGCTAGTGCAGATATTATTGCCAAGCTAAAGTGCGGTATTGCTGATGATATGCTCACAACAACGGCATTGGCAATGGAAGGCGCTATGCTTGTTGCCCCTGCCATGAATACACATATGTATGAGAAAAAGGTGACCCAGGATAATATAGCGGCACTTAAGGAATATGGATATGAGGTGATTGAGCCGACAGAAGGACATTTGGCTTGCGGTGATGTGGGCAAGGGTAAGATGCCGGAGCCTGAAGTCTTACTCGAATATATTTATAAGGCTATTCTAAGAGAGAAGGATATGACAGGTAAGAAAGTACTTGTCACTGCAGGCCCTACCAGAGAGGCTTTTGATCCTGTAAGATTCATAAGCAACCATTCAACCGGTAAGATGGGATATGCTCTTGCAAGGGAAGCGGCAGCAAGAGGAGCTGAAGTCATACTTATATCAGGACCTGTTAATATAGAGAGAATCCCATATGTACAGACTGTGGATGTCATTAGTGCAAAGGATATGTATGAATCATGCGTAAAATATTTCCCTGAAGCTGACATATTGATCAAAGCTGCAGCAGTTGCAGACTACAGACCTAAAGATATCTCAGGAGAGAAGATTAAAAAATCGGAATTGAATTCAAGTGTTGAACTTGAAAGGACTGATGATATTATTGCTCACCTTGGTAAGACAAAGAAGGATAATCAGTTTATTTGCGGATTTTCAATGGAAACCGAGAATATGATTGAGAATTCACGTACAAAGCTTAATAAGAAAAATATAGATATGATAGTTGCCAATAATCTTAAAACCAAGGGGGCTGGTTTTGGGACAGATACCAATGTAGTAACATTGATTACAAAGAGCAGTCAAAAGGAACTTGAAATCATGTCTAAAGCAGATGTTGCTCATGAGATTCTAAATGAGATAGTAAAAAACACATGAGGAGAAGGCTATGAGAAAAAGAATTGTTGCATTAATAGTAATGTCCGTTCTTGTTATTTCATTACTCAGTGGATGTGGTTACGGCAATATAAAGGATGGAGAATCTACGAATACTGTTTGTATAGGCGTGCAGCCATCTGCAGCCTTTATTCCTATGTTTATTGCCAGACATACTGGTGAGTTAGAGAAGGCTCTTAAGGAGCAAGGGGTTAATGTAATATGGTTTGACTTCCAATCCGGTCCGCCTATGAATACATCTATTGCCAAAGCGGAGACTGACCTTTGTGTGTATGGTGATGTGCCAACTGTTTCATCCATAGAGCAGGGAAGTGTGCGTGAGGTTGTTGGAATAACTGCTCAAGCAGCAGATTCTTATGCAATAGTAGTTCCTAAGAATTCAACTATTAATTCGCCGCAGGATCTTAAGGGTAAGAAGGTTGCCACCGTACTTGGAAGTACTAGTCATAATATGCTAGATAAATATCTTGCAAGTGGAGGCATGACATTTGATGATATAGAGCTTGTAAGTGGAACAGTGTCTAGCATGCCAGATATGCTTAAAAGTGGGCAGGTGGATGCCATTTCCTTGTGGGAACCAGGAGTAACTAAGCTTACTGATTCAGGTGATTATAGAATTCTTGCACAGGGTTCAGATTGTGGACTGGCAGGAACCAATACAATTGTCGGACGAGAATCATATTGTGAAGTCAACCCTAAGGTGATTGAGACAATACTTAAGGAATATAAGAAGGCAGCAGATAATATCCCATATACGTCTGATGAGACATGGGAGTATGTAGCTAACTATCTTGGACTAGATGTAAGTCAGGTTAAGTCTATGCTACCGAAGTATAATTATAGCGTAGCTATTACATCACAAGACATAGCATCTCTTAATGATACAATCAAATTCCTAGTTAAGATTGGCAAGCTGCCTAAGGAATACAATATATCAAAATACTGTAATTGCAAGTACTATAATGGTGAATACCATAGGAGAAAGAATTAATGAGAATCAACATTTATTATGGTGGAAGAGGTAATCTTGATGACCCTACACTGTATGCACTTAAGAAAATAGAGAAGGTTTTATCAGATGACTTCAAGGTTGAAGTTCATAGATATAACATATATGAACAGAAGAATCAGATATCAACCCTTCCACAGACACTTAAGAATGTGGATGGCATCATTCTTGCAACTACTGTTGAATGGTTGGGAATTGGTGGATATATGACACAGTTCCTAGATGCCTGCTGGCTTTATGGAGACAAGGAGAAGTTCGAGTCGATTTATATGCAGCCAGTAGTTATGTCTACTACATACGGAGAAAGAGAAGGAGTTCTTGAGCTTAAGAAGGCGTGGGAGATTCTCGGAGGCATTCCTTGTGACGGGTTATGTGGCTATGTAGAGGATATGAGTTCCTTTGAGAATAGTAGAGAATATTCTCATATTATAGAGAAGATGACAGAGAATATGTTCAGAACAATTTCTCATAAGATGAAGGGGCTTCCAACAAGTAATCAGGCAGTATCAAGAACTGTTGCAAGACCACAACAGCTTAATCTTACTCCAGAAGAAGGAGAGCAATTATCAGAGTATGTATCTGATGATATCTTCGTTAAGCAGCAGAGAGAGGATGTAATGGAACTTGCTTCCATTTATTCTAAGCAGATGGGCGACGAATTCTCTGATGAGGCAGATGAGTATGTTAATGATTTTGTCAATCATTTCCACCCACAGGGAGTAGATGTGAATTATTCTCTTATAATAGAAGGGCGAGAGAAGCCACTATTCATAGGAGTGCATGGAGATGTAATTGATTGTCATTTCGGCGAGGAGGAAGATATTAATTTTACTGGTAAGCTGCCAGCAAGAGTGCTCGACCAGATTGTTGCAGGACGCAAGACATTCCAGGGCGCATTCTCTCTAAGCCATATGACCGCAAGAGGCGAACTCAGTTCCCTATCTCTACTAGATAAGTTATTTGTATTTGATGCATAGTTTGCAGGGTTCAGGAGCACAAGACCTCTACGAAGACATTTTAGTCGAGTAGAGGTACTTGTGTCCTGAATGTAGCTAATTGAGGAGCTTAAGACCTCTGCGAAGACATTCTTAGTCGAGCAGAGGTACTTAAGTCCTCAATATGTATAATAAGGAGGACAAGACATGAAGGACGATAATTGTATTTTTTGTAAGTTAGCTAATGGAGACATTCCAACTAATAGTATCTATGAGGACGACGACTTCAAGGTCATTCTTGATGCCGCACCTGCAACCAAGGGACATTCTCTAATCATTCCTAAAGCTCATTATAAGGATATATATGAGATTGATGAAGAGCTTGCAGGCAAAGCTTTTAAGCTAGCTAAGAAGCTTACAATATCTATGACAGATAAGTTAGGATGTGAAGGCTTCAATATCCTACAGAACAATAAGGAAGTAGCTGGTCAGACAGTATTTCATTTCCACATGCATCTTATTCCAAGATATAAGGAAGGTAAGTCTATTCTTACATGGGGCCACGAAGAGTTTACTCCTGAAGAGATGGAAGACATCTGCAAGTCTTTAAGCTAGAGATGCGTAAGAATAGTTTTGATTGTGAATAATTAAGGTTAAAATAACGAAGAAGGAGTTAGCGGTAGTATGAAGAAGATAGTCATGACAGGCGGAGGAACCGCAGGACATGTAACACCTAATGTTGCCTTGTTCCCAAGACTAAGGGAAGAAGGATACGAGATTTCTTATATTGGTTCTTATAGTGGAATAGAGAAGGATTTAATTAAGAAGCAGGGTGTAGAATACTTCGGCATTTCTTCTGGTAAGTTAAGAAGATATTTTGATTTGAAGAATTTCTCAGATCCATTTAGAGTTATGAAGGGCTATGGTGAGGCTAAGAAGATTCTTAAGCACGTTAAGCCAGATGTTGTATTTTCTAAGGGGGGATTTGTAACAGTTCCTGTTGTATTCGCAGCTAAGAAGCTGCACATTCCTGTAATAATACATGAGTCAGATATAACTCCAGGTCTTGCTAACAAGCTGGCAATTCCAAGAGCAACCTATGTGTGTCACAATTTCCCTGAGACTGCCGCACATCTTCCAGAAGGAAAGTCAAGGCTTACAGGATGCCCAATCAGACAAGAGCTATTCGAAGGTGATAAGAATAAGGGATTAGAATTCTTAGGCTTTGGCAGTGACAAACCAGTTCTTATGATTATCGGTGGAAGCACAGGGGCACAGGCAGTTAACGAATGTGTTAGAGAGAATCTTGATGAGCTTCTCAAGACATTTAACATCGTTCACCTATGCGGCAAGGGCAAGGTTGACGAGTCATATAATAATGTAGAAGGATATAATCAGTATGAATATATATCTGATGAGTTAAATGATATATTTGCAGCAGCCGATATGGTTATATCTCGTGCTGGTGCAAATGCTATATGTGAGCTGCTTGCACTTAAGAAGCCACATCTTCTCATTCCATTAAGCGCTAACGCAAGTAGGGGAGACCAGATTCTTAATGCCAAGTCCTTCAAGAAGCAGGGATTTTCCGAGGTGTTAGAGGAAGAGGATATAACCTCTGAGACATTTATGAAGGCTGTAATGAAGGTATATAACAATCGTGACGAGTACGTAAGCAAGATGGCAGCTAGTAAGACAAGTAACCCTATTGAGACCATAATTAACCTGATTGAGGAGGTCTCATAGCAATATGTTGCAATTCTGTTAAGACCGCTTTGGCGGTCTTTTTTGTATATATTGAATAAAAAATCGAAAATATCGCATTTAAATTGTGAAAATAATGGAAAGTTTGCACAAAAGTTGACAATAAACCCCTTAGATGTTATGATACCAATCGTAACAAATCTGTAACAAATTAAAATATTCGCAACATTTTGTAATACATTTGGCGAATATGGGGGTAAAGAAAGAATGAATCTTAACAAAAAGTTAACAAAGGAAAATAAAAATAGAATCCCAACTAAGAGACTTATACAGGCTGGAGCAGTAACATTAGCATTTACAGCAATGGTTGGAACAGCAGCTTTTAATAGCAGTGCTAACGATGACAACGCCTACAAAGGAACAACATCGGGCATTATCTCAAGTATGTATGTAGATGATAACGCTCTTCTAGTTGGTAACAATAATGTAACAAGTGTAGGACTTGATTCAGAATCAGCTAAGTGGATTCTTAGTCTTATGGCAAATGTAGAGGATTTTGCCTATGTAAGAGTGGCACCTTCCGATGATGCTGAGATTGCAGGTAAGCTAAGAAGAGGCGACATGGCAAGAGTTGAGTCCCTTACTAACGATGGTTGGTATCAGATTACATCTGGTAACCTGTCAGGATATATTAAGGCAGATGTAAGTCTTACAGGAACTGCTTGTAGAGATTTTGCTAATGCAGTTGGATATAACGGTGGTGTAGGAATTACTGTTGACGAAGAGAATGCACAGATAGCAGCATTCCAGGCAGCAGCAGAAGAAGCAGCAAGACAAGAGGCAGCTAAGGCCAAGGCAGCAGCTTCATCATCAAGCTCTGTAACATCTACTCAGAAGGAGAGCTACGGTGCATCTACTGATGAGGTAACACTTCTTGCAGCAATCGTTGAGAAGGAAGCAGGCGGAAGCGGATATCAGGGAATGCTTGCAGTTGCTTCAGTAGTAATGAACAGAGTTCGTTCATCTTCTTATCCTGATTCAATAGCAGGTGTTATTGATCAGAAGGGACAATTCACAGGCGGAATAGCAGGACTGTCTCGAATCATTTCAAGAGGACCAAGCTCGGCTGCAATAAGAGCCGCTGAGGCAGCACTTGCTGGTGAAGATATTGTAGGCGGCAAGGTAAGCTTTAGAAGTACATCTACTGGTCACTCAGGAACAGTTATCGGTGACAACGTATTCTTCTAAAATGTTAAAAGTAACATAGATAGATTCTCAAGGCGATTACTTTAAGGTAGTCGCTTTTTTGTATTTAATATAGTTGATTTTTTTGCATATACTTTATACAAATATGGTAAAATATATGATGTAGTAATTTTCGCAAATGATAATATGGACTATTCAATTTACATTTTGATTATATAGATAATAATTAGGAGGAAATAATAATGAATCTTTCAGGAAGAAATTTTCTTAAGCTCATGGATTTTGAGCCTGATGAAATCAGGTATCTTATAGATGTGGCTGCGAAGTTGAAGGACGAGAAGAAGAAGGGCATACCTCACGATGACTGCCTAGCAGGTAAGAATATCGCATTGATATTTGAGAAGACATCTACAAGGACAAGATGTTCATTTGAGGTAGCAGCCCATGACTTGGGAATGCATACCACATATCTTGACCCTGATAGTTCGCAGATTGGCAAGAAGGAATCTATGAGAGATACAGCAAGAGTTCTTGGCAGAATGTTCGATGGAATCGAGTACAGAGGCTTCGAACAGGAGAGAGTTGAGGCACTTGCCAAGTATTCTGGTGTTGTTGTATGGAACGGATTAACTAACGAATTTCACCCAACACAGATGATAGCTGATATGCTTACCATCAAGGAGAAATTCGGACGTATTGAAGGTTTGAAATTCGTATACATGGGTGACGCGAGATTTAATATGGGTAATTCCTTAATGGTAACCTGTGCTAAGCTTGGAATGGATTTCGTTGCATGTACTAATAAGAAATATTTCCCAGAGGATAAGCTTGTTAAGTATTGTCAGGAAGAGGCTAAGAAGTCAGGTGCAAGCATTACACTTACAGAATCAGTTGAGGAAGGATGCAAGGATGCAGATATTATCTACACAGATGTGTGGGTTTCCATGGGAGAGCCAACTGAAGTCTGGAAAGAGAGACTTGATGATTTGATGCCTTATCAGGTTAATAACAAGGCTATGTCCTATGCTAAGGATAGCTGTATATTTATGCACTGTCTTCCTGCATATCATAATCTTGAGACACAGGTTGGAAGAGACGTTCATGAGAAGTTCGGCTACGACGAGTTAGAGGTTACAGAGGAAGTGTTCGAAGGTCCACAGTCAGTTGTATTTGACGAGGCTGAGAACAGAATGCATTCAATTAAGGCAATAATGTATACAACACTTAAGGGTTAAGAATAGATAATAATGATTGATTACATATACAAAGAATACGATAGTGTAACATCAACTAATGATGTTGCGAAACAATTGATTAACGAGTATTGTCCAGAAGGAACAATCATATACACCAGGGAGCAGACTGACGGTAGAGGCAGGCGTGGTCGTATGTGGCAGGACAAGAAGGGTGAGACACTTGCAACATCCTTAGTGTTATACCCTACCCTCCCACAGGAATACATATCTTGTATAACTCTTGTTGCGGCTCTTAGCGTTCGCGCAGCAATTAAGAATTTCTCATCTCTAGAATGCAAGATTAAGTGGCCTAATGACGTGATTTGTTCCGACAAGAAGATATGTGGTATTCTTACTGAACGAATCTTTGTTGAAGGCAAGAGTGCTGTCATTGTTGGAATTGGTGTCAATGTCAAGAATCAGGAATTCCCAGAGGAATTAGAAGACAAGGCCACATCCATATTCAACGAAGTTGCAGCGGAGAAGGAAGAGATGCGTCGCGTCCTAGGTGACGATAATGACGAGAACTACAACAGTGATGTGATTCGTAAGCTCATGGAAGAAGACAATAACGAGTTACTCTATCTTATATGGGACAGATTCAACGAGTATTATGATATATTCATTAAGTCTGGTAATATGGCAGGATTAGTCGAGGAGTATAACAAATGTCTTATTAACGTAGGTCGCGTTGTCAAAGCCACAGACCCTATAGAAGAGATTAACGGTGTCGCCCTTGGCATTAATGAGATGGGAGAGCTTGTTATTTCAACAGGCCATGGCAAGAAGAATGTATCGTCAGGGGAAGTTACTGTTCGTGGCTTATACAGCTATACCAAGTAGAGGATATATATTATGTATTACGATGAAGAGTTAGTATTGTGTGGTGCTAGTTCCTATAATAAGAAATATTATTTTAACGAGGACTTCAACCTTATTCCACAGAAGGTTAAGGACGAGCTCAAGATTATGTGTGTTCTATTCACAGAAGAAGTAGGTGGAACAATTCAGCTTGTCTACGAAGAGGATGGCACATTAGAGATTGTGACAGACAAGGAAGAGGATGATATTCTCTATGATGAGATAGGAAGTGTGCTTAAGGTTAAGCAGCTTCAGAGGGAGAAGAGGGAATTGTTCGAGTCCTTAGAGACATTTTACAAGGTTATGATTGACCCTCAGGAATAATTAAGAACAGTCAGGAATCATAAAGAGTTATTAGGAGTAATTATAAGATTACAGTTAGGAGATATTAGATGTTACTATGTATCGATGTTGGAAATACTAATATTACACTTGGAGTATTCGATAAAGAGAAGCTCCTAGGAACATTTCGTATGACAACTAAGATCGAAAGAACCAGTGATGAATATGGAATGACAATTAGGAAGATATTCGACTACAACGGAATCGATTCAGACGGGATTCATCACACAATTATTGCATCAGTTGTTCCTAAGGTAATGTATTCTCTGACTAGCGGAATCATTAAGTATTTCAATAACAAGCCAATAATTATAGGTCCGGGGGTCAGGACGGGAATGAAGATAGTAGCACCATTTCCAGAACACATTGGTGCTGACAGAATTGTAGATGCTGTTGCGGCATACGAGATGTATGGTAAGGGCAATCCTGTGCTAGTGGTAGATTACGGTACTGCCACCACATACGACCTTGTGGACAAAGAGGGATCCTATATAGCTGGGGTTACGGCACCAGGAATCAGGCTTTCGGCAAGTGCATTGTGGCAAGGAGCAGCAAGACTTCCTGAGATTGAGATTAAGAAGCCTGACAGTATACTTCCTAATGAGACAGTGCCATCAATGCAGGCAGGTCTTGTGTTTGGGCAGATAGGACAGACAGAGTATATTGTTAAGAATATGATCAGGGAATCAGGTTACGAGAATGTCAAGGTAGTAGCAACAGGTGGCCTTGGCAAGATTATTTATCCTGAGACAGATATATTCGAAGTCTACGATCAGGAACTGACACTTCATGGAATGAGAATTATATTCGAGAGACAGAAGAAGAGAAGATAATATGGCAATAATACATCCAATTGATATTGGAAATGTGCATTTGAAAAACAACATAATTCTAGCACCAATGGCAGGGGTAGGAGACCTGCCATTTCGTGTGTTGTGCTCCAAGATGGGAGTAGGTATGACCTGCACTGAGATGGTAAGTGCCAAGGCCATATTCTATAACAACAAGAAGACCTATACTCTTATGGAAAGAGATAAGGAGGAGCCCATATTAGCTGTCCAATTATTCGGACACGAGCCGGTATGTATAAGCGAGATGGCAGCCAGGCTTGAGGATGAAGGAATATCCTACGACATACTTGATATTAATATGGGATGTCCGGTGCCTAAGGTTGTAAATAACGAGGATGGGTCAGCACTAATGAAGAATCCACCCTTGGCAGGGCGAATAGTTGAAGAGACAGTTAAGGCCACAAAGAGACCTGTAACTGCCAAGATAAGAATAGGCTTTGACTGTGACAACATCAATGCTGTTGAGATGGCGCATGTATTAGAGGAGTCGGGCGCAAGTGCAATAACAGTTCATGGAAGAACCAGGTCCCAATATTATTCTGGCAAGGCTAATTGGGATGTAATCGGTCAGGTTAAGTCCAAGGTTAGTATTCCTGTCATTGGCAATGGTGATATAACCTGTTATAGAGATGTTATTAAGATGCATGAGTTAACAGGTGTTGATGGATTTATGGTGGGAAGAGCAGCCCAGGGTAATCCATGGATATTTAAGGGCATACTAGATGAGGCTAAGGTGTACGATAATTCGGACAGCATTGACATGGACTTACTGGTGACAGACGGCAATGAATACAAGCCTGAGTGGGATGACATTAAGGATATGATACTTACTCATGCTAAGATGCTGATTGACTATAAGGGTGAGTATATTGGGATACGCGAGATGCGCAAGCACTCTGCCTGGTATATGAGCGGTATGTATAATGCAAGCACATTTCGCGGGAGGATTAATGAGGTAGAGAGTATTGAGGAACTAGAAGAGCTACTTGATATGATATAGAATATACGAATTTCCTTGCAAAAACGTACATTTATTGCTATAATACATAAGTTGTAAAATCGATTAATAAAGAAAGGTCTGATGGTGATATGGAAGATAAGAAGATCTTAACTAAAGAAGGACTTAAAGAATTAGAAGATGAATTAGAATACCTTAAGGTTGTAAAGCGTAAAGAGCTATCTGCAATCATTAAGGAAGCAAGAGAACAAGGTGACTTATCAGAGAACGCTGAGTACGATGCTGCCAGAGATGAGCAGGCCAAGGTTGAGGCTAGAATCGAGCAGATTCAGTTGCTGCTTAAGGACGTAGAAGTTCACTCAGATGAAGATGTTGATAGTGATAAAGTTAACATTGGCTGTACAGTCAAGATTCGTGATATGGAATTCAAAGAGGATGCCACATACAAGATTGTGGGTTCAACAGAAGCGAATTCCCTTAAGAATAAGATTTCCAATGAGTCTCCAATAGGTAAGGCAATAATTGGTGCGAAGGTTGGTCAGACAGTTAAGGTTGAGACACCATCCGGAATACTTAAGTTCAAGGTGTTAGAGATAGAGAAATCTAACTAGACTAGTAATGATAAGCCAGGTGTTGAGTCATCTGGCTTTTTGTATGTATTAAGAAAGAGAGTATTAAATGGCTAAGAATAATCAGAAGGAACAAGTACAGGATATAGGACAGCTTCTTAAGGTGCGTCGCGAGAAGCTTGCTAATTTACAGGAAAGTGGCAATGACCCATTTGCCATAACAAGCTACGACCAGACTCATCATAGTGATGAAGTAAAGTCAATGTACGAAGAGTACGAGGCTGAGACATTGAAGGACTATGTGGAGCCTGAGCTTCCACCAGAACCAGAGGAGGGCGCAGATAACGAGGTTATCGCTGCATATCGTAAGGCTAAGAAGGAAGCATACAATGGTAAGCGTGAGCTATTAGATGCCAACGCTCCTAGGGTTTCAATTGCAGGTCGTATGATGTTCAAGCGTGTAATGGGTAAGGCAAGCTTTGCCAATATTCGTGACCTTAAGGGTGACGTTCAGATATATGCTTCCAAGGATGCATTAGGCGATGAGCTTTATGCGACATTTAAGAAATGTGATATCGGTGACATCTGGGGTGTCAAGGGATATGTATTCCGCACAATGACAGGTGAGATTAGTATTCATGCAGAAGAGATGGTGCTGCTTACTAAGTCACTTCAGATTCTTCCTGAGAAATTCCACGGACTGACTGATACAGACATGCGTTATCGTCAGAGATATGTTGACCTTATTATGAATCAGGAATCCCGCGACGTATTCGTTAAGCGTTCACAGATTCTTAAGGAGATTAGAAATTTCCTTGCAGGCCGCGACTTCATGGAGGTTGAGACACCAATGCTTGTTCACAATGCAGGTGGTGCAGCAGCAAGACCATTTGAGACACATTACAATTCATTGGATGAAGATGTTAAGCTTCGTATATCACTAGAGCTTTATCTTAAGAGATTAATTGTTGGTGGTCTTGAGCGTGTGTATGAGATTGGCAGAGTGTTTAGAAATGAAGGTGTTGACACTCGTCACAATCCTGAGTTTACTCTTATGGAATTGTATCAGGCATACACAGACTATGAAGGCATGATGGAGCTTACAGAGTCAATGTTTCGTTATCTTGCTGAAAATGTATGTGGCTCTGCTAAGATTACATATCAGGGAACAGAGATTGATTTAGGAAAGCCATTTGCACGAATGACAATGACAGAGGCTGTTAAGAAATACAGTGGTGTTGATTTTGACGAGGTTGCATCAGACGAGGATGCCAAGGCCCTTGCAGATGAACGTGAGATTGAATATGAGGACTTCCACAAGAAGGGTGACATCCTTAATCTCTTCTTCGAAGAGTATGTTGAGGAGCACTTAATACAGCCAACATTCATCATGGACCATCCACTTGAGATAAGTCCACTAACTAAGAAGAAGCCGGACGACCCTACCAAGGTAGAGCGATTCGAGCTATTCATCAACACATGGGAAATGTGTAACGCATACTCAGAGCTAAATGACCCAATCGACCAAAGAGAGCGTTTCGCAATGCAGGATGCTAATGCAGAAGCAGGCGATGACGAGGCCGAGCACACAGACGAGGACTTCCTTAACGCTCTAGAAATCGGCATGCCACCAACAGGTGGAATCGGCTACGGTATCGACAGACTTGTAATGCTACTTACAGATTCAGCAGCTATAAGGGATGTGCTGTTGTTTCCGACACTGAAACAGTTGGACAAGTAAAATGCCGTAAAATCAAGGCTTGCGAGACTTCGATAGAAAAAGCACAGCAAAAATTAAAACAAATATCGAGGCTACAATACCCGATAACACTGAATAATACGGGATACGGTACTTGCGAGGACGAGGTTAGGGGCGGATGAAATCTCTATAGGTATGGCTCCAGAGAACGGCGCGGGGGTCACGCGTGCAAAATCGCGAAACTGAAGACGAGGGGTATAGAGCATTGCAAAGAATCGAAATGTCCCGAAATGTTTTGTAAAGTAGATGTCTATTTCAAGTATATTTTGCTGAAGTATTGCAAACCCTAATACTGTATTCATGTGAAATTGAAATGTTATCGAAATGTTCCGAAATGTTATTGTAATGTTCCGAAATGTTTGGTATAGTTATTACAGAAAACAGTAGGAGGGCGTAGGAATGCATATACGAGAAATATTTCCGGATGTAATAACGGAAGATCTTGATTATGAGTATAAGCAGATATTGAATCCGGACAATCCCGTTAAGTGGGCTAAAACCATAGTTGGTTATGCTAACGGTAAAGGCGGTGTGATGTTTGTCGGAGTCTCGAATGAAGGAGAAGCTTTTGGCATTAGTTTGGAAGAGATTGATAAAACGAAAAACCTTATAGCAAAGATTAACGACAGGCATATTTTTCCGCACGCAAGGGTTCAGTATATGATGCGTAGCGTAGATGAAAATGCTGAGCACTTTGTATTGGCGGTCAATGTTATTCCGGCGGATTCGATATTAAGATATCGAGAAGGGGATTTTAATGAGACCGTTTATATCAAAGGTGATGGAAATACTCCACCTGCGTCTCCGGAAGAGATAATAGCCTTGCATAAAAGAAAATATGGTGTAGACAATGAGACAACGGAAACCGTATATGATGAAAAACGGTGGACAGAATACATCAACTTGTGCAGAGAATACAGAGAGGATTCGTCTATTCCGTCACTAAAGGAGTTACAGAATGAGGAAATAGTGACGAAAGATGGTTTCGCAAAATCCGGATTTATCATGTTTGAGGATAGTTATGATGGAGATGATTCCCTGATATGCTGTCGTTTGTGGAAAGGAAAACAGAAAACCGGTACGGTTTTAGATCATGATAGATTTAAGGGATCTTTGGCCAAAGTATTTCGGGATGCCATAAGTTTTATTGAGAGAAATACAAAGACAGGATGGGAAAAAACCAAGTCAGGTGGTCGTGAGGAGGTAAGAGCATATCCGAAAGAGGCGATTCGCGAAGCGTTAGTTAATGCAATCGCTCATAGGGATTATTCTATCGCAGGAACCCAGATTGATGTAGAAATATACTGTGACAGGATAGAAATAGTATCACCGGGATCATGGTTGTTGCCTAAAAGTTATGCTGAATATCCGTTAGGATCTATTCCATCTATCCGAAGAAATACCATTATCGCCGCATGTCTTGATGAAGCTAATCTTATGGAACGTGGCGGAACTGGTTTTCAGACTATGATTGAAAGCTATAAGGATAGTGACGAACACTTGCAGCCGGTTGTTTCTATTTATCCGGGTTTCTTGAATTTGCGTATGTATGACAGGCTTTATAAAGAAAGTGTGATAGAAGTTGATGAAGAGCAATTTTCGGATCCTAAAGAACTCATTGTTGAAATAATAAAAAAAGAGGGGCCTAAGTTGGTAAAGGATCTTCAAGCGAGAACAAAATATAATAGCAGAAGTCAGTTTTTGGCAGAAGTTTTAAAGCCATTAATGGATGCGGATATTATATATCGAGATGGAAATCCAAAGTCACCGACAGCACTCATCAAAATAAAATTGTGATCGATTTAAAAATGCTTTTTAGGCGCTTACAGAA
>Ga0256404_1003725_pt1 | contig 30246 bp, 24 predicted proteins | sample RumenRJG_01DNA_FD_185990 | JGI IMG/M metagenome (GOLD analysis project Ga0256404, IMG submission 185990) | Bovine rumen microbial communities from Lethbridge, Alberta, Canada - RJG_01 | ecosystem: Host-associated > Mammals > Digestive system > Stomach > Rumen | place: Canada: Alberta | collected...
CAGCTTGTCTTGATGTATATGAGGAGGAATCAAATGTTTTCTTCCATGATTATTCGAATCATATAGTGAATGATGACATTTTGGCCAGACTTATCTCTATGCCAAATGTTATCGTAACCTCGCATCAGGCATTTCTTACGCAGGAAGCTCTTACAAATATTGCAGATACAACTCTAGATAATGTAAAGAGCTTTTTTGAAGAAGGATTTAGCAGTAATGAAATCTGCTACAAATGTGATCGTCTTGATTCCTGTAACCAGGAACATAAGAAGAAATGTTTTTAATCGCTTTTGCTTATTATGGCAACATTTGTAAAGAAAATCGCAAGATATGAAAAGTATTAGCAAATATCTTTATGATAATATTACTGTGTATTAGAATAAGAAGACAAAGCGGTTAATCGCTTAAGAAAAGAGGGGCATTATGAGAGATAATGAAAGAAAGCCATTGGTGGAGCATATTTATACAGCAGATCCATCAGCACATGTATTTGACGGTAAGATTTATATCTATCCATCACATGATATGGATATAGATATGGAAGAAGATGATGACGGCGAGCAGTATAGAATGGAGGATTATCATGTCCTTTCTATGGATTCCCTTGATAGCCCATGCGTAGATAATGGTGTTGCTCTTCATGAGAAGGATGTTCCATGGGTTTCTAGACAGATGTGGGCACCTGATGCTGTTAAGGTAAATGATAAGTATTATCTTGTATTCCCTGCAAAGGATAAGGATGATATATTCCGTATAGGTGTTGCTGTATCTGATTCACCTGTTGGCCCATTTGTTGCTCAGGAGAATTATATCCAGGGTAGCTACAGTATAGATCCAGCCGTTCTTCTTGATGATGATGGAAGAATCTATTGCTATAATGGTGGACTTTGGGGCGGACAGCTTGAGATGTGGCAGTCAGGAAAGTTTAATCCAGATGAGAGACGTCCAGAAGGCGATGATAAGTCACTTGGCCCAATTTTTGCTGAGTTTAATGAGGATCTTACAGCATTTAAGACTACACCTAAGATGATTGAAATCCTTGACGAAAATGGTGAGCCTATCAAGGCTGGCGATGAGGATAGAAGATACTTCGAGGGACCATGGGTACATAAGTTCAACGGTAAGTATTATCTTTCATATTCTACAGGTACAACACATTATCTCTGCTATGCTGAAGGTGATAATCCTGCAGGCCCATTTACATATAGAGGCAGAATAATGGAGCCAGTTATTGGATGGACAACACATCATTCTATCGTTGAAATCGATGGTGAGTGGTATCTGTTCTACCATGACGCTGAGATGTCAGGTGGCTGTGCTCATAAGAGAACTGTTAAGTATACAAAGCTTAATATTGCTGAGGATGGTACTATTGAAACAATTCATCCTTATGATCATCAGAAGTAAATAAGGTTTAATTCTAGAAACGCATATTTTTGATATAAAAACTAAAATATGAGCATTATTTGTAAACAAAATGACAATTTTTGAAAAGTCTTTCTAGAAAACCTATGTTACTATAGCTTCAGTGAAGGAAACGATTATAGACCATGTGAAGGTTAAAAGTATTTGTATGACAGGGGTGTTATTAATTACTTAGATTTTCACTGGTAGTTTCCTAAGCTACATCCCTTCCTTTGGGAGTATTTGATAAGTGTATAAAGGAAAAACGAGGTTTTAGTTAGCCTCGTTTTTTCTTTTGTTTTTTAACGTAAAAAAACATACAAAATAAAGAAAAAAATTGATTTTCCAAAACTTTGACAGGTGGTAGAATAGACATATCTATGATTTGTTACGAGTAAGAATTAATGGAGGTTAAAAAAAAATGGGAGTTAAAGAGATTATTGAGGCTGGAAAGACTGCAATAGGAATAGAGTTTGGTTCTACAAGAATCAAGGCTGTGCTAGTTGATGAAAGTGGTAAGCCTCTAGCTCAGGGTGGATATGGCTGGGAGAACCAGTTTGAAAATGGTGTATGGACTTATAGTCTTGATATGATATGGAATGGTCTGCAGGATGCTTATGCTGATCTTCTTAAAAATGTTAAAGAGCAGTATGACACTGTAATCAAGACAACAGGCGCTATAGGATTTAGTGCTATGATGCACGGTTATATGGCCTTTAATGAAGGTGGTGATCTGCTTGTTCCATTTAGAACTTGGAGAAATACTATCACAGAGCAGGCCGCTAAGGAGCTTACTCAGGAGTTTGGTTTCAATATCCCACAGAGATGGAGTATAGCTCATCTTCATCAGGCTATTCTTAATAAAGAGGATCATGTAAAGGATATAGCTTTCTTTACAACTCTTGCTGGATATATTCATTGGCAGTTATCAGGTGAGAAGGTGCTTGGCGTAGGCGATGCATCTGGTATGTTCCCTATCGATAGTAAGACAAGAAATTATAACGAAGAGTATCTGGATAAGTATGATAAGATCCTTATGCAGAAGGGTGTAACTTGGAATATAAGAGGAATCCTTCCAGAAGTTAGACTCGCTGGTGAGTCAGCTGGTACACTTACTGCTGAAGGTGCTGCAAAGCTTGATGTGAGTGGTAATCTTCAGGCTGGTATTCCTATGTGTCCACCTGAGGGTGATGCCGGAACAGGAATGGTTGCTACAAATAGTGTTGCAGTACGTACAGGAAATGTATCTGCTGGAACTTCAATCTTTGCCATGGTTGTTATGGAACATGCACTTAACACTCTTCATGAAGAGATAGATGTTGTTACAACACCAGTTGGTGATGATGTAGCTATGGTGCATTGTAACAACTGTACATCAGATATAAATGCATGGGCTAATATCTTTAAGCAGTACAGCGAAGCTATAGGTGCTCCTGTAGATACAGATAAGTTATATACTACACTTTTCACAGCTGCATTAGATGGTGCTCCTGATTGTGGAGGACTTATGGGATTTAACTACTTCTCAGGTGAACCAGTTACTGGTTTTGATGAGGGAAGACCTGTATTTGCAAGAAAGGTAAATGCTGATTTCTCATTTGCAAACTTTATGAGGCTTCATTTATATTCAGCAGTCAGCACACTTAAGGTTGGACTTGATATTCTTCTTAGAGATGAGGGCGTTAAGGTCGACAAGCTTTTCGGACATGGCGGCTTCTTTAAGACTAAGGAGGTTGGTCAGAGAATCATGTCAGCTGCTACAGGCGGTCCTATCACAGTAATGGAAACTGCTGGTGAAGGCGGTGCTTGGGGAATGGCAGTACTTGCACTTTATCTTATGAAGACTGGTGGAGATGTTCTTGGTTCTGAGTCACTTGCGGACTTCCTAAATGGAACTATCTTCAGTGGTGAAGAGGGTACTACTATAACAGCCAGCCCAGAGGAAATCAAAGGATTTGATGACTTCATGAAGACATTTACTTCAGCATATAGTCTAGAGACAGCAGCAATCAACACATTATAAAATGAGTCACTAGTTACGTCGGAAAGTGACTCATTTTGAAGATAGAAGGAGAGAAAGATGTTAGAGGAATTAAAGATTAAGGTTTTTGAAGCTAATATGGAGCTTCCTAAGAGAGGTCTGGTTACTTATACATGGGGAAATGTTAGTGGAATTGATAGAGAAGCTGGTCTTTTCGTTATTAAGCCAAGCGGAGTTGACTACGATACGATGACTCCTGATGACATGGTAGTAATAGATCTTGAGGGTAATAAGGTTGAAGGTAAGTATAAGCCTTCATCTGACACACCTACTCATTTGGAACTTTATAAGAGATATGCAGATATCGGTGGTGTAGTTCATACTCATAGTCCTGAAGCTACTTCTTGGGCTCAGGCTGGAAGAAGCATTCCTTTATATGGAACAACTCATGCAGACTATTTCTATGGAGAGATTCCTTGTGCTAGAAGTCTTACACCTGAAGAGATAGATGAGGCATATGAGAAGAATACAGGTCTTGTTATCATCGAGACATTTGATGAGAGAGGCTTAAATCCAATGTATACACCTGGTGTTCTTTGTACGAATCATGGTCCATTTACATGGGGCAAGGATGCTGCTGAGGCTGTACATAATGCAGTAGTTCTTGAAGAGGTTGCTAAGATGGCTCTTAAGACAGAGCTTATTAATCCAAATGTTAAGACTGCACCTGACTGCATCAGAGATAAGCATTTCTTCCGTAAGCATGGAGAAAATGCATATTATGGCCAGAATTAGTTGAAGCAAGGTTCGGGTGATATTGTAGAGGTTACATGATTAAGGTTTTTCTTGTAGAAGATGAATATGCAATCCGCGAGGGAATAAAGAAATCCGTGAATTGGGAAGCGAATGGCTATACGCTAGTTGGCGAAGCTGGAGATGGAGAAATGGCATTTCCAAAGATCGTTAAAGCAAGGCCGGATATCCTGATCACGGATATTCGTATGCCATTTATGGACGGACTTGAATTGTCTCGTCTGGTTAAGAAGGAAATCCCCAATATTAAGATAGTTGTGCTGAGTGGTTATGATGATTTTAACTATGCAAAGCAGGCTATCTCTATTGGCGTGGAAGAATATATATTAAAGCCTGTGTCTGGTGAAAATCTACTTACAGAGCTCGGAAAGATAGCTGATGCTATAAATGTGGAGCGGCAGGACGAACTAGCGAAGGATAAGTATCTTCGTGATATGGAAGAAATCAGGACTCTGGCTAAGCAGAAGTTTATTCATGATATGATAGATGGAAAGCTTTCTATGCAGGAGTCGCTCGAACAGGGGCGAGAACTTGGCATAGATATAACTGCTGCTTATTATTCAATAGTGCTTTTTCAAGCATTTCCAAAGAATAAGGCGGGAGTTCCAGCTGAAGAAGAGTTCGATGTGGCTGAGTACTCTGGCGTTAGTGAGGAAATATATAGCAGGATCAGAGAGACAGTCTCTGAAAGTCCTAATGTATATCTCTATGAGCAGGTTGGTGATGTTCTCTGCTTCTTAGAAAAGTCTGATTCTTTAAATGATATGAACCAGAATACGCAGAAGGGAATAGATATCATTAAAGAGATTATGTCAACCAAATCTGACTGGATTTATTTCATTTCCATAGGAAAACCAGTGGAGCGAATCCGTGACGTAAACTCCTCTTATAGAGATGCTAGTAAGAGATTTGCTGAGAGATATATGCTGGATGAGAGCTTTATCTTCTATGGTGAAAATGGGTACAGTAACGTGCTTGATATCGGTGGAATAGATATAAAGATGGTGTCTCAGAAGACCATATTTCATTTCCTTAGAAATGGTACACTTGTGGAGATAGACGATCTTGTATCTGAGTATTTTTCAAGTCTCGGTGAAGAAGCGATGGAGTCGAGGTTATTCTGTCAGTATGTTCTGATGGAGGCCCTTATCAGTGGAATGGCATTTCTGGATAGCATGAATGTTAGCCGTGAGAAGGCAGCTTCTATTCTGGGAGAACTCAGTGATCCTGTAAGATTTGTCGACTCGGTGGATAAGGCGAAGGACTACATTACTAGAATCCTTAAAGTGCTTATAGAATATAGAAATCAAGTGTCGGACAAGAAGTATACTGAGATTATTGATAAGGCCAGAGAGTTTATTAAGGCTCAGTATAAAAATGATGAAATGTCACTTCAGACAGTTGCATCATATGTAAATGTCAGTTCAAATCATTTCAGTGCAATCTTCAGGAAAGAAACTGGAGAGACATTTATAGATTACCTGACGAAAGTTAGAATGGACAATGCGAAGGATCTACTTACTTGTACATCCATGAAAACCTCTGAGATAGGATTTGAAGTAGGATACAAAGATCCGCATTATTTCAGTTATATATTTAAGAAGACTATCGGTATGTCGCCGAAAGAATACCGTCGTATGAAGAAGGACTCGTAAGACTTTGAACGTAAAAAAGAAGAGAAGCAGCAAGATTCAGTCCAAGCTGATCAAGTACATATGGATATGCGTTATTCCTCTTATAATCCTTTTTAGTATCGCTGTAATCAGGCTGTACGGATTCTACCAGGAATACGATCTGCTTGTACGGAATATTACTAGCGCAAATGAATATAATATGAGCTTTAAGTCCTCGATGGATGAGATGATGTATCGTATCATTACGGGATCGGCTAACTGGACTGATGCTGAGGAAAAGCTAGAGGGTGAGGATCCAAAGGCGCTTATTAGTGATGCAACTGAACATTTTGAAAATCTTCGTGATAAGACCACGGAGGAAAATGTCCGAAGTGATCTTAATGCTCTTATAAAGCTTCTTGGAATCCTTGATGCCAGAGTTGATGATATTCTCGAAAATGTTGAAGAGGGTGGTCATTACGACGAGAATATGGAGATGTTAGATATGAACATTCGTACTCTTACGTCTCTTATTCAAGATGATATTCAGAAGTACATTTACGATGAAGCACATAACATGGAAATGCTGCGACGCCAGGTTGCAAGGAGTCTTCTATCTACTATTAGAATAATAATTCTAGTTCTTATAATAATTCTTATTGTAATTTACATTTTATCTAAGAGATTATCCCAAAGAATTACAGAACCAATTACAGAACTTGTTGGAATGACAGAGAAGTTTGCCAGCGGAGATTTTACTGTATCCTATCATCCTGATCGAGATGATGAAATGAGGACTCTGGCGGAGAGTTTTAACAGCATGGTTAAAGAGATTGAGACTCTCATAGAAGATATCCACCGCGAGCAGGAAATAGCCAAGGATGCAGAGCTTAGACTTCTTCAGGAACAGATAAATCCTCATTTCTTATATAATACACTGGATGCTATAATCTGGATGACGGAAGCGGGAGAAAATCAGAAGGCAATTCAGGTTATTCAGGAGCTGTCTAGCTTCTTCAGAATCTCGCTGAGCAAGGGAGAGAGCGAGATTACTGTCAGGGAAGAAAGAGAACATGTGAAGAATTATCTCGAGATTCAGAGGTATCGTTATCAGGATATTCTGGACTATGAGATAGATATAGATGAAGCGATATATGAAAATCATATACAGAAGCTCACCTTGCAGCCTATTGTAGAAAATGCGTTATATCATGGTATAAAAAATAAGCGTGGTGGTGGTATGATCCGCGTAGAAGGCCGTCTGGAAAGATCAAGTGATAGCGGCGGCGATATTATGGTATTCCGTGTTAAGGATACTGGAATAGGTATGACGGATGAAGAACTTGAAAGACTGAGAGGTCTAATCTCAGGAGAGATAGTTCTAGATGAACAGCGTGGCTTTGGTATGGCAAATGTACAAAAACGTATTGAAATGATGTATGGAGTGGGCTACGGCATAACGGTGGAAAGTACATACAACGAAGGCACCACCGTCACAGTTCGAATCCCACGAAAATGAGTCACCCCAGACCAAGACTACGAAGTAGTCTTGCGGAGCGGAGCGACCATCAAGCAGCGGTGCCTTACAGGCACAAGAGTGCCTGTGAGGGCAGGCTGCGTTAAGATAGAAGGTCCTATATAAAAGAAAGATAAGATATGAAGAGAAGTTATTTGAAAAAGAGAATATGTACCTGCTTACTTTCGGGAGCTTTAATTTTGTCTAGTTTGATGGGGCTTTCTGGTTGTGGAGAGTCGTCGGCTGATGAAGCTTCTACCCAGCAGAAGGATGAACTGATTACTGTTGGTTTTTCTCAGCTGGGAGCGGAGTCTGATTGGCGTGTTGCTAATACTGAGTCCATAAAAAACAGTCTCACAAGAGAGAATGGGTTTGAACTAATGTTTGATGATGCTCAGCAGAAGCAGGATAAGCAGTTTATCGCTATAAGAAACTTTACTCAGCAGGAGGTTGACTGTATAGTTCTTGCTCCTGTTATGGAGACGGGCTGGGATACTGTGCTTCAGGAGGCAAAAGATGCGAATATTCCAGTAGTTGTCGTAGATAGACAAGTTAAGGTGAATGACACTTCGCTCGTAACTGCCTGGATAGGATCGGACTTCTCTAAGGAAGCGAAGGTGGCCTGTGAATGGCTTAAGAGTTACACGGAGGCGAAGGGGATAAAACCAGAAGAACTTGTTGTGGTAGATATTCAGGGAACCCTGGGTGCCACTGCTCAGATTGGAAGAACAAATGGAATCGTAGAAGCCAGTGCAAAGAATGGGTGGAACCTAATAGCGCAGGTGCCAGCCGATTATACTCAGGCAAAAGGTAAAGAGGTTATGGCGAATCTCCTTGCAGAGCATCCTGATATAAATGTTGTCTATGCCGAAAATGATAACGAAGCAATCGGCGCTATCGAAGCGATAGAAGAGGCAGGAAAGACAGCAGGAACAGATATATTAAATGGAGACATTTTAGTGATATCATTTGACGCGGCACACTCGGGTCTTACCAAGGTTCTTGAAGGGAAAATCGCACTTGATGTTGAATGTAATCCACTTCAGGGAGAAGAGGTTGAAAAACTTGTAAAAGCAGTTAAAGGAGGCACGGAATATAATAAATATACATATGTAAAAGAGAGTGCATTTGCAGCAGATAACACTGTAGAAAGTGTTACGATAAATGGCGAAGAATATGATATAACGCCACTTACACAGTCAATCTTAGATTCACGTGAGTATTAAAAATCTCACTGAAAATAAAAAAACGTAAAAATAATAAAATATCTAAAAAATAATACATATCTAACATTTATATTAAAAATCAGATAAAATCTTATAATAAATATTTGAAAAAATAAAATATTTTATTCTGTATAAAAACCTTCCATACTTTGTTATAGTAGTATCATCAAAGAAAACGAAAACTTCTGGAATGAGGATTCCGGAAAGTACAAAGTGAAATGGAGGGTTTTTCTAATGAAGAGATTCGGTAAGAAAGTCTTAGCAACTGTTGTGGCTACAACTATGGCACTTGGCCTTGCAGCTTGTGGCGGAGCAAGTGGATCTGGAGATTCAGGTAATTCAGGAAGTGGTGATACTGCTGCAACTGCTGATTCTGGCTCAAGCGGTGGAACAATTAAAGTTGGTATCATCAACAACGATCCAAATGAGTCTGGATATCGTACAGCTAATGACAAGGATCTTAAAGCAATGTTCTGTGCAGAAAATGGTTATGATGCATCATTTTCATACAGCTTAAAAAATGATGAGCAGATTACAGCGGCTCAGAAGTTTATCCAGGACGGCGTTGATTACCTCCTCCTCTCTGCAGCTGATACATCAGGTTGGGACAGCGTTCTCAAGGATGCTCAGGATGCAGGAATACAGGTAATTCTTTTCGACCGTACTATTGATGCGGATGAAAGTCTCTATGCAGCTTCAATCGTATCAGATATGGATAAAGAAGGCGAGACAGCTGCAAACTGGCTCAAGGATCAGAACCTTAGTGAATACAACATAATTCATCTTCAGGGTGTTATGGGTTCTGCAGCTCAGCAGGGTAGATCAGGAGCGCTTGATACACTTGCAAAGGAAAATAACTGGAAGATAGTTACACAGCAGACAGCTGAGTGGAATGCTGAGAAAGCACAGCAGATCGTACAGTCAGTTATCGATTCAGGTGAGAGTTTCAATGTAATCTATGCTGAGAACGATGATATGGCAAAGGGTGCAGTTGAGGCACTTGATAAGGCCAACATCTCACACGGTGTTGGAAAAGACGTAGTAGTTATGGGATTTGACTGCAACAAGTGGGCACTTGAAGAGCTTAAGGCAGGAAACTGGAATTATGATGGACAGTGTAATCCATTCCAGGCTAGCTACATTGATGATGTAATAAAGAAGCTTGAGAAAGGCGAAACACTTTCAGAGAAGACAATCATAATGGAAGAAAAAGGCTTCGATGCATCTACTATTACACAGGAAGATGTAGATAACTACGGTATCTAATCTTAGGAAACTTTGGGAGGGTGCAGCATTTAATGTTGCACCCTTTTACTTTGAAAATAATCCCTTCTAGAGATAGAAGATGAATTAAGAATGAGGTGAAGTCGTGAAGGAAAATGCGGTTTTAGAACTACATAATATATTTAAGACCTTCCCAGGTGTTAAGGCCCTTCAAAATGTAGACTTTACTCTGTGTGAAGGCGAAATCCATGCACTGATGGGTGAAAATGGAGCTGGTAAATCTACTCTGATCAAGGTCATCACAGGAGTATACGAAAAAGAAGAAGGAACTATATACCTTAAAGGAAATGAAGGCGAAGCTCATATACATTCGCCACAGGATGCTCAGAATCTTGGCATAAGCACAGTGTATCAGGAGATTACACTTTGTCCGAATCTGACTGTGGCAGAAAATATGTTTATCGGAAGAACGAAGGGCAGCATCACTAACTGGAAGAAGATGAATGAAGATGCCGATAAGATACTGAAGTCGCTAGATATTCCAGCTAAGGCTACTCAGCAGCTGGCAACATGTTCACTGGCTGTTCAGCAGATGGTTGCTATAGCAAGAGCGGTGGATATGGATTGTAAAGTTCTTATCTTAGATGAGCCGACTTCGTCTCTGGATGACAGTGAAGTACGTAAGCTCTTTGGACTTATGAATGATCTTAAGTCCAAAGGTGTTGGAATAATCTTTGTTACTCATTTCCTGAATCAGGTTTATGAAGTATGTGACAAGATAACAGTTCTTCGAGACGGAAAGCTGGTTGGCGAGTACGAGATAGAAAATCTCCCACGAGTAGAACTGGTTTCAAAGATGCTTGGAAAAGAACTTGATGATCTGTCAGACATCAAAGAAGAATCAGTCGTATACGAAGATAAGGGAGATGAAGTACCTGTATTTGAAGCTAAAGGACTTCAGTCGGATGCTGGTATAAAGCCATTTGATTTCTTCATAAGGAAGGGAGAAGTAAATGGATTTACAGGACTTCTTGGATCCGGTCGAAGCGAATGCGTAAGAGCAATCTTTGGTGCTGATAGAGTAATAAAGGGTAAGGTTAAAAAGAATGGAAAAGAGGTTAAGATATCTAAACCTCTAGATGCTATGAAGCAAGGAATAGCTTATCTTCCTGAAGATAGAAAAGTCGATGGAATAGTCGGTGATCTATCGGTAAGAGAAAATATCATACTTGCCGCACAGGTTTTACGTGGCTTCTTTAAGCCTTTTTCCAAGGCTGAAACATACAAGCTAGCAGATGAGTATATAAAGCTTCTTGATATCAAAACAGCTTCTGCAGATACGCCAATCAAATCCCTCTCCGGTGGTAATCAGCAGAAGGTTATAGTAGCAAGATGGCTGCTCATGCATCCTGAATATCTTATCCTTGATGAGCCAACTCGAGGTATCGATGTTGGTACCAAGGTGGATATTCAGAAGCTAGTATTAAAACTTGCATCAGAAGGAATGAGTATAACATTTATTTCTTCAGAGACAGATGAAATGCTACGAACCTGCTCAAGACTTGTAGTAATGCGTGACAGAAAAGTTGTCGGTGAGTTAAGTGGTGATGAATTAACTCAAAGTGGAATCATGAAGACTATAGCTGGTGGAAAACAAGAAGAGATAGCAGAAAGTTCAGAAGAAGGAGGTGAGAGCGTTGGCTAGTACGAAGACTAAAAAGATATCATTTAATAAGCAGTTGCTTATTCCTATAGCAGCAATCATCGCTCTTGCGATATTTAATCTGATAGTTGATCCATCATTTTTCAAGATTACTCTTGGAACTAATAGTGCTGGAAATCCTGTTCTTTCAGGTTATCTTATAACTATTCTGGACTATGGTTCAGAGCTTGCGATTCTTGCGATTGGTATGACTCTTGTTACAGCTGCATCCGGCGGACAGGATATATCCGTTGGTGCAACTATAGCGATAGCTGGTAGTGTAATACTGAGAGTTCTTTGTGGAAATAATTCAAGACCAGATACTCTTCAGGCACCTATCATTGTTGCATTCCTTGTAGCTTGCGTAGTTGCAATGCTCTTCGGTGCATTTAACGGAATCCTTGTTGCTTACTTCAAGATACAGCCGATGGTTGCAACGCTGATTCTTTTTACCGCAGGTCGCTCGATAGCAGCCTGGATTAACAACAACGAACTTCCAATTATTAGTGAACCATCATTTGGATATTTCGGAGGATATATTCCAGGTATTCCGGTTCCAACTCCATTTTTCATAGCTATGATATGCGTGATAGTTATCATGCTGGTACTTAAGTTTACAACCCTTGGTCTATATACACAGGCGGTTGGTATCAATGGAAGTTCATCGAGACTAAATGGTATCAATCCACAGTTTATCAAGTTCCTCACTTTTGTGATACTTGGTCTCTGTGTAGCTGTAGCTGGACTTATCAAGGTCAGCCGTCTCTCAACAATCAACTATTCAGTTATTGCTAAGGATATTGAGATGGACGCAATCCTTGCTGTAGCTCTAGGCGGAAATGCACTTAGCGGCGGTAAGTTCAATATGACAGCATCTATTCTTGGAGCATATGTAATCCAGTTCCTTACAACAACGCTTTATAAAATGAATGTTAACTCAGAAGCGCTTTCTGCATATAAGGCAGTGGTAGTTATCGTTCTTGTAGTACTAAGTACTCCGGTAGTAAGAAAGAAATTGTCTCAGCTCTGGAGTAAATTAACAGTAAAGCAGGCTGTAAAGGAGGTGGCTTAATATGAACGAGAAGAATAAGACAGGCTTTGGATCTAAGTTCACCAAATGGTTTGGAAGAACCAGCGATACTAATCTGCTGCTTACAATAACCATAGTTGTATTTTTCCTTATGTATCTCGGAGCCATAGTATTTCAGGGACAAGGCTTCCTCAAACCACAAACCTTCTTCAATATTTTAAATGCAAATGCAGCGCTTATCATCACTTCAGTCGGACTGTCCATAGTAATGATCTGTGGAGGTATCGATATCTCTGTCGGTGGAGTGGTTGCTCTCGTAAGTATGAGCTGCGCTGTATACCTTGACTTCCATGGCGGAAGTATTATAGGAGCTATTGCTATAGCAATCGGAATCGGAGTTGCCTTTGGAGTTGTGCAGGGATTCCTTGTAGCTTATCTGGATATTCAGCCTTTCATTGTTACATTGGCGGGAATGTTCTTTGCAAGAGGTATGACAACTATAGTTCATACAGCTCCATTTAACGTCGAAAATGAAGCATTTGTTAACCTGAAGGATACGAGAGTGATAGTGCCAGGTTTTGGATCATACAACAAGCTTGGAAACTACGTAAATGCTTACGTAGAGATAGGCGTAATAGTAGCAATACTTGTGGTTATTTCATTTTTCATAATCCTTAGATGGACTAAGCTGGGTAGAAGTCTTTACGCAGTAGGTGGAAATGCTCAGAGTGCACTTATGCTAGGAATAAATGTAAGAAGAACTAGATTCTTATCACATCTTATCTGTGGCATACTTGCAGGTATCGCTGGTTTTGTATATTTTATGCATGTTGGTTCTGGTTCTGCTTCACACGCAAGTGGTATGGAAATGAATGCGATAGCATCATCTATTATTGGAGGTACCATGCTGACAGGTGGTGTAGGTAATATTATTGGAACATTCTTTGGTGTTCTGTCACTATCTACAATTCAAAATATCGTATCATCAGCAGGACTTGATCAGGCTTGGTGGACGGGTATCACAATAGCTGCTATGTTATGCATTTTCCTTGTTATTCAGTCGGTGGTTATATCAAAGAAAAAGAAGCTTCTTACTAAGTAATTAAAAGGCCAAGTAGCAACTTTTGTAAACAATTTGACAACATTTGAGAAGAATAAAGATAGTCCCTTGTGTTATTATGATACTGCATTAGTGAAGTTCTTATGGCAGTGTAAAACACAAGGGACAAAAAATTATTATGCGGAGGGTAAAAAATGAAGTTTTTTATTGACACAGCAAATGTAGACGACATTAGAAAGGCAAATGACATGGGGGTTATTTGTGGTGTTACTACAAACCCATCACTCATTGCCAAAGAAGGCAGAGACTTTAATGAGGTTATCAAGGAGATTACATCAATCGTTGATGGACCTATCAGTGGCGAAGTTAAGGCTACTACAGTTGATGCTGAGGGAATGATTAAGGAAGGTCGTGAGATCGCAGCTATTCATCCAAACATGATCGTAAAGATTCCTATGACAGTTGAAGGCCTTAAGGCAGTTAAGGTTCTTTCTGCAGAAGGTATCAAGACAAATGTTACACTTATCTTTTCAGCAAACCAGGCTCTTCTGGCTGCTAGAGCTGGTGCAACATATGTATCACCATTCCTTGGAAGACTTGATGATATCTCTATGCCAGGTATCAACCTTATCGAAGATATCGTTCAGATCTTTGATAACTATGGTCTTGAGACAGAAATCATCGCTGCATCTATCAGAAATACAGTACACGTAACAGAATGTGCACTTGCAGGTGCAGATATCGCTACAGTACCATATGCTGTAATTGAGCAGATGACAAAGCATCCTCTTACAGATCAGGGTATTGAGAAGTTCCAGGCAGATTACAAGAAAGTATTCGGTGAGTAATTAGACAACAAATGAGTCACTGGTCTTATGCACTGGTGACTCTTCACAATATTTCGAGAAGGATAAAGAAAAATGAATCAGGAAAGAAAAGCAGAACTTAAGAAACAGGCAAATGAGGTTCGTAAGGGTATCGTTACAGCTGTTCATAGTGCAAAGTCTGGTCATCCAGGTGGATCACTTTCTGCAGCAGACATTCTTACCTACCTTTATTTTGAGGAGATGAATATTGATCCGCAGAATCCTAAGAAGGCTGATAGAGACAGACTTGTTCTCTCAAAGGGCCACATTGCTCCTGCACTATATTCAGTTCTTTCTCACAGAGGTTATTTTCCAACCTCTGATTTAACAACCCTCCGTCACACGGGTTCTTACCTGCAGGGACATCCGGATATGAAGCATATTCCAGGCGTTGATATGTCATCCGGATCCCTGGGGCAAGGCCTATCTGCAGCAGTCGGCATGGCACTTAACGCTAAGCTTGATAACTCTGATTACAGAGTATATGCAATATGTGGTGACGGTGAGATTCAGGAAGGTCAGATTTGGGAAGCTGCTATGTTCGCAGCATCTAGAAAGCTTGACAATCTTACAGTATTCGTAGATAACAACAATCTTCAGATAGACGGTCCTATTGATCAGGTATGTTCACCTTATCCAATAGATGAGAAGTTCGCAGCATTTGGCTTCCATGTAATTAACATTGATGGTCATAACTTCGATGAGATCGAAGCTGCCGTTAATGAAGCAAAGGCAACTAAGGGTCAGCCAACAGCTATCATCGCTAAGACAGTTAAAGGTAAGGGTGTATCCTTTATGGAGAACCAGTGCGGATGGCATGGAAAGGCTCCAAATGATGAAGAGTTTGAACAAGCATTAAAGGATTTGGAGGTGACTGAGTAATGGCAGACGTAGTAAAGATTGCGACAAGAGATAGTTATGGAAATGCTCTCGTAGAGCTCGGTAAAGAGAAGGATAACTTAGTTGTTCTTGATGCTGACCTTGCAGCTGCTACAAAGACAGGAACTTTCAAGAAGGCATTTCCTGAGAGACATATAGATTGTGGTATCGCTGAGGCAGATATGATGGGTATCGCTGCTGGACTTGCTACATGTGGCAAGGTTCCATTTGCAAGTACATTTGCAATGTTTGCAGCTGGACGTGCTTTCGAGCAGGTTCGTAACTCTATCGGATATCCACATTTAAATGTAAAGATTGGTGCTACACATGCAGGTATCTCTGTTGGTGAGGACGGTGCTTCTCATCAGTGTAATGAAGATATAGCTCTTATGAGAACTATACCAGGCATGACAATCATCAATCCTTCAGATGATATTGAAGCAAAGGCAGCAGTTAAGGCTGCATATGAGATAGACGGTCCTGTATATATGAGATTTGGACGTCTTGCTGTTCCAGTAATCAATGACAATGCTGATTACAAGTTTGAAGTTGGTAAGGGAGTTCTCCTTAAGGATGGTAGTGATATCACAATCATCGCAACTGGACTTGAAGTTGGTGAGTCACTTAAGGCAGCTGAGAAACTTGAAGCTGACGGAGTTAGCGTAAGAGTTATCAATATACATACAATCAAGCCACTTGATAAGGATATAGTTGTAAAGGCAGCTAAGGAGACTAAGAAGATCTTCACAGCTGAGGAGCATTCTATAATCGGTGGACTTGGTAGTGCAGTAGCAGAAGTACTTGCAGAAGAGTGCCAGACACCTCTTTATCGTATTGGAGTTAGAGATACATTTGGAGAGTCAGGTCCTGCAGTAGAGTTACTAAAGAAATATAAGCTCGATGCTGATGGCATTTATGAGCAGATTAAATCAAATATGTAAAAGTATTTTTCAATTAAAGGAGGATAACAAACAATGAATCATTTACCTGAAGTTAAGCTCGGAATTGTAGCAGTTAGCCGTGACTGTTTCCCAATGAGTCTTTCAGAGAGAAGAAGAAGAGCAGTAGTTGCTGCTTATAAGGCAAAGTATGGTGACATCTATGAGTGTCCAGTTACTATCGAGAATGAAGTAGATATGAGAAAAGCTCTTGCTGATATTAATGCAGCAGGCGTAAACGCTCTTGTAGTATATCTTGGAAACTTCGGTCCAGAGTCAAGTGAGACACTTCTTATCAAGGAGTTCCAGGGACCATCAGCAGTTATCGCTGCAGCAGAGGAGTCTGGTGACAGCCTTCTTGATGACAGAGGAGATGCTTACTGTGGTATGCTTAATGCAAGCTACAACCTTAAGCTTCGTAACCTTCGTGCATTCATCCCTGAGGTTCCAGTTGGTGATGCAGAAGATTGTGCAGATATGATCAAGGAGTTCTTACCTGTAGCTAGAGTAAGAATCGCTCTTAGTGATCTTAAGATCATAAGCTTTGGTCCTCGTCCACAGGACTTCCTTGCATGTAACGCTCCTATCAAGCAGCTTTACAATCTTGGCGTTGAGATTGAAGAGAACTCAGAACTTGATCTTTTCGAAGCATTTAACAAGCATGAGGGTGACGAGAGAATCCCTGCAGTTGTTGATGATATGGCTAAGGAACTTGGTTCTGGTAACAAGAAGCCAGAAATCCTTTCAAGACTTGCTCAGTATGAGCTTACACTTCGTGATTGGGTAGATGCACACAAGGGTAGCAGAAGCAATGTCATCATTGCAGGTAAGTGCTGGCCAGCATTCCAGACACAGTTCAAGTGTGTTCCTTGCTATGTAAACAGCCGTCTTACAAAGGATGGTATTCCTGTATCTTGTGAGGTTGATATCTATGGAGCTCTTTCAGAGTACATTGGTCAGCTCGTAAGTGAGGATACAGTTACACTTCTTGATATCAACAATACAGTTCCAAAGGATATGTACAATGATGAGATCAAGGGTAAGTTCGCTTATGATTATAAGCTTACAGATACATTTATGGGATTCCACTGTGGTAACACAGCAACAGATAAGCTTGCATTCTGTGAGATGAAGAACCAGAAGATCATGGCTCGTACACTTCCAGAAGAGGTTACTAATGGTACTCTTGAAGGAGATCTTATCCCAGGTGAGGCTACAATCTTCAGACTTCAGAGCACATCTGATGGTAAGCTTCGTGCTTACGTTGCAGAAGGTGAGATCCTTCCTGTAAGAACAAGATCATTTGGTGCTATCGGAATCTTCGCTATTCCTGAGATGGGACGTTTCTATCGTCACGTACTCGTTCAGAAGAACTATCCACACCATGCAGCTATTACATTCCATCATAATGGAAAGGCTCTCTTTGATACGTTTAAGTATCTTGGTGTTAAGTTTGATGAGATTGATTACAACCATCCAGCAGGAACTTTATATAAGTCAGAGAACCCATTCGCATAATTTGCGATAAGATAAACACTTAACAGGGGCTGAGGGTAGGTTTTGTCACCTGACAGAGCCTACCCTTTGTTACTCAAAATTTTAAAAATGGAGGTTATTTCATTCATGTTTATTGGAGTAGATTTAGGAACATCAGCAGTTAAGTTATTAGCTATGAGTAATGATGGTGAGATACTTAAGACAGTATCCGTTGAGTATCCTATAAGCTTCCCTAAGTCAGGCTGGTCAGAGCAGAATCCAGAAGACTGGTACAAGGGAACTATGGAAGGTATCGGCAAGCTCCTTGCTGATATGCCAGATAAGACAGTAGATGGTATCGGTATCGGTGGCCAGATGCACGGTCTTGTAATCTTAGATGAAAATGATAATGTTATCCGCCCAGCTATTCTCTGGAATGATGGACGTACAACGAAGGAAACAGAGTATCTTAATACTGTAATAGGTAAGGATAAGCTTTCAGAGTATACAGGTAATATTGCATTTGCAGGATTCACAGCTCCAAAGGTACTGTGGGTTAAGGATAATGAGCCTGACAACTTTGCTAAGATTAAGAAGATCATGCTTCCAAAGGACTATATTGTATATAAGTTTACTGGATCATATGTATCAGATTATTCAGATGCATCAGGTATGCTTCTTATGGATGTAAAGAATAAGTGCTGGTCTAAGGAAATGCTTGAAATCTGCGGAATCTCAAATGTAGAGATGCCAGAGCTTCATGAGAGTTTTGATGTAGTTGGTGAGGTTAAGCCAGAGATAGCATCAGAGCTTGGTATTACTGGTACACTTAAGGTTGTTGCAGGTGCAGGAGATAATGCAGCAGCAGCTGTTGGTACAGGAACTGTTGGAGCAGGTGGATGTAATCTGTCTCTTGGAACTTCTGGTACACTTTTCATTTCAAATGATAAGTTCTCAGTTGATGATAAGAACTCACTTCACTCATTTGCACATGCTGATGGTGGCTTCCATCTTATGGGATGTATGCTTTCTGCAGCATCATGTAATAAGTGGTGGATGGATGAAATCCTTCGTGATACAGATTACGCTGCAAACCAGGCTGGAATTAATAAGCTTGGCGAGAATAATGTATTCTTTATGCCATATCTTATGGGTGAGAGATCACCTCATAACAATCCTCTTGTAAGAGCTGGATTCCTTGGAATGAGTATGGATACAACAAGAGAAGATATGGTTCAGGCGGTTCTCGAAGGCGTAGCATTTGGTCTTAGAGATTCTATGGAAGTTGCAAGATCTCTTGGAATCAAGATTGAAGTTTCTAACATCTGCGGTGGTGGTGCAAAGAGTCCTCTCTGGAGAAAGATTATTGCAAATGTTATGAACATTAAGCTTGAGATTCAGAAGAATGATGAAGGTCCTGCACTTGGTGGTGCTATCCTTGCTGCAGTAGGTTGTGGAAGATATTCAGATGTTATAACAGCTGCTAAGAGCCTTGTAAATGTAGTAGAAGTAGTTGAGCCAGATGCTGAGCTTGTAGCTAAGTATGAGGAGAAGTATCAGCAGTTCAAGAAGCTTTACCCAACAGTAAAGGGGCTTTATGATTAATATCCAGATGGAGGTATTTTAAAGTGAAGAAAGAGGTGTTTGGGGAGACAAGAGATGGCTCCGTAGTAACAGCCTATACTCTTGAAAACTCAAAAGGAATGTCAGCAACCATTATCGATTTTGGTGCAACAGTTGTAAGACTCTTAGTACCTGATAAGACAGGCAATACAAGAGACGTTCAGCTGGGATATGATGATATAAAGTCTTATGAAGATGGCGATACATTCTTTGGCGCTATAATAGGAAGAAATGCAAACCGTATCAAGGGCGGTAGAGTGTCTATCGATAACGTAGTATATCAGATGGAACAGAATGATAATGATAATAATCTTCACAGTGGCCCTAATGGCGTAGATAAAAAGATGTGGACTTGTCTTCCGCAGGATGATCCAAGTTCAGTTTCATTTATCTGCAAGTCAAATGATAAGGAGCAGGGACTTCCTGGAAATGTAACAATGACTGTTACTTACTCACTAAGTGAGGATAATGAGTTTAAGATTACTTATGATGCAGTATCAGATATGAAGACAGTTATAAATATGACAAGTCATATGTACTTTAATCTGAATGGTCATTATAAGGGAAATATCGAGAATCATATACTTACACTTGATAGTGATTATTATAATCCTGTAATAGATAAGAAGGCTATTCCTACAGAGGAAAATGCCCCTGTTGCAGGAACTGTATTTGACTTTAGAACTCCAAAGAGTGTTGGTCAGGATATTAATAAAGGCAATGTTCAGCAAACTTATGTAGGCGGTTATGATCACAACTTTGTGATAAATGGCGATGCTGGTGAGCTTAGACATTTTGCGAATGTATATGCTGAAGAGAGTGGAATAGTAATGGACCTCTTCTCAGATCAGACAGGTACACAGTTCTATTCTGGTAACTTTATTGGTGACCAGAAGGGTAAGGGTGGATTTGATTATCATTTCCGTTCTGGAATGTGTCTTGAACCACAGTATATACCAAATGCTATGAACTTTATTCCTGAAGGAGATGTTAATTCGCCTATATTTGATGCGGATGAGCATTATCATGCAGAGAGTATCTATAAGTTTTCTGTTAAATAAAGTTGAGGCTTAAAAAATTAACATTTGAAAGTTGAGGCAATCTAAAGCGAGCTTTAGGGCGTTTTATACATATTTTCTCTTGACCTCAACTTTCAAATGTTACAAATGTATTACACATTTTAACCAATGAAAAGGGGGTGTTTACCCTCTTTTTTTGTTCAGTTTTTCGAAAATAGCACATTTTGTTAAAACTATGGCATTTTTTGTTAAGTATTATTGTGCAATTTTTACTATAATACATGTAGTCAGCGACAATAAGTAGTTTTGATGTAAGTAATTTCTACTAAATAATGTATACTATTTGGTCATTATTGCTTATGTTTAAACAATTTGTTGTCGATGTATGTGCACTCATGCAGACGGTTTTTAAAGTATTAAGAGGAGGATTTAAAAATGAGAAAAATGAGACGTGTTGCTGCTGTTGCTCTTAGTGCAGCTATGGTAGCATCAATGGTTACTGGATGCGGAAGCTCTAGTGACACAAGCACAGACACAAGTTCTGACGATTCAGCTACAGAGGCTACTACAGCAGCTTCTGACGATGCAGACACATCTTCTGATGATACTGCTTCAGACGATACAGCATCTAGCGAGTCAACAGGCGAGGGTGAGACTATCAATGTATGGGCATTCACAGATGAGGTTCCTAACATGATCAAGAAGTTCAAGGAGACACATCCAGACTTCAAGTATGAGATTAAGGAAACAATCATTGCTACAACTGATGGTGCTTATCAGCCAGCACTTGACCAGGCTCTTGCAGCTGGTGGAGAAGATGCTCCTGATATCTATGCAGCAGAGGCAGCTTTCGTTCTGAAGTATACACAGGGCGATATGTCATCATATGCATGTCCTTACGATGATCTTGGTATCGATACTCAGGCTGAGATCGATGAAGCTAAGATTGCACAGTACACAGTTGATATCGGAACTAACCCAGAATCAGGTAAGGTAGTTGGTCTTGGATATCAGGCTACTGGTGGTGCTTTCATCTACAGACGTTCAATCGCTAAGGATGCTTTCGGTACAGATGATCCTGCAGAGATCGCTGAAATCATTGGTGCTGGTTCAGGTAACTGGGATAAGTTCTATGAGGCAGCTGAGACTCTTAAGGGTAAGGGTTATGGTATCGTTTCTGGTGATGGTGATATGTGGCACGCTATCGAGAACAGCTCAGACTCAGGTTGGGTTGTTGATGGTAAGCTTAACATAGATCCTAAGAGAGAAGCTTTCCTTGATGAGTCAAAGAAGCTTAAGGATAACAATTATGATAATGATACTCAGGACTGGTCAGATGCTTGGTTCGCTGATATGAAGGGCGAAGGCGAGAAGGAAATCTTCGGTTTCTTCGGACCAGCTTGGCTCATCAACTATACACTTGCTCCTAACTGTGGTGGCGAGGCTGTTGGTGAAGGTACATACGGTGACTGGGCAGTTTGTGCACCTCCTATCGGATTCTTCTGGGGCGGTACTTGGGTACTTGCTAACAAGGATTCTGATAAGAAGGAAGCTATTGGACAGATTATTGACTGGATCACACTTAACTGTACAGAAGATGGTCTTCAGTATATGTGGGCTAACGGTACATTTAATGGTGAAGGCGGTACAAAGGACTGCGTAGCTTCAGCTACAGTTATGGATATGTCCGATGGTACACTTGACTTCCTTGGCGGCCAGAATATGTTCGACGTATTTGGTGAGGCTAACAGCTATGCAAATGGTAAGAACCTTACACAGTACGATGAGACAATCAATACATACTGGAGAGATCAGGTACGTCAGTACACAGCAGGTGAGAAGGACAGAGATACAGCTATCGCTGACTTCAAGCAGCAGGTTGCTGATAACCTTGCAGTAACAGTTGAGTAATACGCTCAGTACTAAATATTTAAATTAACAATTAAAACTATGGGATGATGGGTTAACGCCCACCATCCCATAATAATACTAATAAGGGTTGGAGGTTAGAGATGAAGAAGAAAAAACATAGCGAGGTTAGATACTCGAAATATGGTTATATTTTCAGTATTCCTTTTGTCGTAGCCTACCTTATTTTCCAACTTTATCCAATATTATATACAGTTGTGATTGGATTTACCAATATGCAGGGTGTTATTACTCCTGAAGTGCACATTCTAGACAATCCTTTTGCTAATTTCCAGACTATTCTAACAAGTCCGTCTTTCAGGAATGCTTTGAAGAATACGTTCACAATCTGGTTGGTAAACTTTTTCCCACAGATTTTATTAGCATTACTTCTCACAGCATGGTTTACGGACAGAAGATGGAATATCAAAGGACAGGGCTTATATAAAGTACTTATATATATGCCTAACATTATTACTGCGGCTACAATAGCTATTCTATTCAAATCACTTTTTGATTATCCTACAAGTCCAGCTCAGGATATTCTGACAACACTTGGGTTAATCGACAAACCAATCAATTTCCCTATCAGCAAATCGTTCTGTAGAGGAATTGTTGCATTCATCCAGTTCTGGATGTGGTATGGTTATACCATGCTTATACTTATATCTGGTGTTCTGGGTATCGATCCTGAGATATTCGATGCTGCCGAAGTAGATGGAGCAAATAAGACTCAGGTATTTTTCCAGATAACACTTCCAAACATAAGAACAATTATGTTATTCACACTGGTTACCTCCCTTATCGGTGGTCTGAATATGTTCGATATTCCAAAGCTTTTCATGCTTGGTGGACCGGACAACGCAACAACAACAGCCAGTGTGTTCATTTACAATCAGGCTTTTAGCGGAAGCTATATGTATAATAGAGCAGCAGCTGCTTCTATGATCATGTTTATCATAATCATGTTCTTCTCATCAATTCTGTTCTTCTTACTTAGAGAGAGAGATGATGGATATGGAACAACAAGTGGTAAAAAGAGAAAAAGCTACGCTAAGAAAGGGGGTGCTGCATAATGGCAACAGCAACACCTGAAACACTCTCTTATGATAGTGTACCAAAGCAGAATAGACCTAAAGCACATCATGGAATGAAGGTTGTAATTCATGTAGTTTGTATATTCCTTAGTGTACTTAGTGTACTTCCATTCTGGGTAATGATTGTAAACTCAACTAGGTCAACAACTCAGATTCAGCAGCATGCGCTGTCTCTGATACCATCTTCCTACATGGTTAATAACTTTAAGATACTGACAGGAAAGTCTTTCAATCCTCTTGTAGGACTTGGCAACTCACTTATCATATCAGTAGGTGCGACCCTCCTAACAGTATACTTCTCATCTTTGACAGCTTATGCTATGGTAGCATATGACTGGAAGCTTAAGAAAGCATTCTTCAGTTTTATTGTCGGAGTTATGATGATACCTGCACAGGTAACAATGATAGGTTTCTATCAGATGGTTTATAAGATCGGAATGACAAATAAGTTATCAATGCTTATTCTTCCAGCCATCGCTGCTCCTTCAACGGTATTCTTCATGAGACAGTATTTGTATCCTACTTTATCTATGGAGATTGTCCAAGCTGCGAGAATTGATGGTGCAGGTGAGTTCAGAATATTTAATACGATAGTTCTCCCTATCATGAAACCAGCTATAGCTACTCAGGCAATTTTCTGCTTCGTTAGTAACTGGAACAATCTGTTCACACCACTTGTACTTCTTACAAACAAAGAGAAGTACACAATGCCTATCATGGTATCACTTCTTAGAGGTGATATTTACAAGACCGAGTTCGGTTCTGTATACATGGGACTAACCCTTACAGTTCTGCCACTTATTGTAGTATATCTGGTACTTTCTAAATATATTATTGCGGGCGTAGCCCTTGGTGGAGTTAAAGGTTAATTATACATGTGGGGTTAAAAGTATTAAAATAGCCACGGAAGCAAAACTTCCGTGGCTATTATTTTTTTATTAATTTAAACGTTTGTATGATTTGAAGCTTTTGATGATAGTCTTAGTTTCTTATATTCGCTAGGAGAATAGTTTGTATACTTCTTAAAGGCCCTACAGAAGGATGGCAGAGTATTGAAACCAGTCTGGAATGCAATATCTGTTATAGGTTTCTCGGTCACAAGCAATTCTTCAGCAATATGTATACGCTTAAGTGTTAAATAATCGTGGAATGTATATCCAGTCTGAAGTTTAAATAACCTCATAAAATGGAACTTAGAAAATCCAGTATATTCAGCGGCCTGCTCTGTAGATATTTCTTCTGAATAATTGATATCTACATAACGGAGCAGTGAATTGATTCTGTTAATGGACTGTGATGTACTGTTAGTCTCATTTTTAACCAGATTCTCTGAATGCTTCGCGATAGCTACGAAGATCTGATACATTTTACTGTATACCGTTGTCTCCCAAAAGTTTGCGTTGGTAAAGTATACAGAGTTCATATCCATAAAGAGTTTATATACTTCACTATAAATGTCTGGACAAGTCTCTTCATTACATAGAAATGCATTGAAGAAGAGCGGCTCGATGCTCTTATAATCCCTAGAATTGAAGAAGTTATTCATTTCTATAAGATATATAAATCGAACTCCAACCTTATCGTTAATATATTCGTGAAGCATATTTGGCGGAATGAATAGAATATCGCCTTCTTTTAAGTTGTATTCGTGGTTGTTGGCGTGTATTTCGTAGTTATTCTGAATACATATAAAGGCTTCCATGGCATCGTGAGAATGCATCTCGTATCCTTCAGCCTGATTGTTGTACCATATACGAATATGTGAAGAAGAGCTGTAATTTACAAGCTCCTTCTTGTTGTGAACAACACGTCCTTCGAACTCTTTTGATGGTTGTTTCCATTTATCTGGAACATTTTCCCAAGGTTTTACGTCTCCCATATAAAAAAGCACCCTCCGAAAAATATTTCTTTAATCGTAAAATAATACATTTTTATCTCCGAGTATATGATAACTCAAAAGAGATGTTTTTTCAAATTGATTCCCAAAACTGAACTATATTATACGAATAAATGTGAGTTTATACACTAGCATTTTTTTGTCATTTTTTCTTACAATTTTACGTAAATGTCTTGTTGCTTTAAAGCGCTAAAAATAGTATAATAGTTTTCGTTGGGTTTTCGGGGGAATACTAGATATATTGTATCTCTGGAATATCCGACAAAGTACCTGAAAAGGAGATATAAGCCGTGATAAGTGAGGCTATGAAAGCAGTTGAAGTAGCTGAAAAAGACGCAGCTGAAAAACTTCAGTCAGCTAAAGCAAAGGCTGATGATATCCGTAAGGCTTCAATCGAAGAAGCTGAGGAGATGAAGCGTCAAGCTGAAGAAGGCTGTAAGGCTGATCATCTCGAGAAGCTCCGTAAGATGGAGTCTGATAGAGAAGCAGCTATCCAGCAGGCTAAGGTCGATGCCGAAGGCAAGGCTCAGAAAATGAAAGAGAGCATGCAGGCAAAGGAAAATGAAGCTATAGATGCTGTAATAAGTAAGATAATATAGAAAGGCGGATGTAACTTTGGCAATTGTTGATATGCGAAAGCTTTCTATATATGCTACGAAGAATCATCGTAAGGCTATATTGGAGTTTTTGCAAGAGATAGGTGCCATGGAGATAGATGCCCTCGATTCGAGCGAAGCTGGCTTTGAGATACCATTTGACAAGATGGATACTTCGAGCGAGAGAATCAGATTCCAGAAGATTGCTGATGAGATTGACTATGTCATAGATCTTCTGGCTAAGTATGATACCTCGAAGAAACCGCTTCTTAATCTTGAAAGTAAGCAGATTTCAATCAGCGAGTTTAGAGATGTCGAGAAGAATCGAAGGAAGATTTATTCGAAGGTAAAGGACGTACTTGATCTTGAAAAAGATATATTAGAGAGCAAGTCGACCATTACCAGGAAAGAGAATAAGATCGCCACACTGTCGCCATGGAGTAAACTAGATATCCCTTTAAATAGCGAAAAGACCAAGGCAACCAAGATATTTATTGGTACATTTCCAGAGTCTATCACCAAGGAACGTCTCTTTGAGATAGTTTCCGAGGGACTTGAGGAGCCAATACCTGTTACCGCAGAGATTCTGTATAACGAGAATCAGATAACAAATGTGTGCGTTGTTGCCACGAACAGGATAGCAGAAAAGGTTGAGGAAAATATGAGAGCACATGGCTACAGTAAGTTGCCATTCCTGTCTCATAGAGTTCCTGTCAAGGCTATAGAGAAAAGGCAAAATGATATCGTTGAAGAAGAAAAGAAGATAGAAGAAGCTGAGAAGAAGATTGCTACATATGCAGAGTTTATTCCTCAGTTTAAGATAGCTTCGGATTACTTTAGAACGAGAAGTGAGAAGTATAGAATACTCGGTACTATTCCTCAGTCTGATAAAGTATTCTTTATACAGGGCTGGGTTGAAGCTGCTCAGGCTGAACCGATAGCAAAAGCTTTGGAAGAAAAGTTTAGTGCTGTGGTTGAGATAGAGCAGGATGATGAGAATGCTCCAATAAAGCTTAAGAATAATCATTTTTCTGAAGCTTCTGAAGGAGTGCTTGAGTCTTATGGACTCCCAACCCATGGAAGAGTAGATCCGACGACAGTTATGTCACTGTTCTATGTATTCTTCTTTGGAATGATGCTGTCGGATGCGGGTTATGGACTGGTAATGTCTATCGTCTGCGGTATAGTGCTTCTAAAGTATAAGAGAATGGATAGTGGTCTTCAAAAGATGATTCGTCTGTTCTTCTGGTGTGGTCTGTCGACTGCATTTTGGGGATTCATGTACGGAGGCTTCTTCGGAGATGCTATAGATGTTATAGCACATACATTCTTTGATGTTCCGGAAACTACTCAGGTGCTTAAGCCTATATGGTTTGCACCTCTGGAGAATCCTATGAGACTTCTCATATACTGCATGCTCTTTGGACTTATTCACCTTTATGCAGGACTTGCTATGAAGGGTTATGAATATCTGAAGAATAAAGATGTAGTTGGATTCATCTCAGATATAATATCATGGTATATGTTCATTACTGGACTTGTAATGATGCTGGTACCTTCAAGTATCTTTGCATCAATTGCAGGTAAGCAGATAACATTTAGCCCTGCGCTAGTTACTCTTTCAAAGGTGCTTACAATTGGTGGAGTTGTGATAATTCTGCTGATGTCGGGAAGAGCTAACAAGAATTGGGGTCTCAGAATTGCTCTTGGAGCATATGATATCTACGGAGTTACAGGCTGGCTGTCAGATGTTCTGTCATATTCAAGACTTCTTGCACTCGGACTTGCAACTGGAGTTATCGCAAATGTTATCAATATGATGGCAAGCATGAATGGAAAAAGTGTAGTGGGAGCTATCATATTCGTAGTTGTGTTCATACTTGGACACACCCTCAATATACTGATAAATCTGCTTGGTGCGTATGTACATACAAACCGTTTGCAGTACGTTGAGTTCTTTGGAAAGTTTTATGATGGTGGCGGAAAGCCATTCACACCATTTAAAGCAATTAATAGATATGTAGAAATTAAGGAGGATTAAATTCATGTCAACAGGAGTTGTTATAGCGTTAATAGGAGCAGCACTTGCTACAATACTTGCGGGTGTAGGTTCAGCATTAGGAGTTGCAGCAGGTGGACAGGCTGCAGCAGGAGTAGTAAGTGAAGATCCAGCACAGTTCGCTAAGGTTCTTATCCTTCAGCTTCTTCCAGGTACACAGGGTATCTATGGACTTCTTGTAACATTTATCTCACTTTCACAGATTGGACTTCTTGGTGGAAATCTTGTAGAGCTTACAACAAAGCAGGGATGGGCATTCTTCGTAGCTTGTCTTCCAATCGCTCTTGTAGGTCTTGTATCAGCTGTATTCCAGGGTAAGACATCAGTAGCATCAATCGGTGTAGTAGCAAAGAAGCCAGATCAGTTCGGTAAGGCAATGCTTTTCCCAGCAATGGTTGAGACATACGCAATCCTTGCACTCCTTATCTCAATCCTTTCAGTTACAAACATATTGAAATAATACCAACTAAATACAGAGTGCGAGCAAGCTTGCTTGCATAGCACGATGGATTTATGTTGGTTAAAACAGCATGAGTGCGTAACATGTTTTATTTAAACATGCGGAGCACGAATACTGTTAGGAATTGCGAGGACAGTCCTCGATTATGAAATAATCGAGGATCCGAAGGATGCATTCTGCGAAAGCAGAATCAAGATTTGCAGAGCAAATCTTGCATATCTTCGAAGAAGATATGGCACAGCGAAGTGGAGCAATTTCATATTTAAATATATAAATGTGTATTTACCATTTACTGATTTAAAGATTGATTAGAAAGGAGCCCAGTATGGCTGGTATTGAAAGCATTACTAAGGAGATAAGCCTTGAAGCTGATAAAGAAGCTGCCGGAATTATCTCTGCTGCTGAAGAAGCTGCCAAGTCTCTGAAGGCTAAGACTGAGGAAGAATGTAATGTAATCAGAGCTGAATCTGATGAGAAGATAAGTCGTAAGCTTGCTTCGGAAGATAAGAAAACTCAGTCTCAGTGCGAACAGGCAGAAAAGCTGATCATGCTAAATGCTAAGCAGGAGATAATAGATGGAGTTCTTAGTAAGGCTAAGGAAAAGCTTCTTCATTTGGAAACAAAGGAATATTTCGATACATTATTAAAGTTATTAGAGAAACAGTCTCAGGCAGATAAGGGAATCCTTCTTTTAAATGAAAAGGATCTAACTAGAATGCCAGAAGATTTTGAGAAGTCAGCACAGGCTGTAGCTACAAAGAACGGTGGTATGCTTGATGTATCAAAAGAGACAGTGAATATAGACGGTGGATTTATCCTTAAGTATGGAAATATAGAAATTAATTCTTCATTTGATGCTTTATTTGAAGAAAATGAAGAAGAACTAGTAGATATAGTAAACAAAATGCTTTGGGCATGATCTTAAATAGGAGACGAAGATATGAGAGATGCGGATTACATTTACGCAGTTGCCTGTATCCGTGCTAAAGAGAAAACACTTCTAAATGATGCTGATGTCCAGACCATGGTTGGAATGAAGAGTGAGAAAGAGGTTTTATCTTACCTTACAGAAAAGGGCTGGGGAGATGGATCATTAGATCCTGACATGGAAAAGGTTCTTTCTGAAGAGGAAGAAAAGCAGATGAAACTGCTGAAGACTCTTGGGGTAGATGAGAAGATTATTGATACACTCTTTATACAGGAAGTTTATCACAATCTTAAGGCTGCTATAAAAGAAGTCTGTACAGGTCTTGATGATAGTCAGGCCTTCTATGAACATGATAAGTATGGCAAGAAGGTACTGATGGATATCATTAGAGAGAAGGATTTTGAAAAACTCCCTCAAGATATGGCAGTTGTGGCTGAAAAGGCATTAGATCTTATGTTAACCACACAAGATGGTCAGCGTCTTGATGTTATGATAGATAGAGCATGTCTTGATGCGATAGAGAAGGAAGCTGCAACAACAAAGGACAAGTTCCTTGCTGATTACGCAGAGACTAAGGTTGTCATTTCTGATATTAAGATAGCAGTTAGAGCGGCAGATACCAAGAGACCTCTTAGTATGATTCAGGATGCTTTGGCACCAAATAGAAAGTTTGATGTTAAACAGCTGGCTGTAGCTGCAGCAACAAATCGAGAGGCGGTATATGAATTCCTTAGCAGGGCTAGTTACAACCAGGCAGTAGAAGCGCTTAAGGATTCATTTTCTGCATTTGAAAAATGGTGCGATGATTACGTAATGAGCACCCTTATGAATCAGAAGACAAATATACAGTCTAGTGGACCTATAGTTGCATTTTTCCTAGCTAAGCAAAATGAGATAAGAACTGCACGAATCATTATGACTGCAAAGGCAA
>Ga0256404_1003726_pt1 | contig 30241 bp, 31 predicted proteins | sample RumenRJG_01DNA_FD_185990 | JGI IMG/M metagenome (GOLD analysis project Ga0256404, IMG submission 185990) | Bovine rumen microbial communities from Lethbridge, Alberta, Canada - RJG_01 | ecosystem: Host-associated > Mammals > Digestive system > Stomach > Rumen | place: Canada: Alberta | collected...
TGTCGTAAGGGGTCTTCTCTGGTACCAGTAGTTTGCCTTATAGATTGAACTGTACACTGGATCGTTAAAAGCAGGCGCATCAGTTGGTTGTGGTTATCTTATCCGTTTTGTAAAGTTAATGACATTGGACAAAATCAGTGATTATCACCCTTGTCGGTGCGCTGTTAACCTTTATTTCCGTGTTCGTGCCTTTGTATTCCGTCGATATCCTGGACGAGAAGGTTTCCTGTAACTATTTTTCACTAAATAAGCTCGCAACTGATTTTGACGTAGACCGTGGCATTTTAGGAATCTACACTGTCATTGGTCTTTTATTCCTCGTATTTGCCATTGTGGCGGTCATCATGAAACTAAAGGGCAGCCATGAAACGGCCAGGACCCTCTCCGTTATCGCCGTCGGACTGGCCATCGCCATGGTCGCCGTGACAAAAGCTGAAGTTTCATCTACTTACGATTATTTAGCACAAGGCAGCGGACCGTTCCTGTGCCTTGTCGGAACGATTGTGGAATTGACAGGCACAATTATGAAAAACTGAACCTGTGGATGTACCTGGGCGATGGGTGCGTCGGAACTATGGATGCGCCGGTTCTCAGGATGCACCTGAGCGATGGATGCACTGGCACTATGGATGTTCTGGGACTTTGGATGCGCCTGGGTTATGGGCGTGTCGGATCCCTGCGTTACACGAAATATGAGGAGGAAATAGGATGGGATTTTTTGACAATCTTGGAAGTAAAATAAACGATGTCAGCAATCAGGTAAGCAGCAAACTGAAGGATTCCGGTGAACAGCTGCGGCTTAGTAACGAAATCAGTCAGCTGAACAAACAGGTAGCTCAGAAGTATCAGCAGCTGGGGGAGATGGTCTACAAGGCCTACAAAAATAAACCGGATGAAGCTCCAGACTGCGAATCGGTGTATGCCGAAATTGACGAGCTGCAGAAGGGGATTGATGAAAGAAATTCAAGAATCAACACCCTCAAGGCGCAGATCGTCTGCCCGTTCTGTGGAAAAACGATTCAGGCAGATGCCGCCTTCTGTCCTTTCTGCGGTGCAAAGATCACCCAGCCGGAACCGGAACCGCCAGTCTCTGATGAACCGGTAAAAGTATGTCCGAACTGCGGAACACATGTGGAAGATAATGCCGCCTTCTGCCCGAACTGCGGCACAAAGCTGACTTGAAATTAACGGACACAAAGGATATCGAAGGGGCTGCCGCAATAGATGAAGCGACAGCTCCTTTTAGTTTGATAAGAAAAATCCGATTGGAAAGGCTGCCGCAACTAATTGTTTTAGTGCGACAGCCCCTTTTTTGTTTTTTCCGAGGCAGTGGGCAATTCAATTTAATTTGATATCTTCCGGAGTGGGATGCCAATTCAATTAATAGATCAACAAGGATTAATTTTGTTATTTACCATAATAAAAATATTGCAATAAAAAGCAACATATATAATCTTTCATAAATTAATAGAATGTAATATAATACATCAGTATGGATTAATGATATATGGACATTTGATAATGCAGTATAATGAGTAATATAAGTTAATGAATGATTAAATTATATTTTAAAATTACAATCATACATATACGATGATTCACATGTATATGAAATGCTTCATAAGTACAGACATCAGAATCATATAGTAAACTGAAAAGGTAAGTAAGAGACATTTAATTAACGCTGCATCTGGCCGGGATGGTATACCTTTCGGTCTGTGCAGCATTTTTGCCATTAACCGGCACCCGGATTGCCAGAGTGGGCAGCGGCACAGATTCATCATTCAGGAAGGAACAGTAAATCCAGGAGATGAACAGGAAGCCGATGGTACATTCAGGGGCTCTTAGCTGCTCTTATGAGCGAGGCGAATATAGAAACAGGAAGTTAAGGATTTTTCCTCTTTCAGATTTCCAGGGGGAGTACAGATCAATATGGAAGCAGGCAGACCGGATAAACAAAGCAGTTTTTTACATGATCTAAAACTTCGATCTATAAAACTACTCAACATCGTACTGATGACGATACCATTTGCCGCCGCATGGTATCTGGTTCTGCGGAATAACATCGTTTCTCCTTACTACATGCGGGGAAACTGGCTGATTATTTTTGTTTACTTTATGCTTTACAGCATTCTGGGAAGAACCTATGACGCCTTTCTGGTTTCCTATAATCAGATTTCCGAGATGGTTTACAGTCAATGCCTGGCTGCATTTCTTGCCGGGTTCTTTTTGTACATTATCACATGGCTTCTGGCACAGCATCTTCCCAATATCGGCCTGTTCCTACTGGTTTTTTTGGCACAGGTATTAATCTCCATACTATGGTCTTGCGCCGCGCATCAGTGGTATTTCAGGACGTTCAAGCCAAAGCGGACCTTTATTGTCTGGGATATGCGAAAGGGAATGACCAATCTGATTCAGGAATACGGTTTATCCAGGAAATTCCAGGTCGTCGGCAACTGCCGGGCTTCCGAATGCGTAGCCGATCTGGATCAGCTGAACGGGATGGAGGCTGTGTTCCTTACCGGTGTTCACAGTCATGACCGCAACACGATAATCAAATACTGTGTGGAACATCATATTACTACGTTTATCATACCCCGGATCGGAGATGTGATGATGAGCGGGGCAAAACAGATGCATATGTTCCATCTTCCGATTCTGAGGCTGGACAGATACAGTCCGACACCGGAATACTTGTTTTTGAAGCGTCTGTTTGACTGCGTTTTTGCTGTCATCGGTCTTGTCGTTCTGTCACCGGTTCTGCTGGTTGTTGCAGCTGCCGTTAAAAGATATGACGGTGGCCCTGTGCTGTACAGGCAGTGCAGGCTTACAAAGGACGGGAAAAAATTTGATGTCCTGAAATTCCGGAGCATGCGTGTGGATGCCGAAAAAGACGGTGTGGCCCGGCTTTCGACCGGAGACGCCGATCCACGGATCACGCCGGTCGGGCGTGTACTCCGGCGGTTCCGCCTGGATGAACTTCCGCAGCTTTTTAATATTCTAAAAGGAGACATGTCCTTTGTAGGTCCCAGACCGGAACGGCCTGAAATTGCCGCCGAATACGAAAAAGAGCTTCCTGAATTTCATCTAAGACTTCAGGCAAAATGCGGACTTACCGGCTATGCTCAGGTATTCGGGAAATATAATACAACCCCTTACGACAAACTGCAGATGGACCTGATGTATATCGCCACCCCAAGCCTGGCCATGGATATCCGAATAATATTCGCAACCATAAAAATACTGTTCATGAAAGATAGTACCGAAGGAATCGCGGAAGGGCAGACAACCGCAAGTAGCAATGAGCCCGGAAAGCCTTGAAATTGCTGAGGTTTTGATGATGGACGGTTGAGAAGCGTCGATTATGAACAGGTAAATCTTTTATGAACAGTACAGGTTTGGGTACGAGAAAGAGGGAGAGAGTAGGTAGCTATTGTGGACGACAAATATTCGGTCTTAATGTCCGTTTACTACAAAGAAAAACCTGAATATTTGCAGCAGAGCATTGAGAGTATTCTCAATCAGACCGCGCCCACAGATGACTTCGTACTGGTCTGTGACGGACCTCTCACCCCGGAACTCGATTCTGTTATTAGCAAGTATACCACACTCCACGTAATCCGGCTCAAGGAAAATGGGGGCCTGGGAAGGGCACTTAACGAGGGCATGAAACACTGCCAGCACGATCTTATTGCTCGTATGGACTCTGATGATATCAGCAGGCAGGATCGCTGCGAGAGGGAGTTAGCAGTCTTCCGTGATCACCCAGAAGTGGACATCGTCAGCGGAACGATCGAGGAGTTCATCACTTCACCTGATGAGGTGTACAGCCGAAGAGTCCTGCCGGAGAAGAGTGCGGAGATTGTCGAGTTCGCCAAGAAGCGCAATCCATTCAATCACCCGTCTGTCATGTACCGGAAGTCAGCAGTGGAAGCCGCTGGCGGGTACAAGGACTTCTACCTGCTAGAGGATTATTTTTTGTGGATACGAATGATCCAGCGGGGAAGTCAAGGGTACAACATCCCGGAGCCTGTCCTGTGGATGAGAGCTGGGAGTGACCTGTACAAGCGGAGAGGCGGCTGGGAATACGTCAGCTCTGAGAAGAAGCTGTTCAGCTATATGCTAGCGAAGGGTTTCATCAGTAAGGGCGAATACACAACAGCGATGATCAGCCGGGCAGCGGGAGCAATGGTCCCGAACTCCGTAAGGAGTTTTTTGTATAAGAGGATGTTGAGAGGATGAAGATCGGAATTCTTACATACTACGGAGTGCACAACCACGGAGCAGTCCTTCAGGCGAATGCGCTGAAGAGCGTCCTTGAAGCACAAGGGCATGAAGTGAAATTCCTGACCTTCAATCGCAGTTACGAATACATCCCAGCGGAGCAAACAAAAAAGTATAAGATCAGTCCTGCCAGCATCGGATTTTACGCTAAATACATGACACAAAAGGGTGTTGGCAATATCGTCTATAATCTTGAAAAGAGCAAAACGCTGAAGGAATACCGCCAGACGCATTTTGATCTTTCCACGCCATATGATCGGTTCGATGGCGACGCTATTATCATTGGCAGTGACGAAGTTTTCAGTCTGGAAATAGGTTATAATCCTATATTATACGGGTTGGGTTTGAATTGCAATAAGGTCTTGAGCTATGCTGGATCCTTTGGCCCTACAACGATAGAAGATGTTGATCGGCTGGCGAAAAGAGAGAAAATTACCAAGGGTCTGAGTGGCATGGCAGCAATCAGCGTCCGAGATCAGAACTCTCAGAGCGTGGTGAAGGAGCTGACAGGGAAGGATGTACCTCTAGTCTGTGATCCGGTCATTCTCTATGGATATAGTAAGGAGATGGGCAAGAAGCATGACAGTGAATACATTCTTGTCTATGCCTATGATGGTCGGATGAATGATCCTGATGAGGTACAGAAGATCAAAGCCTTTGCTAAAGCCCACTATAAGAAACTTTACTCTGTCGGATACCATCATAAGTGGTGCGATCGCAATGTAAACGTCAGTCCGGATCAGTTGCTGCAGTTGATCAATAATGCTTCATTTGTTATCACTGATACATTCCATGGTTCTGTGATGTCCATCATCTGCAACACACCGATGGCAGTCAAGTTAAGGGATAATTCAAACAAGCTAAGATATCTCATGTCAGAGTATGGCTTAGAAGATCAGATTGTTGATGACTTCGGAGATTTGGACCGAGCAGCTGCCAACAAGATAGATTTCAATGAGGTTAACCAGAAGGTTTTAGAGAGAAGACGGTTCTCTATGAATTATTTGGTTAATGCACTGAGGAAGTAAGAATGGAGAATAACGGAAAGGTATCGATTATCGTACCTGTCTACAAATCGGAAGCATTCCTGGATAAATGCGTTTCTTCAATACTCAATCAAACTTATCAGAACGTAGAACTGATCCTTGTTGATGACGGGTCTCCGGACAATAGCGGGAAGATGTGCGATGACTATGCCGCTAGGGATAATCGGGTAGTTGTTATACATAAGGAGAACGGCGGTACCTGTGAAGCTAGGAATGAAGGACTGAAGAGGGTAACAGGGCAGTACCTGATGTTTGCGGATGGCGACGACTGGCTTGCAGAAGATTGCATAGAATATCTGATGTCCATTATGAAGAAGACCGGTTCAGATATGGCTATGACTGATTGCGTATTCACTACTCGTAATCTGAAGCAGAACGATGCGGACTTTTTGAAGAGGTTGACACCAGAGCAGGCAGCATGCGAGATTCTATATGTTAAAACGCCGGTTGGCCCATGGAACAAGTTATACACAACAGAAATTATTAAAAAGAATAATCTGACCTTCTCTGTACCGTGGTTTGGTGAAGGACTGTGGTTTTCTGTTATGGCAGCGCAGTATTCTCACTCCATCGCTTATGGCCATCGGAAAATCTATATATATAGGAAGAATAACCCGAATAGCGGGACGACAGAGAGAAATGTTCAGCATGGATTGAATTCGCTCCAAAACATTAAGTATATCAAAGATCAGTTGGTGGTAAGGACACCAGCGACAATTCATGCTGCAGACTGGCATATCTGGAATAATTACTTCAACCTGATCATGTTCATTGTTGGCGCACATGCAGAGAAAGAATACGCAAAGGAATATAGAGAGGCTCTCCATATGGTGAGGAAGATGGAGCCGTCAGTGTTCAAAAATTCCGATCTAAGTGGTAAGAGGAAAGCTTATATCCTTGGAGTTAGCATGTTTCCAAGAACAGCTGCTAAGTGTGCATTGAGGTTGAAGAAGTATATGTTCAAGAAAGATATACAGAACGTAAGTTCTGTGGGGGGGGGGTAACAGAAAATTGTAATATTCTGAATATCTCGATCTTTGAACTGGAAGGAGCTGTAGCATGACTTCTTCCAATCCAAAGGTTTCAGTAATTATCCCTGCTTATAATATTGAAAAGTACATACAGTACTGCGTTGATTCTGTCTTAAAGAACACCTATGAAAATTTTGAAGTAATCATAGTAAATGACGGATCAACCGATAGGACTGAAGACGTATGTAAAGATCTATTATTAGATCCACGAGTTCGCTTGATTTCGCAAGGTAACCAAGGGGTGAGCGCAGCAAGGAATACTGGAATCAGGGCTGCCAATGGCGATTACATCACATTCATTGACGGGGATGACTTTGTTGATGACGATTATCTGACATACTTCGTAAATCTTGCGGAGAATACGGATTCAGAATTCTGTATTTCAAAGTATTGTTACAAGAAACGGGGAGAGCAGCAGGCCAAGGATATTAGGACTGAAGTTTATTCAAATTTGGATGCTACAGCATTGCTCCTTTCGGACGTTGTAGTAGTTGGCTGTTGGAACAAACTCTATAAACGATCATTCCTTATAGGAAATAACATCTGGTTTAATGAGGACTTATTCTATGGGGAAGGATTACAGTTTATTACCACCTGTGCATTAAAGGCGCCCCACATTGGAGTTGGCGATAAAAAGGTTTATTACTATAGGCGTAATAACGCAGCTTCAGCAACGACCAAATTCAATATTGAGAGTGTGCTGAATGGCGAAAAATCTATTGATCGTATTGAATCCAGAATAAATCAGATAAACGACTATTTGGATGCGATGCTTCTGCAGCATAGGTGCATGTACTATGTAGGAGCGTTAGTGAAAATCAGGAATAATAACCTTCAGACAAAATACCCGAATGATTATCATAGATGGGAACAATTCCTTCATCAATCAATTGGAAAGGTACTCAGGAATAAATACATCTCAAAGTATAGAAAAGCCTTGATACTAGGAGGATGCGTATCACCTTACTGTCTTGGTAAGCTCGATACTATCCGAAGACGAAGGATAGCAAAGCATAGTGTGTCATAGAGCAAGGAGAAGAAGTGGCAAACGTTAAGAAACTGGTCAGACATGTTGTATCTGCAGTAAAAATGAAAAATGTTGTTCCAGTGTATCAGACTATAAAAGACTCAGAGGAACTTAAGGGAAAAGTTGCGCTGATTGTAGGTGGCACAGGTGGAATAGGTTTAGCCATTGCAAAAAGTTTGCTGTCGAGTGGATGTAAGGTTATAGTGACCGGTACTCGAGAAGAGTCCATCAATAATGCCATTTTCAAATTGGGGGGGGTGAACAATAGTTCTGTAAAGGCTATTAAAATAAATGCTAGCGATGTAGATAGCTTTAACGGAAAGGTTCAAGAAGCAGTTAATTGTTTTGGGAAACTTGATATCTTCATTAACAGTGCTGGTGTTCATACAGAGCATGTTGACTTTTGGAGTATGACTTCTGCTGAATACGACAGAGTGATGAACATCAATTTAAAGGGCACTTATTTCCTTTGTCAGTCAGTTGCCAGGTACATGGTGAATAATAAGGTCCATGGACATATTCTACTGGTTTCTTCTTCACGAGGACTTGAACCTGCATGGTCTCCATATGGCATCTCAAAGTGGGGAATCAACGGTTTGGTTAAAGGGCTTGCTGAGATTCTTATAGAAAAGGGAATAATTGTTAATGGAATTGCTCCTGGGTCTACAGCAACAGCACTAATCGGTGTTTCAACGGATGACACGATATATTCAGAAGAGAATAAGGTAGGGCGGTTCATCCTGCCAGAGGAAGTAGCAGAAGTTGCAAAGTTACTTGTTAGCCCGGCTGGGGATATGATTGTTGGAGAAGTTGTTCCAGTGTCCGGTGGGCGAGGAACATTTGATATAAGGTAAACAGGAAGATTGATATGACAGTTACGGTTTTGATGTCTACATATAATGGAGAGAAATATCTGCGAGAACAGCTTGATAGTATTATAGGTCAGCAAGGTGTTGACGTCAGAATTGTAATTCGTGATGATGGTTCTACAGATAATACTCTTCAGATTTTAAATGAATATGAAGAGAAGTACGATTTCATTACTATTGAAAACGATGGTAGGAACTTAAAGCCGTGTAAATCTTTTTTTAAATTAATATGTGAGCACACTGATAGCGAATATTTTGCGCTTTCTGATCAGGATGATATCTGGGATAAGGATAAGCTTTACACCGCAATATTGATGCTCGAAAAATTTGATCCAGAAAAACCGGTAATGTATTTTTCAAATCTGCGTATTGTGGATGAAAACAACAAGTTCTATAGAAACTCACATAACATCCGACGCGACATGAAGAATAAATATAGGACGTTAATAGAAACTGCCGCAACAGGATGCACAATAGTTTATAACAAACAATTAGCAAAAATCGCATCGAAGGTCCGGCCCAATACTTTCTCTATGCACGATACATGGATTTACATGACATGTGCATTCTTTGGAAATGTAGTATACGACTTTGAACCACATATTAATTACCGGCAACATGGTAACAATGTGGTAGGGACGTCTCTTACAAAGAGAAGATTTCCTAAAATCAAAAATGAAGTGAATAGGTTCTTTAATCGCAATCTACAACCAAGATTTGATAATGCAGTTGAATTTCTAAGAGAGTTTGGAACAGAACTGCCAGAGGAAGATTTAGAAAAGGTCCTAGAAATTGTCAACTATAAGAGAACTAGACAATCGAGAAAACAACTCATGAACGATACCGATATTATTCCGGAAAATGGTTTTAACCGATTCAGGTTACGAATGCTTATCCGCCTTGGGATAGTATGATTAGGAAGGTTTTGTGTACATGCAGAAATCTACAGTATCACATGGAATATTTCTTGACTATAGAAGACTTAGCACAATAATATACGCTATCTCTTTTGTATTACTCTTTTTGAGTACGTTTTATTTCAAGTTTTTCTGGAATATTCCGAATGTGGCGTTCTTACTATTAAATTTAGTATGTTTTTTAGGATATGGAGCTTGTCATACCATTTATGTTTCAAAACAAGATGAATTGATACTATTTCTTCTAGTAGCTTTTATTCTGCTTCATGTTTTTTCAAACAATGGAACCGGAAGCTTGGGAATGATGCTTACTGCGGCTTGCATGTCCTTCTTAATACTAGTTGAGCCGCAGGATAAGTTATTAATTTTGAATCTAATTACTACTATATATGCTACGATTTGTTTTATTTCCCTTATTGGATGGATTCTAGTATGCATATTTCATATATATTTACCAATGCATATAAGTCAATATGGATTTTATAAGTTTTATGATTATGGTATTTTCAACATTCGAGTTGAAGGTATTTCTTTTTCAAGATATTTAGGTATGTTTATTGAGCCAGGGTATACTGGTGTGATGTGTGCATTATTGCTTACGGCTAATGGTTATAATCTTAGGAAAGTTAGCAATCTTATTTTACTCATCAGTGCATTGTTCACATTGTCACTTGCTACATATTTATTGATTCTGTTTTATTTCTTGTTTTATAAGTTTTCTGTTAAGAAGTTAAAAATTGCAGCGGGAATTCTTGTTATAGCGATTATCGGGCTGATTATAATAAAATCAAATCCCAATCTTTCAGCCACCTTGGACTATTTTGTTGGAAACCGAATTAATAAAATGTTTAATGGAAATATTTTTGGCAATAGGTTTTCGAATGATTTCTCACAATATTATCGTAGAAATATCTTGAGAAATCCCTGGAACTTAGTTTTGGGAGTTGGTTCAGAAGAATTGAACAGTATGGGATTTGCTTCAGCCGGTTACCGTGTATTTATTGCACAAGACGGAATATTAAATTTGATCATTGTGGTGATTTTTCACTGGCTGTTGTGTGCAGGATATAATATTCGGAATACGCAACCAAATTGGAAGGGCAGACTATTTTTTATCATATGGCTTTTTAGCTTTATTGATATTTCTTATCCGACATGGGCGAGTTTTATTATCACCATGGTATGTGGTTCAACAAATATGTATATTAATAGCGAATATCAATCTGTAGGTGATTCAATATGAAAATATTATTTGCGAATAGAAAAAACTGCATGGAACGCAAGGGAGGAGATACTTTCCAGATGCTATATACCAAAGAGTATCTGGAACGAGAATATACAGATATTTCTATTAAAATCATAACTGATGCAGACGAAATAAAAAACTATGTGGATTATGATATAATTCACATTTTCAATATGCAATATTATTCTGAGACACTTAAGTATATTGAGGAGTCAAAAAAATATAATAAAACAATAGTGCTTTCTCCTATATATTGGTCAAAATTGGATGCTGTGTATATTGCTAGAATGTACCGAATTTGGGCTAATATGGCACTTCTGCATGCGTGTGAGCCAATTAAGAAAATTATTTCATTTCACCCCGGACCAAATGGGTATTTGAGTAAACAATATATCAATAAGTATAAGAAACTTCTTGACCAGGTAGACTATCTGGTACCTAATTCCAATGAGGAATTGTCTATTATCCGAAAAGAGTTTCATTTTAGTCAATCAGTAAAAACCTTCGTAGTTCCTAATGCAATTGTCCTCAATAAGGGCCAATTTGAAAATAAACATTATTCTGATCTTAAGCAATATAGGGGTTGTATTCTAGAGGTTGGTCGAATTGAACCAATAAAAAATCAGCTTGGTGTAGTATTGGCATCAATGAGGAATAACAGACCTATTATTTTTATTGGGTTGGACAGCAATCCAAAATCGAAATATTCAAAGGAATTACATCGCGTTGCGACAAAACGCGGGAATGTGTACTTCATGGGCGAAATGAGTCAAGATGAAGTAAGGGAATTTTATCGGATTGCAGGAGTTCATGTTTTACCTTCATTTAGGGAATCACCCGGACTAGTGACGCTTGAAGCTTTATACGAAGGCTGTAATGTTGTCGTTGCAAATAGTAAATATTGCCCGATAGATTATTATTCATTGAACAAGTATGGTACGGTCTGCGATCCTTATTCTATTAAATCTATTCAAACAGCAATAGATACGGCCATTTCAAGCAATAAGAAAATTAAGCCAGATGCTTCATACTTTGATTTTATATCTTATTCGAATGTTGCAAAAAAAATGCATGAAATTTATCTTTCTTTGTAAGCAGGAGTTAGCTAATGCATAATAGAAAAAACATGTTCTGGGCATTATGCAGTCAATTAGCAATAACTCTACGAGGATTAATCTTACCAAGTTTATTTATTCATACTTTTGGTTCAAGTGTTAACGGCTTAATTTCCTCTATTACACAATTCTTGAGCTTTATCACATTACTAGAGGGTGGCTTAGGCGCTGTAGTTCTAGCAGAATTATACCGTCCCATAGAGTTACATAAAGATGATGACATAATTAAAATATTATGTGCTTGCCAGCGGTTCTTTAATCTGTTGTCAGCAGTCTTTATTGGTTATACAGCAATCTTAGCGGTTATATATCCGCTGTTAATAAAAAAGGACTATGGGTTTGTTTTTACTGCATCGTTGATAATCATAATGAGTTTATCGACTCTGATAGAATACTTATTTTCTATAACGAACAAACTCCTTTTGCAAGCTGAACAAAAATTTTATGTAGTAAGCGCAATTCAGACAATTACAACAGTTATTAATGTCATATTAACTGTTGTATTAATAAAGATATATCCATCTGTGCATTTGGTGAAGTTTGGTTCGGCATTAATTTATCTTGCTCAACCGATTGTATTTTCTCATACTGTTGAAAAAAAGTATCAAGTAAGATTCTCAAAGCTAAAAAAATATAAGGGATATAAACTAGAAAATCAATGGAGTGGATTTGCCCAAAACCTTGCTCATTATATAAACATGAATACGGATATTATTCTTATTACTATTGCCTTGTCTTTGGCTGATGTAAGTGTGTACTCAGTTTATATGTTAGCAGTAAATGCATTGCGAACGATTTTTGTTACTATTAATAATAGTTATCAGAGCGCTTTAGGAAAATATTATGTAGAAAAGAATCCAGATACTCTAAAAACTAAGTTTGATAAGTTCCAAACATTAAATTGTTTATTATCTTTGGTACTTTTTAATACTTGTTTGCTTTTAATAAATGGTTTTGTATCAACTTATACAAAGGGTATATCAGATGCCAGCTATTATCAGCCTATATTTGCAATTATTATCGTTTTGGCGAATATGATATATTCTATACGTGAGCCGTACAGACTCTTAGTATTAGCTGCTGGAAAATTTAAGGAAACGAACTTCGGTTCAATAATGGAAGCAATTCTGAATTTTGGAATATCTATCTTACTAGTATATCGCTTCGGCTTAATTGGCGTTGCCATTGGTACTTTGATAGCAATTACTTATAGATTAATATACTTTCTGTATTTCTTACGAAGAAATATTCTGTATAAAAATTATTTAAATTATCTTTACTTGATACTAGTTTGTGCATTAGTTTCTATAATCAATATACTGGTATATTTATATTCCCCAGTTCAAATACAGTCATGGATAGATTTTATTGTTAAGGGAATAGTAACTGTCATTTTTGAGGGAATCATAACGGGAGTATTATACATATTCAGTTGTAAAATATTTCGAAAGGAAATGTATCTGAGCATTAAGGATTTTAGAAAATGAAGAAAATAATGTTGGTCTTCGGCACAAGGCCTGAAGCAATAAAAATGTGTCCTCTAGTGAATGAGCTGAAAACACGATCTAATATACAGACTGTGGTCACTGTGACTGGCCAGCATCGCCAAATGCTTGATGCCGTGCTTGAGGTCTTTAATGTAGTGCCGGATTATGATCTTTCCATAATGAAGGAAAGACAGACGTTATTCGATATCACGACGAATATCCTGAACGGAATCAAAGAGGTATTGGAAAAAGAAAAACCTGATGTAGTCTTGGTACACGGTGATACATCCACTACCTTTGTGACTGCTCTTGCATGTTTTTATCTTCAGATTCCAGTTGGCCATGTTGAGGCTGGGCTCAGAACCTACAATATATACAGCCCATACCCTGAAGAGTTTAACCGGGAAGCGGTATCCATTATCTCTCAGTATAATTTTGCACCGACAAAGCTCTCTTATGACAATCTTGTAAAAGAAGGTAAAGATCCAAAGAAAATATGGATAACCGGTAATACTGCTTGTGATGCATTAAGAACGACAGTACGGGAGAGCTATTCAAATCCTGAACTTGACTGGGCTGCAGGTTCTAGACTTATTCTCATCACTGCACATAGAAGAGAAAATCTTGGCGAGCCGATGCGGCACATGTTCAGGGCAATTAGAAGAGTTATGGATGAGCATCCTGATGTTAAAGCCATTTATCCGATCCATATGAATCCAGCAGTTCGAGAGATTGCTGATGAAGTATTCAAAGGAGAGGATAGGCTACATCTCATCGAACCACTCGATGTTCTGGACTTTCACAATTTTATGGAACATAGCTACCTGATTCTCACTGACTCTGGTGGGATCCAGGAGGAGGCACCTTCTCTTGGCAAGCCTGTTCTTGTAATGCGCGATACTACAGAAAGACCGGAAGGCATTAAGGCTGGCACTCTGAAACTAGTCGGAACTGACGAAGAAACAATATATAAAGAGTTTAGCAGACTGCTTAGCGATAAGAATGAGTATGACAAGATGAGTAAAGCTTCAAATCCGTACGGTGATGGACATACATCTGAAAGAATTGCAGATATTCTGGAGTTTGGTGAAATAAAACCTGAGCATACGGTAGAAGCTTATCTGCAGAAATAATCCCACCCCCCACCATCCCCATGTCAGCAATGTAGTAACCCTGGCCATGGCGAGGGGGATTGGTGTGAGAGTAGGAGTGCAAAAAAAAAGATTTCCAGGCTTGGGGCTGCGAGGCCCCGGCGAGGATTCACAAGTGTGACTTGTAATGTGTGACTAGAAAGGAATGGATATTCCCATGAAAGAAAACGACGGACGCAGGCGAGAGAAGAAAAATCCAAGTGCTGACTTTATCGAACAGATCTGTTCTCTCTACAACGATATCTATGACGATCGGGAAGAAGACAGCAGCATTGGAGGGGACGACTGGGCTCCGGGGAAGACGGCTCTCCACACTTCACTCAATTCGTTCCAGAAAGAATTAGAAGAATATGGTATAAAACTCTCCACGGCAAAGATCCGGAAGATCCTGATCACGGGTGGATGCTGGACTACGGAGCGGAGCAGGGAGGTAGGAGAGCTATATGCTAAGTACAGGTCTGTGGCTCGGGTCGCCAAGGAGCTTGAGCTATCAGAGACACTGGTGAAGACCTATTTGCCATATAAGAAGGTTGTATATGACCTGGAAGAGAAAAGCGGAAATGCTCGAAGAGTTGAGCGGTGGAGAGAGAAGAGGAAAAAATAACAACACACAGAACAACAATACACAGAACATAACACACAGAAAAACAACGACACACAGAACAACAACACCCCGGAGTGGTTTTCAGGCCGCTCTGGGGTATTTTTTTGCCACACGGTTAGATAAAACTAACATATGTTGAATAGAAGAGCCTCGGCGGCTGTGGTATCGCTCCACGGCTTCCGAGGCTCTTTGCGTCAAGATTACTTGAAGTACTTAGCTGCCGGTTTCTTCAGCGCCTTGCAGGTGGAGTAGACCGTCTGGTCTTTCATACCCAGATCGGCTGCGATCTCTGTCGGCTTATCACCCTTCGCAAGACCTTCTGCAATCTGCTCGGCGTTGGCATGCTTGTCATCCTTCAGGCTCTCGTAGAAACCTTCGCACATCATCTTGGAGATTACGGTTTCCTCAGTATTTTCCTTTGCGACGGCTTCATAACCGTTCTCTTCCAGTATCCCATAAGAAACGGGCTTACGAGAACGCTCCTCCCTTTCGGTGAAGTACGGGCAGTTGGCATCGCACTTCTTGCGGCAGACGACGAGCTCCTTGCGCTTTCCGGGAATCTGGCATCTGGTGTCTTCCTCGTACTGAAGGTTTGTAGTACGGATATCATTCTGGTTGTACTTCTTGATCTTCGCCTCGACTTCAACGACCATGACGATGCCGGAGCCTTCAGAGACGTTGTACTTGTCCGCAACGATCAGGCAGGACGGGATGTGGTTGAACTTCACTGCATCATGATCCATCGGATAGTAGTCCAGAACCTTTCCCTTGTGGGGAGCCAGCTTTCCGTTCAGATCGATGATGATTTCAGTGATGCCAAGATTCATCAGCATAGAGCTCTGTTCGGCGGTAAGCTTTACTGCCTTCTGCTGATCGGTGCAGGGTGTTGCTACGACGTTATTCAGGTTATCAAGGAACAAAATTACGACTGCTTTTGACATTTTACGTATCCTCCGTTGTCGTGCGGAGAACCGTAAAATGACGACAGCCAGCTCAAAGTTTTTGACATTGGACCACCTCATTCGGATTTCTCCGCGTTTGTAAGTGATCCAGCGTTACTTTCACATTTCGCTGGTTTTGCATATGATGGCCGTCACCGGTGAAAGACCCGGGGTTCGGATCAGGCCATGTTTGTAAGTCATGCTCAGGAGCGGGTAGCTGGTCCGCACCAGAGAAGGCAGCTTACCGGCTGCGCGGGTGATGTTCAGAGATGACTACTCATCCGGAACACGGGTTGATGTGCTCTTTCATCTGGAGCACGGGTTACAGAACTTCTGAAGGATGGTTTCCATCGTGGCCTTATCGTCATCCGCCAGCGTTGGAAGCAGCTTCTGCAGTAACTGCTCCTGAGCCGGGGAGAGATAAATCCGCTGGGCGGACCATCCGTCCATTACTGAGATCCCGCCATTATTGCCCTGATTTCTCAGCAGCGGGACATTCAGCTCTGTCTCCAGATAGTCGAGGTCGCGACGAACAGTTGACTTGCTGACATGGAATTCATCCATCAGCTCAGCTAACGTTGTATGGCGGACCTGCGAGAGATAATCTCTCATGGCCAGCTTTCGTTCTGCTTCTGCTGCCAACTGTTCATCACCCCCTCTCCCTATCTGATGTCTGAAGGATACCGGTCAAAGTGTTCAGCTCATGGACACTTTGGGAATCTTTCTGAAAAACTTTTCTGTATTATGTCAGCGCGATCCAGCGCTATTTCTGAAAGCCCCTCAGTGCTAATATGCGAAGTTCATTTCCCGGAAACCTCTAACTTAAATATGTGAGAAAGACTCAAAAATAAGAAAAGCCGCTCTGACGTCCTGTAATCGAATATCTGAACCTATATAAAAGGTTGGTTCAGAGTTCTGATCCCAAGCGCGACAGAGCGGCTTCTCATCGAGTAACTCAGCAGTATTCAGTTGTCAATGGATCTCATGCAGTGCTCTCAGGCGGCCTTGTTCTCCGGCTGGATGATGAACAGGTGCTCCTCGTGTCTGGCAGGGCACTTGATGTACATCGGGAACGGCTGCGTGAGTGGGGCCGGAAGTATGAGAGCGGTGCAGTTCTTGTGGAATATGCAGTGGCTCTTATTCTCCGGACATTTGTAGGTTACTTTTTCATCCATAGGCTTTACTCCTTCCTCAGTGGATAAAATAAGGGCTGGGTAATCTGAGTCACGTTAATCGACTCATACATCCCAGCCCCAATCGGCTTCTACGACGCCCCAATCGGCGTCAGCAACATATATGTTAAACGGTAGCGGTAGTTCCGCAGTTCAGCTGAACGATTCTCAGCTCACCGTTCTTCGCTTTTCTGACCTTGACCTCTGCGTTGTCGGTATCCAGCATTGTCGTTACCTTTCTGTACAGGTCTACGGCTCGTCGTGTTTCATCTGCATCAGTTCTGCCCATCGGCACCCTCCTTACGTTTCTGTTCAATTATTGTCGTCCTCCCCGTTGTTGTAACCGTGCCATCTCATGACGTCCATGGGATCCTTGAAGTCATCCTCAGGCTTGCTCTCCGGTATATCAGAAAGCAGAACGTCGCGCCATTTCTTAGTGCCGATAACTGTTTCCTCTACGATCTGACCATTGTCAATCAACATCATCGTGAAGCAGTTGTTCGGTCTGGCGTTCAGAAGCTTCTCCTTGACTGCATTGTAGGTATCTTCATTCGTAAATACAAAGGTTGTCTTCGTGTCCTGAAAAACCTCAGGAGACCATGAATCTATGACGAAGTAGGACGCCAATCTTTCGAGCACACGTCTCTGGATAAAGCTCTTAGGCATTTGAGCACTGCTGGCCATGGGAAGAATATCAATATTCCATTCCTTGATGCCTTCAAAGATATCAACTCCAAATCGGAAATCCGGATAAACCCGATATCCATAGGGGGTTGTTATTTCGTCATCCAGCCCTCGAAGCTGTTGTACATAGACTTGAGCACCGCGTTTCAAAAGAGCTGAGGTGATAAGCTCACGAATACGATCCTCCTGCTGTCGTCTTTCGAGCATGCGCTTTCTGGCGAAATTCTGTTCTCGCTGAGGCGCTACGACAACAGCGTCAGATGTTTCAGCAACCGGCTTCAAGTCCTTGGTCTTTTCCTTGACCTCGTTGCACTGAGAAGCTGCTTCGGTACCTTCTTTTGGCCTCATGCCGTTGGCGTATAACAGGTTAGCGAGAGTGGCTTTGCTGCCCTTCGGAGCGTTGGCGGCGATTGCCTGCAGCAGTTCTACATCAAGCGGCTTCTTGAACTTGCCTGTCCGAATGCGGGAAAGCTTGGACGCATTGGTTCCGCAGAGGGCAGCGAACTCTTCAAGTGTTCTGCCCGCCATAGCCTCATCTATCAGTACCTTGAGTGCTTCGAAGTTCGGCAGAAGTTTCTGTTCCCAGTCAGACGGATCTGTAAGGAAGAAGAAAAAGAAGAACATCTTTATTACCTGCCTTTCATAATTTTGATATTTCTCAACTATCTGCAAGTATCATATCACAGCCATTTCAATTTTACAAGCAAAATGCGAAACTAATTTGCAAATAAATGAAAATATCATAAATATGAAAAAGAGCCAGCACAGCCATTCGCCATGCCAGCTCTTGAAGTTAGTCTTTCTTGTATTATCGTGAACAAAAAATTATCATCAACATTTTGATGTTTGTTCGCAATTCCAATATACTTCCAACACAAAACCTGACGATAATAATTATGAGACGGTTGTCTTCTCAGGTTTGAAAAGGAGGTATATATGAAAACTGAAATAGCAGATGCCCTTAAGAAAATCAAAGTTTGCTGGCAGAATAATGGCCTTTCCATTAATCCAGGTAAAACAGTTGCCATTAATGCTATGGTTCGATTTCTTGATGAAAACCATCTCGATTATTCTCACGAGCGGGCACTTGAATGGCTCGAGACAAGTAAATATCGCTTACCAAACAAGCAATATTACAAAGCAAGGCGTGCTCTGTATGAGTTCAATGATGTCATAACTACCGGTAGTATATCAGGAAACTATATATACGAATTGACCCCGTATGATTCTCTTTCTGAAAGTTGGCAGAAATGCGTTGACGCATATCAGCAGGCACGCCTTGCTGTCAGCACACCAAGATGTGCTTCATACCAGGCAAAACAAGTAGTCAGTTTCGCCGTATTTCTGGAAAGTTCCGGAATCCATGACGAGAGAGGGATCACCGGAAAGCTCGTTTCTGAATATCTAAGACGGGAACGAGCATCCAATGGTATATATAGCGGCATCGTGGCAATTCGATATTTTCTTCAATATCTGTCTGATGCCGATATTATTCCCTCGCACCTTCCACTTGCAGCAACATCTCCGGTTCAAGCCAGCGGATTGGGGTATGCGTTAGCAAATGTCGATGTTTGCGAAATGGAAGGGCTATCACAAAGTGAATCCCAAGAGCAGCTCTCACCTGCGGAATACTGGGAAAAATCACTCAAAATGATCAAAAATCTTACCGGAAAGCTGAAGCATTCCGAAAAAAATGTGCGGGATGCGTATACAGTACATTTACAAATGCTATACGTGCTGCTCTCTGAGCTGAAGGTTGATTACTCGCCGTCTGTCTCTGCATACTGGGTCAGTCTGATGGACGGCTTCCCGTCATTTAAAGGTTTTTCCGAAGCCAGAAAACACTGTATGGATGCGTTCACCGTATACTGCAAGCACGGAAATGTATTTCAGACACGAAAGATACCGCACATATATAAACCGGATGTAAAAATGGCAAAGCTCAGTGACTGGTCAAGGAAAATAGTACTGGAATATTCAGAGGAGGATGCCAAAGATAACCTGTCCCAGTCAACTGTGGAAACCCATCGATCTGGAGCTGTATCATTCATGCTTTTTATGGAACAGAGCGGTATCGGTTCTCCGGAAATGATTACGCCGACGCTTGTCAAAGAATACAACAATGCGGCTGCCGCCGTGTCATGTAACGGAACAAACAGTTATCTTTATGGTGTGAAGGGCTTTCTCCGCTTCATGTTCTCTTCCGGCTATACTAATAAAGACCTCTCAAGGTGCATGCCATCTCACAACGCGGCTTCACGACGAATCGTCGAGATTCTGCCTGCCTCTTATGTCGAAATGATTGAGAAATACTGCGAGAACGCCAAAACGCCTATGGAGTTACGTGATGCAGCAATTCTGTCACTCGCACTCTACATGGGACTTAGAGGGATAGATATCATCAATCTCAAATACAGTGATATAGACTGGAAAAACATGACGATATCTATTTCACAGCAGAAAACGTATCGCCCCGTTGTTCTGCCGGTATCACTCCTTACCGGAAACCGTATCAGGAATTATATTCTGCACGGCCGCCCCAAAATACCAAACGGATATGTATTCTTGTCACACACAAGTCCGTTCTCCAATTCGAGCGGAACACATATCTGCGCCGATGCCTTGAAGAGAGCAACGGAGTGTAAATACGGAAGTTTCCATATCCTGCGAAGGACATTTGCTTCCAGCCTCCTTGCAACAGGCAGTGATACGAGCACTATAAAGGACTCGCTTGGTCATTCGGATTACAGCAGTGTGAACAGGTATCTTTCTACGGATCAGGCCAACGAGAGGCTTTGCTGTCTTCCCATAGAAAGGACGGTGATAAGTAATGAAACCTCAACGTGATTATTCTTATTCAAGCAGTCTGGCTCCACACATACAGGGGTTGATTGCAGAAAAACGCGCTTCCGGATTCGCATATAGTTCAAACTCAGATGTTCTTAAGGAAATCGATACATTCTGCATAGTCAACCGGTTTTATGATACAACCGTAACAAAAGAGTTTTCGGATGCCTGGTCGATCCAGCGGGAAACAGAAGGGCTGAATGCAAGGTATGTCAGAGTAAGCGTATTGAGACAGTTGTCAAAATATATTCTTTCCCTTGGTGAGGAAGCATACCTGCCTCAATTGACCCAAGCTACATCCTCAAAAAATCCTCATATATTTACGAGGGATGAACGGATTGAATTCTTTAACAAACTTGACACCATGCCCCCGCCTGGCGGAAAGACCGGCATGCGCTTCAAAGAGGAAAGCAAGGTTTTATTTAGGTTATACTATTGCTGCGGTATGAGACTTTCTGAACCCCTCGCACTGAAATGGGAATATATTGATTTCGATGAAGGTTCAATCCATATATTTCATTCTAAGGGCGATAAAGACCGTAAGCTTTGGGTCACAGATGACATCATGTCACTGCTCAAGGAGTATCGAAGATATATTGTGACTGAATGTTCGTCCGAATCACTTTTGTTCCCCGGCAGCAAACCTGGCAAATCTATGGACCCGGTAACAGTCAGGGATTATTTTTTGAGGGCATGGAATGCCACGCGTTTTTCGGATCTAAGCAACCCACCCACAATAAAATCATTCCGGCACACTTTCGTTGTTGACAGAATCAACGGCTGGATTGCAGAGGGAATTGATCCCGAAAAAATGCTCCCGTATCTCAGCAAGTTTCTGGGGCATGCATCGATCCATGAATCGTTGTATTATTACCACCAGGCACAGGAAGCTCTTGATACCATACATAGCAAAGACACTATTTCAAATCGTATTATCCCGGAGGTGCAGTATGAAAACTAAAGCATTAGGAAACAAATGCTTCTTTTCGAGAACACTCTCATTTTTTTCAACATACCTTGACAAGCAGCTCGGAAAGAGCCCTGAAACAATACGTTCATACACCGACTCCCTGTCAGCGTTCCGTAGATACGTAGTGAATGTACGTAAGATTTCAATTATGAAATTCGAATTTAAGGACTGTACCAAAGAGTTCCTGCTTGACTTCATGGCATATCTGAAAGAAAACGGTAATGAGATTTCAACCTGTAATGTCAGATTGTCCGCAATTAAAACATATGTGCAGTATTGCGCAGATAATGATGTTTCGCTGGAATCCGTTGCTCTTAATGTATCTAAAGCGAGATCACAGAAAGTTCCTAAGCGTGAAAAGGATCTCCTTGTTGAGGAAGACTTGGAAGCTCTTCTCGCCCAACCCCCTGAAACCCGGTTTGGAATACGCGACCGCACCATAATGATTTTGCTTTATGATGCGGCTGTAAGAGTGCAGGAGCTCACCAGTCTTCACTTAAACGATATTAATTTCGATACTCTCTGCATTCATATATATGGTAAGGGACGCAAGGAACGGGATGTTGCGATAAGTAAAAACACGGCAACACATCTTCGTAAATACATAAATTTGTATCATCCTTCTACAGTTGAGAATCCGGAAGGCTGGCTTTTCTACACTGTAATCAAAGGGAAACTTGATCGTATAAGTACAGCCACGGTTCGGCGAATTGTAAGAAAGTATGCGGATGAATTGAGAACTCAGGGGAAGACTCTTCCCGAGAGGGTATATCCGCATCTTCTTAGAGCAGAACGTGCCACCAATCTCTATCAGGAAGGCGTAGATCCGTTAATGATAGCGACATTTCTCGGCCATGAGCAGATAGAGACAACGAGAATATATGCTCTTCCCTCTATTGACAAAATGCGTGAAGCGATGGAGAAAGTACAGCCTGCACCACCGGCAGACACGGATGATATCGCTCCTATTGCAAACGACGAGGAAGCAATGGCCAGACTTTGCGGTCTAAAATAGGCCAGCAAACAACACCGTCGAATAAATTATCCTCAACTTTATTTTGAAACTTGATGTATTTACTCATGTTCAGAAAAAGCTGAGGATAATTTTTTGTTCACGATAATACCAGAAGGATTAAGTCTATGACCGATCAGAACATAATTCACATCACCTACCCGAGCGGGCATATGGTGCTTGTGATCGATAAGTTCTTCCCGTGCAACAGGAAGGCGGAGCGGATCGTGATGCCTCTCATCGCAAAGGGAAGTGACAGGGAATCTATTGATAACCTCATACAGAAGCTGGAATGCATGAGCCGCAGGTTTCATGAGGACGCGATCGTGTATGAGGAAGCACTGCAGCAGCCGGATCTTCGGAAGACCCAGGTCAGGCGGCTTAAGGAACACATGCATGCCAGCCGGAATCAGGCAAAGCGTGCGGAACGGAATTTATCCAGATTGGAGGGCCTTTTATGAATACAGCAATCGAAGTTTTCAAGAATGACGAGTTCGGCAGCATCCGCACCATGACGGTAGACGGTGAGCCGTGGTTTGTAGGAAAGGACATCACCGATGTGCTCGGGTATCAGAATGCCAGCAAGGCACTCGCAGACCATGTTGATGATGACGACAAACTCAATAACGAATCGTTATCGAGTCTGGGGCAGAGAGGAGGCTGGCTTGTGAATGAGTCCGGTCTCTACTCCCTGATCCTTGGAAGTAAGCTGCCGACCGCGAAGAAGTTCAAGCACTGGGTGACAGCCGAGGTTCTTCCGGCGATCAGGAAGCATGGCGTGTATGCCATGGACGATCTCCTGAATGATCCTGATGCGCTCATCACGGCTCTTACCGCCTACAAGGAAGAGAAGGAGAAGGTGGCCCAGCTTCAGGAGGAGAACCTGCAGAAGACGCAGATGATATCGGAGCTGAGTCCGAAAGCTACCTATTATGATCTGATCCTGCAGAGCGCCTCCCTTGTGCCGATCACCAGCATTGCCAAGGACTATGGCATGTCAGCGAAACACCTGAATAGACTCCTTGCAGAGAACGGTATCCAGTTCAAGCAGGGAAAGACGTGGTTCCTCTATCAGAAGTATGCAGAGCAGGGATACACGTCCTCGAAGACGCACGCCATCGATGCAGAGCACTCCGTCATGCATACCTACTGGACCCAGAAGGGGAGACTCTTCCTCTACGACTTCCTGAAAGGACTCGGCATTCTGCCTCTCATCGAACAGGTAGCAGCCTGATGATGTTTGCCGGGAGGGGAGAAGTCTCCTTTCCCGGTAAGAAGAGTTTCCGAAAATCCTGAACACAAACACAAATGTGTTCTCTTGAACACAGGTAGGAGGTTTTAATGCAGATAGCGATTGGCAACTCCCGCATGGACAAGCATTGGAAGAACGTGGACATGTCATGGGAGGAGTTTAAGGAGAGATGCAGCCAGACCACACGGACGGCGGAGTCTCTCTCGGAATATAAGAAGATGACCAAAGCCCGTCAGGATGCCATCAAGGACGTCGGCGGGTTTGTGGCCGGAAACCTGAAAGAGGGGAGGAGGAAGAACGGGTATGTCAATTACCGGTCAGCCCTGACACTCGACCTGGATCATGCGGTGCCGGGTGTATGGGATACGGTCTCCATGCTCTTTGACTTCAAGTGCCTCATGTACTCGACTCATAAGTCTACAGCTGAGAATCCGAGAGTTCGTCTCGTGATCCCGCTCTCGAGAACGGTAACAGCGGATGAGTATCCTGCCATCAGCCGAATGGTGGCAAAGGATATCGGAATCGAGATGGTGGACGACACCTGCCATGAACCGGCGCGTCTTATGTACTGGCCGTCGACCTCAAGGGACGGGGAGTTCCTCTTCGAGGAGCAGGACGGAGATCTCCTGAACCCGGATGATATCCTCCATAGATACACGGACTGGCACGATGCCTCCCAGTGGCCGGTGAGCTCCCGGCAGTCTGAGGTGGTGAAGCGCACGATCGCAAAGCAGGCAGATCCTCTCGAGAAGACCGGTGTGGTCGGTGCTTTCTGCAGGACTTACAGCATCACTGCCGCACTGGATAAGTTCCTCCCTGATGTCTACAGGCCGTCCCAGATGGCTGGACGCTATGACTTCATAGAGGCAGACTCATCTGCCGGTGTGGTTCTCTACGACGACAAGTTCTGTTATTCCTTCCATGCGACAGATCCCTGCTGCGGGAAGCTCCTGAATGCCTTTGATGCTGTGCGGCTCCATAGGTTCGGCAGTCTTGACGAGGATGTGAAGGACGGGACCCTGCCGCAGAAGATGCCGTCTTTTAAAGCCATGACAGACTTTGCCCTGAAGGACGACGAGGTGAAGATGACCCTTGCCAAGGAGCGTGAGACGGCCATCCATGACGACTTCCTCTCTGACGCGGACGAGGATAACTGGCAGACGGCACTGGAGCTCGATAAGACCGGTGCGGTAAAGGATAGCCTCACGAACTACGTGATCATCCTCCGCCACGACAAGCACTTAAAGGAGATCTGCTATAACGAGCACCGCTGCGGCGTCGATATCAGAAACACCGATGACCTTCCATGGAAGCCCTTAAAGCCCGGATGGTCGGATGCGGATATGGCGTCCCTTGCAGCCTATATCGACAGGGCTTATGGGATTTTCTCTCAGAACAAACTGAAGCAGGCGTTTCTGACAGCAGCCTCCGAGCGGTCCTTCCATCCGATCAAGGAGTACTTTGACAGCCTCCCGGACTGGGACGGTGTGGAGCGGCTCGACCATCTGCTGCCGGACTACTTTGGTGCTGAGGATACGGATTATGTCCGCTCCGTGATGCGAAAGACCCTCGTCGCTGCGGTAGCCCGTATCTATGAGCCGGGACGGAAATTTGACTTCATCCTTGTTCTCTCCGGACCGCAGGGCATCGGCAAGAGCACGTTTTTCTCAAGGCTTGGCGGCAAGTATTTCTCTGACTCGCTTTCCATCAATGATATGCGGGATAAGACTGGCGCGGAGAAGCTGCAGGGGTATTGGATTCTGGAACTCTCGGAGCTGAACGGTATCAAGAAGATGGACGTGGAGACGGTGAAGTCCTTCATCAGCAGGACCGACGACAAGTACCGCGCATCCTACGGCACCGTCGTAGAATCCCATCCCCGCCAGTGTGTCATCGTCGGTACGTCCAACAATCAGGGCTTTCTTCGGGACATCACAGGAAACCGCAGGTTCTGGCCGGTCGAGGTTCCAGGTGGATCAGTAAAGAAGCCATGGGGGCTTGATCAGGATACCGTTGATCAGATCTGGGCGGAGGCTCTGGTGCGCTACAACGAAGGTGAAGACCTGCTCCTTACCGGTGATGCGGCAGATCAGGCCATGGAGCGTCAGCAGGACGCGATGGAAGCCGATGACAGGGAAGGCCTTGTCCGGGAGTATCTGGAGAAGAAGCTGCCGGAGAACTGGCGGGATATGGATCTTTCCGAGCGTCGCATCTTCCTCTCCGGTGATGAGTTCAACAAGCAGGAAGGTACCGTCGTGCGGGAGAGAGTCTGTACCTTGGAGCTCTGGGCAGAGTGCTTCTGCAAAGATCCCGGGTCCTTCCGAAAGTCCGACGCCTATGAACTGAATGCCATCATGAGCCGGATCGAGGGCTGGAAGAGGTACGACGGCAACAAGACCGGCAGGGTCAGATTTCCACTTTACGGCCCGCAGTACGCCTACCAGCGCTGTGTTTAACGAACACAAAAGCTGTGTCTATCCTCTGTGATCAGTCAGAAGCTAAACACCAGCTGGTCACAGGGATGCACACAGCCGGAAAGTGGCGTGGTTACGGTGTTTTTCAGTAATTTGTGTTTGTGTGTTCAGTGTTCTCTTATGAGAGATATCAAAATAATAATAAATAGATATAAATAGGGGTATATACACATAAATATATACTCTATAGGAAATTTTGGACTTGATCACACACGGAAAGAAGGCATGGATTGAGAGAGAACGTAATAGAGAGGGCCTTAGCCTTTGAGGTGAAGAAGCGCGGCGGTATGGCCTTCAAGTTTAATTCGATGGGATGCAATGGCGTGCCTGACCGGCTGGTCCTGCTGCCGGGATCAAGGATCGCATTCGTCGAGGTCAAGGCACCCGGCGAGGTGATGAGGCCATTGCAGAAGAGGCGTAAGAGGCAGATTGAGGTGCTGGGCTTCCCAGTCTACTGCCTCGACAGCAAGGAAGGGATACGGGTGATTCTCGATGAAGTACAAGCCTCATGACTACCAGACCTACGCGACCGAGTACATCATCAGCCATCCGGTCGCAGCCCTGTTCCTCGACTGTGGACTTGGCAAGACCGTCTGCACCCTGACAGCCCTTTGGTCCTTGGCCCTTGATTCCTTCGAGGTAGGAAGAATCCTCGTTATCGCACCGCTTCGTGTGGCACGGGATACCTGGCCTGCCGAGATTGAGAAATGGGATCATCTGCAGGGACTTACCTACTCGGTGGTCGTGGGATCAGAGAAGGAGAGACGGGCAGCCCTCATGAAAAGAGCGAATGTCTACATCGTGAATCGCGAGAATGTCTCGTGGCTGATCCACTCCGGATACTTCCGGTTTGATATGGTGGTAATCGATGAGCTGTCTTCCTTCAAGGACTGGCAGACGAAGAGGTACAAGGACCTGCGGAAGGTGCGAAGTAGTGTGAAGCGGATCGTCGGCCTCACCGGTACGCCAGCACCGAACGGACTCATGGATCTTTTTGCAGAGATCGGCATCCTCGATATGGGCCAGAGGCTTGGAAGGTATATCACTCATTACCGGAACACCTACTTCGTGCCGGACAAGAGGAATCAGCAGATCGTTTTCTCCTACAAGCCAAAGCCAGGTGCCGAGGAGGCGATCTACCAGAAGATCTCCGATATCTGCGTATCCATGAAGGCAGAGGATCACCTGAAGATGCCGGATCTGATTTCGACGGAAGTGCCGGTCCAAATGAGTGCGGAAGAGAGGAAGCTCTACGATCAGCTGAAGAAGGACATGTTCCTGTCCCTGAAGGATGGAGAGATTGATCCTGCATCAGCGGTCGGCCTTTCCAACAAGCTGCATCAGATGGCAGACGGATCAGTCTATGGTGATGATGGGAAAGTGCTTCATATCCATGACAGGAAGTACGAGGCACTGGAGGATCTCATCGAAGCGGCGAACGGGAAGCCGGTCCTCATTGCTTACTGGTTCAAGTTTGAGAGAGATGAGCTGGTGCGGCGGTTTCACGCAGAACCGATTGATACCTCCGAGGATATCCGGAGATGGAATGCGGGAGAGATCCCGGTAGCCCTGATTCACCCGGCCAGTGCCGGACATGGACTCAATCTCCAGTCCGGTGGCAGCCATCTCATCTGGTATTCCACGATCTGGTCCTTGGAGCTCTACCAGCAGTGTAACCGGCGCCTTTACCGGCAGGGACAGAAGAGTACGGTTGTGATCCAGCACATCATCACGAAGGGCACAATCGACAAGGACGTGATGAAGGCGCTGGAAAAGAAGGACGTGACGCAGGAAGCCCTGATGGCCTCGGTCCGGAGAAGAATCGGAACCTATGACAATTACAGCATGGGAGATGCCCATGAACCGATACAAGTTTGAGATTAGAGAAGGAGGAAGTGCGATGGATGCAAAGACATACCTGATGCAGATCATGAATATCGACCAGCAGATCAACGCGAAGCTGGAGCAGCTGACAAGGCTGAAGGCTCTCGCAACACATACGACATCAACGATTTCTGACATGCCGAAGAGCCACAATAGTAACTCAAGGCTGGAGGATACGGTGCTGAAGATCATCGAGATGGAGCATTCCATTGATGATGAGATCGACAGGCTGGTGGATCTGAAAGCGGAGGCGAGTATGCAGATTTTCCTTATGGAGGACCCGAGGTGCCGCCTCATTCTGGAGTCCAGATATTTGAACGGTGAGGCGTGGGAGACGATTGCAGCGAAGATGGGATATACGGTCCGCAACGTGCAGAATCTTCATGGCAAAGCCCTGCAGGAGTTCCAGGTGCCGGAGAGATGCCGCGAATCAGCTTGAAACAAGCAAAGTTAGTTCACACTAATTTCATGTTTTTTCACTAGGTCTTCCTATTTTTTCACTATGATTTCACCTTTTTTCACTTTTTTTCACCCCACCCTGTGTGATAGTATAGAATCGCAAAGAGAAGATAAAGAAGCTCGATGGCTCTGGTGAGGCTATCGGGCTTTTCTCTTTGTATGGACCTCCATTGGCTTGGGCGGCATGGTCTTTGACTCCTTTCAACTGTGCCGTCCATATAAATTTTGACCCAGCAAAGACACTGGCTGCGACTTTGTACAACGACGCGCAGCACACAAACTTACTGGCAGCCCTGTGGGACACGACGTTCTGCAGGGCTTTTTTATTTCAACGAAACCGAGGTGATCACGATTGCCTTACAAACCAAAGCACCCATGCGCACATCCCGGCTGTCCGGAGCTGGTGCCGTACGGGGAGAAATATTGTGAAAAGCATAAAGGCATGCATCCGGAGGAAGCACGGTCGGCAGCGTCCAGAGGCTACGGTTCCAGGTGGAATAAAGCCCGGAAGATGTACCTGGCTGCGCACCCGCTTTGTGAGCAGTGCCTGAAGGAAGGCAGGTACACCAAGGCGACAGTGGTCGATCACATACGGCCTCATCGAGGCAACCCGGAGCTCTTCTGGAATCCAGACAACTGGCAGGCACTCTGCAAGAAATGCCACGACAAGAAGACAGGAGAGTTCGACAGCAGACCGGAATACAAGTATTGAAAGCGATATCAAAAAGTGCTATCATTATCTCATGAGTAGCAAGAATAAGAAAACCTGGGACGCGATCTTCACTGATCCTGTAAAGTCTGACATTGAGTGGCATGACATCGAAGCTCTCTTCGCGGCAGCTGGTGCAGAGATCACGGAAGGGAACGGATCGCGAGTCAGGGTGAAGCTAAATGGTATACGAGCCGTTTTCCATCGGCCGCACCCAGAGAAGGTCACAGACAAAGGAGCTGTGAAATCGGTGCGCAGGTTATTGCAGGAAGCGGAGGTGACGCGAGATGATGTATAAAGGATATGAAGGAATAGCAGAGTTCGATGAGGACGCCCACATCTTCTCCGGTGAAGTGTTGGGTCTCAAGGACGTCATCACGTTTCAGGGTGAGTCTGTTTCTGAATTGGAGCAGGCCTTTCATGATTCTGTGGACGATTACCTTGAGTGGTGCAGTGAGGATGGTGTCGATCCTGAGAAACCATATTCAGGAAAGATGCTGCTGAGGTTTGATCCGAACCTTCACAGACGTGTGGCTGCTGCAGCAAAGAAGAAAAAGATGTCCGTGAATAAGTTCATGGAAAAGGCTGCAGAAGATGAGTTGATGCAGGGCTGAGCCTGTCGGGTGAGAAGCGCCCGGAAGAGTAACAACATAAGATTGATGACAGAGCATTCGAGAGAGAAATCTCCCGAGTGCTTTTTTTATTGGGATTTTGTGTTCAAACGCTGTGTTTGTGTTCATGGGGGAGGTAAAAATCTCTACGAGCTTGAGGCTCAGGGACCGGCGCCCCCTCTCGCGTGCAAAACCGCGAAATTCAAGGGAGGGGGTCTGATGGGCAGCCATACATAAGAAAAATGTGTTATTTATCGCAGAAATGCCGTGTTTTGGCACTTCCTGCGGTATTTTTATGCGCCGGTTGTGCTGCGGAATGATACCGGAAATGGCATGATTACGGCGGATAATCCGAATGCGGGACAGGACTTTTGAGGAATGAAAATGCAGGAAAACAGCGATTTTACAAGGAATGTCGCGAAACGGTTCTGCCTCTGGTGCGGCGT
>Ga0256404_1003728_pt1 | contig 30237 bp, 20 predicted proteins | sample RumenRJG_01DNA_FD_185990 | JGI IMG/M metagenome (GOLD analysis project Ga0256404, IMG submission 185990) | Bovine rumen microbial communities from Lethbridge, Alberta, Canada - RJG_01 | ecosystem: Host-associated > Mammals > Digestive system > Stomach > Rumen | place: Canada: Alberta | collected...
GCACAAACTTCCCACCGCGATTCGTACCGTTTGTGCGCGTTGGCTTCCTATTTAGGCGTGCAAGACAGTTATGGCTGGGAAGATATTCCCGAACGCTTTAACTATAACGAAAAGGCTCCTTTTGGATACGATTATGATACCATGCAGTTTGCGGCCGATCAAATTGCTAAGCATAAAGACCAACCTTTTATGGGGATGATATTTACCGGCATTACGCATGAGCCGTTTATCTCCACGCTTTCTCAATTTGATATTTATCCCAATGATACGTGGGAGCATGGTTTCTTAAACTCACTTGCCTATGCCGATTGGTCTATCGGCGAGTTATTGAAACGAGCCAAGCAAGAAGGTTGGTTTGACGATACTATTTTTGTATTTGTGGCAGACCATACTTCCGGCCCACGTGAAGAAGGAACGCTCAAACGTAATTTTCATATTCCGCTGGTTGTGTATGCGCCCAAACATTATGCCGCGCGCCAGATTGATTATGTGGTATCGCAATTAGATATTGCTCCTACGTTGTATAATATGGCGGGTTTAGCACCGGTATATACCGCTTTCGGGCGTGATATGTTTGATGCGGCGGCTCCGCACCTGGCTATGGTGGCAGAAGGGAGCAATATCGGCTTAATTACCGATAAGGGGGCCATCCGGCACACCGGCACCAAATTACTAACGGTAGAACCCTATACAGATGATTTTGATGTCCAACAAGCGCAAAGTGCTTTATTGGCCCTTAATAAAACCGCTTACACCTTACTCAAGGAAAATCGTTGGTATAATCCGCACTACGAGGTGTCTCATGGACGATAAGTGGATTATTGCCATTGACCAGGGAACATCCGGTTGCCGGGCATTTGCCATAGATAGTGACGGTAAAATCCGTGCTCAAAAAAGTAAAGTTTTTTCCCCCCATCGCCCTCAAAAAGGGTTGTCTTTCTATCAGGCCGAACAATTACTGACTAATCAAGTAGAAGTGCTCAATGCGTTACTAGATGAAGTGGGGCCGGAAAAAGCCGCCACATTAGCGGTTTGTTCGCAACGCTCTACCGTGGTACTATGGGATAAAAATACCGGGCGTTCGGTGGCACCGGTCCTCACGTGGGAAGACGGGCGCGCGCTCAAAGAGTCGCAAGCGGCCCCTATTACGCAGGAGGAAATTCATCAACAAACCGGATTATTTAATACTCCGTATTTTTCCGCCCCTAAAATTGCGTGGTGTTTAGCTAATCATCCGGAGGCTAAGCATGCTGCCGAGACCGGAGTGTTATTGGCGGCGCCTGTTGCTTCTTATTTGATTTGGCATTTAACAAAAGGGAGTGTTTTTGCTACCGATCCTACGCTGGCCCAACGGACCTTGCTATGGGATATTCAGACCCGAAATTGGAGTGCCTCCCTGTGTCAAGTTTTTGGTGTCCCCTTGAATTGCTTGCCAACTCTGCAACCTACGCAAGCCGATTATGGCACGTATGTATATAAGGGTGTATCCATCCCTATTTGCGTATGTGTGGCTGACCAACAGGCGGCGGTGGCCTATCATGCCTTGCAAGCCGGGCAGACCACGGTTAACTATGGCACCGGCGCTTTTGTTTTGCATCATACAGGCACGCAACTAACCATACTGCCCGGGATGCTTTCCTCGGTAACGGCTACCCGAGATCTCACGAAACGAGCCTTCCTGTTAGAAGGACCTATTTTTACGGCAGGCAGTTTGCTGGAGTGGCTTAAGACGAAAAATATTGAAGTAAATTATAGTGATTTGGACCCAGTAGCTACTTCGGCGCAAAATCCTATTTTCCTTTTACCGGCCCTAGGAGGTTTAGGCGCGCCTTATTGGAATTACAAAGTAAGTGTGTCTATTGAAAATGTAACCCAAAACACGCAGTCCGCGGATTGGATAGCGGGCGCGTTGCGGGCGATCGCTTGTCGTGTGACAGATATTATTTCGTATTTGCGTCTAAATCACTTGGCTGTAGAATCCTTGATAACTTCCGGCGGATTAAGTAAAAGCGACTATTTATTGCAATCTCAAGCGAATGTGGCCGGGGTCCCGGTTTGGCAATTACCCGAAGTGGAAAGTACCGTTTTGGGCAGTGCCTATTTAGCCGCATACTACTTACAGGGAAATCTTCCCCCCTGGACGGTTCTCCCCCGACGTAAAATCTTGCCTACCGTTTCGGCATCTGCTTCACAAACACAATACCAACTCTGGCAGCAATTTGTGCGACGCCATCTTGCTGTGTAGTCTCGTCTGTACATTTTATATTCTCTATACAGAAAAAGGGCCTATTTTTTTCCTAGGTCCAAAGACCCTTGTGGATTAGGCATTACTCCACTAAAATATGAGTAGGGAAGGTTATTATTTTTCGCCTTGTAGAGGAGAATATATGCAAAAAATCATTTCGTGTGTATTAAGTTTTACCCTAATTTTTATGAGCGTGGCCCCATCGTTAGCCGGCGTGACTATAAGAAGGCCGATTGCTAAGAAAGTGCGCTCTGCTATGCGCGAAACGCCTCGTGAACCTATTAAGCGGGAAACGGTAACTACTCCTCGGCACACAACCCCTGCTGTAAGACCTACTACTCCTCGTGCTGAAGGTAGAGTTTCGGCTACAACGCCCACGCAATCTCCTCGTACATCTTCCGTCGGTTCTGCCGCCTCTAAAGGACGCACTACCTTAAATGCCACCCAAACGCAAAGAGTTGTATTTAATAATGCAAGAACTTCGTTGCATACTACTTACGGAAGTTTGCTCCCGCAAGGCGGAACGATTTTAGATCACGCCAATCTAGCCGAACAACGTCTGATGATGTTGGCAGATTTTCCGATAAATGTATTAAATAAGACTGTTTCACCGGCTGATTTAACGAAAGGACTTGAATTTTATCGCAAAAACCTAGAATCTGTTAAATTTGATGCCCTACCGCAATCTTTGGCCTCCGCACCGCAAGCCGTGGAGGCTCTAGCGGAAACAGCCGTAAATATTTCTTCTTTAGGTTTAATTGGCGTAGCGGAACATGATGCGCCGATTCTTTTTGAATTGTATCAAAAATCGGTGGGTACCGCCGCGGAACCGCTTATTACTACGGTTACTTCCCACGCTTTGTTACGCTTAGAGGCCTATAAAGAATTAAGCAAAATGTCTGAAATTTCTTCCATCGCTCCTGAATTATGGGATGGAATTTCTTCGTATGCTAAGGCCAATAAGTTGACGCTGACGATTGCTAAAAAACAACGTACCGCAGTGGATATGGGGCCCTTCCAAGGTGCTTTGGAAAAATATGGTGATTTGCCCTCTTGTGCGGCGCGTTTAGATGAATTTTCTACTTTCCGTTATGCCAATGCAGGGAAAACCGTATCCGGCGATATGGAAGGCCGGTTGGCCCAAGGCGATATGGAAGGACAGTTTAGCATAGTAGATCCTGCTACGGAAAACGCTTCTCGTGAGTTATATGCCAGTGCTGGCGCGCCTGTAGCCCATACGGGTAAAGTGCAACCCGTGATGCAAGCACCTATTGAACACGCCGTAGCGGAAGAACCTGCTGTAGCCCAACAAACGGCAGTAAATCCCAATCCTAAATATATTCAAACTACGGTTACCAATAAACTGGGCCAAGAAGTACAAAGTTGGAAGGAAAACCCGGATTATGTAGGCCCTAAAACCACGCCTTCTACCGGCAAGAATTTTAGTATATGGGATCGCATCCGTGTAGATGCGGCGAGTACCTTAGTAGGTTTACGCATGTTTGTTACGTCGCGCTATGGGTGGATGGGGTTATTCCCCGGTGCGGCTCCGTTAACAGCGGAAGCGGCTGTACATGAAGCCCCGGCTATGGAAATGGTGGAACATGTACGTACGGCTCAAAACGATTTTATCAGTTTGGAAGAGTTTAATGCCGGCCCGGGGGCTAGCGCGCGTACCGGTACCCCCAATACGGGTGGTATGGTGGCACAACAAGCCGCCGAACGTACCGTGCGTGAAAACGCGAAAGTTAAAACGCAAACACCTGCTACTTCTTCTGTAAGTCCGTCTGTGACTAACGCAGCGAGCAAGGCGCGTGCGGTAACCATGGGTGGAAAATCTACCAGTGGTATTGCGGCAAGTAGTTTAATCCCGATGCCTCGCTCTTGGCTCTATAAATTGACAGGCGCAACGGGAGCATCTTCTAGTAGTTTAAGAAAACAAGCGGATAAACAAGCCTTGGAAATTTTAAATTTAGGTGCACCATTACCTACTAGATTAGTTGCTATTTTACAAAGTGAAGCCTCAGAAAATGTAAAAGGAGAGGCATTGGTGCGGTTGTATAAGATGGGCAAGTTAAATGATATTCTACAACAATCTTTGACACCGGCGGCCTTAAATGCTGTGATCGAATTAGGACGTCAAGAAAATACAATCAACTTGGGTAAGCGCTTATATTCTCTTTATACAGAACAACTGATTTCCGATGGCGTAAACGCTATTTCGGATGCTGTAGAGCAAGATATATGGAATTCTGAATTAATGGATGTGGTGGGTGCTCCGGGATTTAGTAGCCAGGCTAGAGCGTTGGCAGAAGCTACGGAACAAATGCCTATTATGAGTGCAGAGGATATTGGAACCAATACATATATTGCTCCAGATGCTGATTTAAAACGCATCTACTCCGCATTTCGTACCGATTCTAACTTTGTTCAAGAACATATGCAAGGTACAGAGCGTGGTGATGTAATACACTACGATAAACATATCCCATTTTATTATCGTGATTCTAACGGTAACCTGAGTGAATCTCCGGTAGGTGTCTTGACGCAAATCCAGGCCAGTAAATATGGTAAATTATTATCGCGTATTCCATACTGGCTTAAATTCCCAAATTGGAAAAAACCTCGTTCCTGGTTCAAGAGATCCTCTTGGGGGGTAAAGTATATGGCAGATGATTCCGGGTTTGATATTCCTAAAGGATTTGTATTAGCCCTGGATGAAAATGGTCAATGGAAATTTGTAAAACAAAACAGAGAATTAGCTGAAAGCAACCCACTATCCGCTGCTCTACTTGCTAAAATAGAGACGGAAGGATCTGTGAAAGTAGGGTTGGCTACCCCCTACTCTACGACAGATATGTTGGCTATTGCCAAAATGCTAGAGATTAAAACTCAAGCCCAAAAAGCAGGAAAGCTAACGACTCCACTAACCTTTGAATTAGAGCTCAATGCGGCCGATTCCCTTAAACAGATGCTTACCTTATGGGGGTTATACATTGGGTTGGACTCCGGTGCATCTGTAGCAGGACTTTACAAAGGTGCAATTAGTTCTGTGGAGGGAGCTCCTGTGAATGCTGTGGGTAACCTTGTTCCTGGACAAGGGTATGCATCTCCTGGGGTGGCAGCGGCAATGGCTGGGTATTTACGTGATTGGGGAGTTAAAGCCTCTATGTATGGACTGTTTGCGATTGCTGCATTGGGGTTGGGTATTTCATTAGGTGTTTTCCATATGACAGGTTTTGAAAATCCGGAAACGTTAGGATTATGGAAGCCGGCCCTTCCTTTAGCTACAGCCATTTTTACAGGTAGTTTATTTGGCTTATTGCAACCTGTTGTGTTAGCTACCATTTACAAGGATCCGCTCGCTCGTCATGAGGCTAACTTGGAATTTGCCAGCACCAAGCAACTGTCTCGCATGGTTTTAACAGGTCTTACTTTCCTTTTCGGGTTAAAAGCATTGGGAGGTTTGTCTTGGACGATAGCCATCCCGTTTGCTTTTACCCTGTTGGGTATGACATTTATGTTGTTCATGAATACGCCGCTGGTTCGCTCGTCATCGGGTATAGCAGTTACTGATAAGACAGCTCTAAATCTATTGGCTAAAGTGCCTGAAGAGAATAAAAAAGACGAAATTAGTGATGAGCAAAAAAAGGCTGAGAAAAAAGAATTTAAGAAAAATTATAAAGATTTAATTGTGAAATCAGCTGCGGTAAAAGGCATTAGAGATCGTGTAATTAACGTGTATGCTGGTTATGCCCCCTTGTTGGCCATTGTTTCCCAAGTTGTTAATGCTGAAGGAGTTTTGCCTCTCATCGGAGGGCAGAAAATTGGGCAATTGGTCATGGTGGGCTTTATGGCCTGTTCGTATGCCATGCGTGAATGGGCGAAAAAAGCAGTCAAAACCGGCAAATATACGGACGACCAATTAACAGGTCTCTCGTTGCCCCTTTTGGCAGCTGCTTCAACGGCAGTTATGCTGTTGCCCTATAGTTCTATTGGTGCTATAGTTACTGCGTTGGCTGTAGCCGCTCTGTACATTGGTACGGCTGTACCTGGGCAATTGGATAATACCCGTATGCAGAATATTGTGTCTGGGAAAATTGCTTCGCTTAAGAAAGAAGTGCAGGCTGACCAAGAACTGAGTGCTGAAGAACGTGAAGCCAAATTAGACAAGTTAAATCGCCAAGAAAAAGATTGGAGCTTTAGAGCTGCTCGTTCCTATTCTTTGTATAATACCGGCGGGTTAATTGGTGTGGGGTTTGCCACGGCCATTGCCTATTTGTTATCAGATTCTCATGTGGCCGATGGCCTGTTGAAGGCAATACAAATGTATGGAGAAAACCCTGTGTTTACAATGGATCGCTTGATTTTCTTAGTATCCTCTGTAATATTGGGTGGACTGGCCTGGAGACATCGTGATTTGACCAAGGATTTTATAAAGGCATTCAGTACAGTTGAAATTAGCGAATCGGAAATTCAAGCCGGAAATGTAAATGCCCAAGCATTTGGTATTTCCCAAACTAACGTGGACGCTAATTTAGGACAATTAAACAAATCTATTGCAGATTTGAAGAAAAACTCCATTGACGGATTGACTTCGGAAATGAAACTGACTAAAATGCTTGAAGATTTAGTGAAGGTTCATAACCGTTTGTTAGCTGTCAAAGAGATCAGCGGTATGAATACGAACTTACAAGGTAGCTTTAATGACTTGATGAGTATTGCAAGGAGTTATCGTGAAGCATTAAAGAAAAATAATCCTTCCATTATGCTAGTCAATGAATTTAACAAATTCTGCGTAGCCTTGAGCAAAGATGGACAATTGGAAGAATTAGCGGATCATATGACTTATCGTGCAGAAGGAACTTATAAATTAGCAGAAGAAAATGTTAATTTTGAAAAAGCCAAAGATTTAATTCGTCACGATTTAGTGCAATTAGGGAATCGTATTTTGAACGGGACGGAAGTAAAGGAGAATACGTACCAATTGTTTAGTGAATATGTATACCGTGCGATAGATAACTTGCAAACCTATATGAGAGCTCATGAGGAAGATAATGCACGGGCCGAGGAATTAATTCAGGAATTAAATGGCATCTGCACTAAATTGCAACAGGCAGATACTGAAAACCACATCTTTAGTGATCCTAAATACTTTGGGCCTACTTCTGCGAAAGATATAGAACACTTAAGAAAGACATTAGATAAAGTTCCGTATGCTCTTTCCGTATCTAAAAACTAGAGCTCTACGTAAAAAAGATGGTGTTTTCATCCCCCTGCTAGCAGTTTTTAGCAGGGGATTTTTTTGGCGTAAATACCAACTGAAAATTGTCCGTTTTTTTGTTATAATGGAATTGTAGCGGTAATTGATTTGCCGCCAAAGCGTTACAAGCAGGAATACTTTTCCTTTTTCTAACGAGCGCGTATGCGGAGGGAATCCCATACCGGAAAGATGAAAAGTGCATCTGCTTATTTTATTACAGGAGACAATATGTTCGCAAAAATTGCAGATTGGTTCAAACCACTTCCGGACGCACAACCGCTTACTGATGAACAGGAAATTAAACGGTTGTATCGTTCTTGGCGTATTAAAATGTTCTTTTCCATGTACTTCGGGTATGCGTTATTCTATTTTACCCGCAAAAACCTGGATATCATTAAGCCTGTGTTAATTAACAACGGTGTTTTTACCGTAGAACAGTTAGGGACGATCGGCTTTTTGATTTACTTGACATATGGTATTGGCAAATTTATTAGTGGTACCATTGCAGACCGTTGTAATATCAGCTCGGTTATGGCAACGGGGTTATTTGCTTCCTCAGTAATTAACATTCTCTTTGCTTTCTTACCTCAACTACAACATGTGCTGCCTTTCTCTATCACGTTTATGGCAGCCTTTTTGTGGGGCTTAAACGGGGCTGCCCAATCTATGGGGTTCCCGCCGGTAGCCAAAGGGCTTGTATACTGGTTCTCCCCCTCTGAACGTGCTACTAAATGGACGTTGTGGTCTTCTTCTCACACGTTTGGTGCTTTCTTTGTAGCGCAGTTAATCTCATTATTATTATGGCTCAAATGCGGATGGCAAATGGCCTTCTTGGTACCGGCCGCCATGGGTATTGCCTACAGTATTTTCATGGTATATTATATGGCTGATACGCCCAAATCCGTAGGATTACCCGCTATTGAAATCTATCGCAACGACGTTATGCCCGTGAAACAAGAAAAAGCGGACATGACACAATGGGAAATTATTAAGAAATACGTACTGACCAACCCCTTCCTGTGGGCGTTGGCTATTTCTTACGTATTTATTTATTACGTACGCTTTGCTACGTTGGACTGGGCAACCACCTTCCTTAACCAAGAACGTGGTTTTACGGAAGCGGCGGCCGCGTCTGCCGCGTCTGCCATGCCTTTCTTAGGAATGCCCGGTGGTATCGTAGCCGGATATTTGGCAGACCGTTGGTTTGGGGGTCGTTGTACGCAAATGAACTTGATTTATTTGGCCATTTTAGCGGCTAGCTGCTGGGGATTCTATAAAGTAGCTTCTCCGGATGCTTTTTGGATGACCGCCGTTTTTGCGGCCTTGATTGGTTTCTTTGTAGATGGCCCTCAAAACTTGGCCGGTGGTGTGCAAGCCTCCCGTGTAACCGTACAAAAAGCAGCCTCTGCGGCGTGCGGATTTACGGGGATGTTTGGATATTTCGGTGCCATGTTATCCAGTAAAGGTGCGGCTTATATTAGCCAGCAATACGATTGGAAAGGGGTATATGTATCCTGTATTATTGCGTGTATTTTAGCAGGTGCTTGTATCGCTACCACGTGGAAGAAGGAAGCCGCTACCAAAGAAAAATAATTACTCCAAATTGTTTCATGAAAAACCCCCGTATTGGCGGGGGTTTTTCTATAGATACTGGGAAGGGTTTACTTATACGCTAAGTACATAGAGCATATTGGTAGTGCCCGCTTTGCCAAAGGGAATCCCCGCGGTAACGACTACGTTATCCCCCTCTTTAGCAAGTTCTTGTGAAATAACCGCTTTGCGAGCCTCACGGACCATATCATCAAAATTGCGCAAAGTCTCCACCACAATGGGTTTTACCCCCCATACCAAGGACAATTGCCTGGCCGTAGTTACATTGGGCGTAAGGGCCAAAATAGGCACGCCGCCAGCCCGTTGCTTGGAAGCACGCAAGGTAGTGGAGCCGGAGTCGGTAAAAGTGACAATCACATTGGCGGTATCCATGTTCGTGGCCACGACGCTGGCCGCAGTAGTTACAGCACCCTCTTTAGTGGAGTCATTACGTCGTTCCAGCAAAACAAGTCCTTTCCGGTAGCGGTGATCGGCCTCTACCGTTTCAATAATGCGCCGCATGGTAGTTACTGCTTCAATGGGGTGTTCCCCTTGGGCGGTCTCTGCCGAAAGCATCACGGCATCTACCCCGTCATACACAGCGTTGGCTACGTCGGATGCTTCGGCACGGGTAGGCATGACGTTATGAATCATAGATTCTAGCATTTGGGTGGCCACAATAACGGGCTTGCCCGCTTTGCGGCAACCGGAAATAATTTTTTTCTGCAATACGGGAACCAGTTCCGGGCTTGTTTCCACGCCCAAATCTCCCCGGGCTACCATCACAACATCCGTTAAATCAATAATTTCGCGCAAATGATCTATGGCAGAGGGTTTTTCAATCTTGGCAATAATATGTGCCTGGGATTGCATAAGGCTACGTAATTCTGCAATATCTTTCGGATCTTGCACAAAAGAGAGACCGATAAAATCCGCTCCTAGTTGCTCGGCTATTTTCAAATCTTCCCGATCTTTTGGGGTAAGAGCCGAAATGGGGAGTTTGACTCCGGGAATATTGACCCCTTTTTTATTACTAAGGGGGCCCCCCGCCGTTACGGTACATTGGGCCGAGGTAGCGGTAAAAGAATTTACGCGCAAACGTACCACTCCGTCATTAAGTAGTAAGTCCATACCTTCATGCATGGCGGCAAAAATTTCAGGGTGCGGTAGACACACGCGGGTGGTATCGCCGGGTTGAGGATCCAAATCTACCTGAAAATTGGCCCCGGTATCAAGGGTAACCGCATAATCCTTAAACGTGCCAATGCGCAGTTTAGGCCCTTGTAAATCAAATAAAATGCCTAGGCTGCAATTATATTTTTGTTCCATTTTGCGGATGTTATTGACCCGTTCTTGATATTCCGGTAAAGACCCATGGCTGCAATTGCAGCGAAATACTGACACCCCCGCCAAAACCAGTTGTTCAATGGCTTTTTCGCTACTGGTATCGGGACCAATGGTGGCGACAATTTTGCAGAAATCACTATTTTTTAACATAAAATTTCCTTATCATAACAAAGTAATAGGCGCGTTGTTTCGCGCCATTTATATCTATTTTATTATTTTTTGAGACGGTTGTCATTATAAACTGCTACAATATAAATAAGAACGCTGGATGTTGGGCGTTTATTTTGAATATAGAGGAGAATTATGAAGAAAGTATTTTTTATCATGACGGCCCTACTGGTAGCAGGGGTTGCTTTTGCCCAAGATGGCAAACAAGGTTGGCAAGTTGAACTAAAAAAATTAGCACTTGATTTGACCAGCACGGAAGTAAAACATGCCCGTGAATATGACGGCTTTTCCAATGCGCGTTTAACTTCCGATTCGCAAACCTCCGTACGCGGAAGCTGGGATTCTATTGCCGATTATCATGCAGAACATTACGTATGGACCAATAAACTTTTAATGGATTATGGACGTACGAAAATTCGCCCGGTGGATGCAGAATCGTTAACTAACGAAAATGCAGACCGCATCCTTTTTGAAACGGGGTATACGCAACGCTTATGGCACGTGGAAGATTTTTTGGGCGGTTTTGACGCGGGTCCGTTTGCTACCGTAGGCTATGAAACCGAATTTACCAAACCGCATCACTCCCCGCGCAAACGTGTATTACGGGGTATGGCCGGTGCTAAATTGTTTGACGGAAAATACCTTAAAAAACTGTATGCCGCAGTTGTGGGCGAACGGGATTTTACCTATTCCCCCTATTCCAGCAAACTAGCCTGGGAAACCGGCATTGAATTGGAAGCCCCGGTACGCGAAGGGGTTACCTTCAAAACTGATGCCATGTTCCGCGACTATTTGGATGCTAGCGAAAGACATCCTACGGATTTGGATTGGGAATTTGAAGCCAATGCCCGTTTAGATGTACAACTTTACAAAAACTTGTTTGTGGCCCCGTTTATTAGTTATTATACGGCCCAAGGCAAGTATATTGGCCCGCGCGGCGAAAATGTGTATGTGGGCGTTTCTTTTAGTTTTAGCCATATTTTTAGCGAAGCAAAATAATAACTACTCTATAGAGCCCCGGTTCACTGGGGCTTTTTTACATCTAATTTCACTTGAAATTTTGGGTATTAGTCGTATACTTAGAGTAAGGAGTTTTATAGGAGGGTTTATGAATCAAAAAGCATTTACATTAATTGAATTATTGGTAGTGGTGCTTATTATCGGTATTTTAGCCGCTATTGCACTGCCACTATATAACCAAGCGGTGCTTAAGGCGCGGGTCATGTCGGGGTTGGCCATTGGTAGATCTATGATGGACTCGCTGGATATGCACTATTTGGAGCATGGGGATTGGAGTACCGTGTACGATTGGAATAAATTTACAATCGGCGCTCCTTCGGGGGCCACGGATATTAACGGCAACGTATTGGCTCAATTACCCACGACGCATAAAACGTCTAAAAAGCAAAATTATATCTATTATAATATGGGCAACGGTATTGGTATTCGCTATGGGTTACTAACCGGCGGTGTACTGCATATGCGGGTTTGTAAAACACGTGGCGGAAACAACGACCAATGCGGTAACGATACAGGGAGTAATGATATTAACATTTATTTTTGTTCTCGCTATGCGGAACAGAAAAATTCCGGAGACCAAAAGAAATGTTATCAAATGGCGGGAAAGATCACGTGTACGTATGGTTCCAGCAAAGGCAATAAACTGGAAAAACAATGTACTCGGTTAGGAGCCAAAGTAGTCAAACAGGGAACCGCCGTATTTTAATAGGTAAACTGATAAAAACCCCCGCTCTATTGAGCGGGGGTTTTAACATTTAACTTATAAAAGTTATTTGTTTACGCTGGCCATGTGGGCGATAAGATCGAGCACTTTGTTGGAGTAGCCGATTTCGTTATCGTACCAGGATACCACTTTTACAAAGGTATCTGTGAGGTACACGCCGGCATTGGCATCAAAGATAGAGGTGCGTTTGTCGCCCAAGAAGTCGGAGGATACAACGCTATCTTCGGTGTAGCCCAAAATGCCTTTGAGTTCGCCTTCAGCGGCTTTTTTCATAGCGGCGCAGATGGCTTCTTTGGTAGCCGGTTTGGCCAAGTTTACGGTCAAATCTACTACAGACACGTCCAAGGTAGGAACGCGCATAGAGATACCGGTGAGTTTACCGTTGAGTTCCGGGATTACCTTACCCACGGCTTTAGCAGCACCCGTGGAAGAAGGAATAATGTTGCCGGAAGCCGCACGGCCACCGCGCCAGTCTTTCATAGACGGGCCGTCTACCGTTTTTTGGGTAGCGGTGGTGGAGTGTACGGTGGTCATTAAACCGTTTACGATACCGAAGTTATCGTTGAGTACTTTGGCGATAGGGGCCAAGCAGTTGGTGGTGCAGGAAGCGTTGGATACAAATTGGGTTCCTTTTACATAGGTTTTTTCGTTTACACCGACTACGAACATCGGGGTAGCGTCTTTAGAAGGAGCAGACATTACTACATATTTGGCACCCGCTTTGATGTGGGCTTCTGCTTTTTCTTGCGTCAAGAATAAACCGGTAGATTCTACTACGTATTCAGCGCCTACTTTGTCCCAAGCCAAGTTGGCCGGATCTTTTTCAGCGGTTACGCGGATTTTTTTGCCGTTTACAATGAGTTGGCTGTTGGCTACGTCGGCTTCTACGGTGCCTTCAAATTGGCCGTGCATGGTGTCATATTTAAGCATATAAGCCAAATAGTCAACCGGGCACAAGTCGTTAATACCGACGATTTCAATGTCTTTGCGTTCTTGAGCCGCGCGGAATACAAAACGACCAATGCGGCCAAAACCGTTAATACCTACTTTAATCATATTGGTACTTCCTCCATGGATTTTAATAACTTACATATATATTTTACAAATTTTTAGGGGATGAAAAAAGTCCCCTTTGTTTAGGGGACTTTGAAAAGTGCTATTTGGTGCGGCGCGGATTCTTTTGTAATGCCTCCGGACTAAACGGATAGGGATAGTAATCTTTTAATTTCTTTTGTACAATCCGCTCCGGTTTGCCGGAAGATACATCCGCCGTGTAAATCGGCATAGCAGGAGGGCAAAATTCAGCCATTACTTGGCGACAGGCCCCACAGGGGGTGCTTAAGTCTCCCAACCCCTTTTGGCTAAATACAATGGCCAAGGCCTTAAATTCCCGTTCTCCGGCCGCTATGGCACTAAAAAGGGCCGTACGTTCGGCGCAGTTAGTAAGCCCAAAAGAAGCATTTTCAATATTAGTACCTCCGTAGATTTTGCCGCTGCCGGTAAGCACAGCGGCCCCTACCTTAAATTTAGAATAGGGTGAGTAGGAGTTTTTAAGGGTGCGTGCAGCCACTGCAAATAATTCGTTAAGAACAGCGGGTTTTTTTGTAGGCATAGAATCCTCCTAGGCTTTTTGGGTATCCTTAAACTGCATGGAGTAGAGCGCGGAATAGGCCCCATTTAACTTAATAAGTTCTTCGTGGGTGCCCGATTCGGCAATACAACCATCGTTAATTACTACTATTTTATCTGCATTTTGCACGGTCGTCAAGCGGTGCGCAATTACAATGACAGTGCGGTTTTTCATCAAGTTATCTAACGCTTCCTGTACCACGCGTTCCGATTTGTTGTCCAAAGCGCTGGTGGCTTCGTCCAAAATAACAATCGGGGCATTTTTTACAAAGGCGCGAGCGATTGCTAAACGTTGTTTTTGTCCGCCGGAAAGCAATATGCCGCGTTCGCCGATTTCGGTTTCCAACTGGGCCGGCAGGCCTTTCACAAATTCATCTAAACAGGCATTTTTGAGGGCATCCCAAATAGTTTTTTCATCCGCATTTTCATTACCCAAGAGGATGTTTTCCCGAATAGTACCCGAGAAAAGGAAATTGTCCTGAAATACCATGGCAATTTGCTTACGAAGGCTTTTTTGGGAAATATTTTTAATGTCACTCCCATCAATTTTGATCGCGCCTTTAGATACATCATACAGCCGCGGAATCAGCGTGGAAATGGTCGTTTTCCCCCCGCCGGAATTACCCACTAAAGCCACTGTACTACCTACCGGGATAGTCAGGTTAATATCATGCAACACTTCGCGGCCAGGCACATATTCAAAGTGCACATGGTCAAATTCAATATTCTTTTGAATTTTTTGGAGTTCCTTGGGCGTGGCACAATCTTTAATTTTAGGTTCCCACTCAAAAATCTCAAAAATACGTTCAATGGCTAAGAAGGAATTTTGAATTTCAATATAGTTATTTCCTACAGATTTAAGCGGGGTGTAGAGCATCATTAACGCGGCAATAAACGCCACAAAGTTACCGCTGGTGATTTTCCCGCTGACAATAAAATAACTGCCAATGCCCAACACTAGCGCAATTCCAATAGACATAATAATGTGCATAAGTGGGCTGAGCCAGTTGGTGTTTTTGACTTTTTTCATGGCAAGACCAAACGAAATATCTGTAATGTGGCGGAAGCGATGAATAAAAACGTCTTCCAACGTGAACGAACGAATCGTCTTATTACCGGCAAAAGTTTCGTTATAGGTGGTCATAACGTCGGAGGCGTTGGTGACAGAACGCTTTACGATTTCTTTGAGTTTGCGTCTTACTACGGTCATGGGGTAGACAAATCCCCCCAGCACGGCTACCGCAATTACCGAAAGTTGCCAGGAGTTATAAAACATGACGCCCACCAGCGCAATAGAAGAAAATAATTTGGATAAAAATTGTTTGGTATTATTAACCAATGCCGCCGAAGCGGTATCGGCATCCCCGGAGAAACGGAACAATACCGTACCGGAATTTGTGGTATCAAAGTAGGCGGTATCCATAGAGAGCAATTTGGCATAGAGTTTGCGTTTTACGCCCATGGTAATTTTTTGTGCTACCCACGTATTTAAGTAGTTGGATGTATAAATGAGAATCCCCTGGACTACCGTAAACCCCACAATCAAAAACGGAATCAAGTTAGAAAAATGCATTTGTTTTTCTACCATCACTTTATCCATAAACGGTTTAAGGAACATAGCCACTACGCCATCTAACGCGCCTACGGGGATGGTTAATAATACGCCAAGCAGTGCCCGGAACCAATACGGTTTTACAAACGGCCACATGCGGCGGAAATTGATTATTAAGATGTTGGAAGAGAATATTTTATTTGCTATTTTTTTCATGTGTTCTATCCTGAAAAAATTTCAAAACGGTTAATTTGTTCATCAATTCATTATATTTTTTTTGGTATTTCTTACGTGCTTTTCCACACGTAAACGTCTTGCCCAAGCGGTAACGCGTCAGTTTGTGATACTCCGCACAATCCGCGGGCATAAAAAATACACCGTTTAGTTCCGCAAAACGTACATCCGGGCGTGTGCGTTTTAGTTTCATAACAAATAATGAAAGCATAAACTCGCCTAAATAGCCTAAAAAGCGTTTTTTAGGGGCAGAAAATTGGGATGAATCAATTTGTTCATCTACCGCTTTTAATACGGTGAACGTAAAGTGGCAGTATTGTTCGTACAAATCTTTGCGCATGACGGACATACTGCACAAATGTTCTATATGTCCGTTAACAAAGGTATCTAGTTCTTCTGTATAATCCGGGAAGAGTTGTTTGACGGTTTTTACCCATACTTCAAAAATATCGGCCGACATGGCCTCTGAACGCAAAAATCGTTCCCGCATATTTCCTTTTTCACCAAGGCGATATTTTACATCATAAGGTTTCAAAATCATTATGTCGTACTTAGGAAAATAACTGCGGATTACATCATCTGTCAAATAGGTTAAATAGGCCGGGCAGACCGGCGGAAACATGTATACCGGTGAATGAGGCATCCAGGTTACTTGTTTATTCGGGATAGGCAAATTGGCATTAAAGAGGAAATGGCGCCTGTCATGCATGAGGCCTACATAATCCGGATTTCCTAATTTGTCCTGGTTTTTCCAGCCCCAGTAAACGGCAGAAAGTTCACAGTATTTGGGATTATGCGCCGAGATATTTTCTCCGTCATTATCGTGATACATATCATCATATAAGTCCTTTTTGAGGGCACATCCAACTTGTACAGGGCATAAAATATCACTGTGTAAGGGAGGACAGCGTCTGTCCAAATGGGAAATCAAAATCTTAATGTTGGGAGTTGGGTTATTTGTTGGCATAGGCGCTTTTCCACGGTTTTATATTCCAAAATCACTCACTATATTATAACAAAATTCAGTTTTTAACAAGAGGGACGTTTATTTATATTTTTTTTGACTCTTTCTTCATAATCAGCAATTTGTTGGATCGTAAATGCCAGCATGTCGGTTTGTTGCTGATAGAACCGTTTGTACCAAGCGGCTGTTTTAGTGAGGGCTTCTTGGGTAGTGTATATCGGGGCCCAGCCTAATTGACGCTTGGCTTTTTGAATATTTAACTGTAAGAGAGATTCTTCATGCAGGGGACTGCCTGTAGGGGTGAGTAATAATTCTTCTCCATAATAGTTTGCAAAAGTTTGTGCTATTTCCAGTACAGTAAAAGCAGCCTTTCCCCTCGGCCCAAAGTTAAAACTATGGGCGTATTGGGGGCCTTCTTCCAATAATTTTTCTCCTAAAAGCAAATAGCCGGACAAAGGTTCCAATACATATTGCCACGGGCGGATGGCCTGTGGGTTTCTAATAACAAGCGGTGTTTTGTTGACTAACGCGCGGACACAATCCGGTATTAAGCGATCTACAGCCCAATCCCCTCCCCCTATCACGTTTCCGGCCCGTGCCGTAGCCAGCGCCATTGCTTGGGGAGATTGCAAAAAAGAACGTCTAAAAGAAGAAGACATAATTTCTACGCAGGCTTTAGAAGAGGAATACATGTCATAGCCGCCCAGCGGGTCTGTTTCACGGTATTTGTGAGGGGTGGCTTTGTTTTCGTAACATTTGTCGGATGTTACGTTTACAAATGCTTTTACAGTGGAACACTGGCTGGCGTATGTTAGTACGTGTAGCGTACCTAGAACGTTCGTAGCGTAGGTGGAAATCGGGGCCGCGTAAGATAAACGCACTAAAGGTTGGGCCGCTAAGTGAAAAACAATATCCGGCTGGAAGGTATTTAGAGTTTCTCTGAGGAGGTGTTCATCTAAAATATCCCCTATTACAGACTGCGTAATTTGATTGGCAATACCTAATTGTTCAAACAGGGAAGGCTGGGTATGGGGTGCCAAAGAATATCCGCACACTTGCGCCCCCAGTTTGGATAGCCAGAGCGCTAGCCAACTGCCCTTAAAGCCGGTATGCCCGGTAATAAATACTTTTTTACCCTGATATATATTGTGAAACATACTTAATATTAAGCCAGGTGCTTTTTAACCGCCTCAAAAACCTGTTGTGGCGTAATGGAGGCTAAACACTGTTTTTCAGGTGGGAACCCAAGTACACATTGGGTCATCCAGTGCTTATGAATATTCATACATCCGCCGCAAAAAGGGGCCTCAATATTCGTATTGCGGGCATAGCCTAAATATGCTGCTTTTGACGGACCAAAAAGCACCACGCACGGGGTTTGTGTAAGGTTGGCCAAGTGTACCATGCCGCTTTCTCCGTCCAAGTGAAGGCGGGCCCCTTTTAATACATAGGGCAAGTCGGCAATAGCAGTTTTCCCTACAAGAGAAAGATCTACAAAATCAAAAGGCTCGCTGGTATTCCCCCCCAGTTGCACTATTTTTATATGTGCAAATTGTTGCTTGAGTAGTTTGACCAGTTGCTCCCAATACGAGCGCGGCCAATTACGGGTACGGTCGCTATGGGTGGGATCCGTATGCGGGTTAATTCCATCGTGAATAGTAATATACGTACCCTTTGTTAATCCCAGCCGGTCTAGGGTGCGCTTGGTCATAGTCTCGTCTAATGCCAAAGGAGCCGGATCGTTTTGCTTTACTTCCAACCCCGTAAACCATCCTAAATTGGTAATACGGCTACCTCCATGCGCGATGGCAATTTCGGCTAATTGCCCATCCAAATAAGGCGTATAGGTGGCAAACGGTTTGAAACAGCGTTGTACATCCAAGCCTTTTTCAATGAAGGGCCACAAGTGCGGTGCTAATTTTTTAATGCGTCCTTCGTTGATGAAATCGTACATTAAGAGGTGACATCCGGAAATGACCAAATCAAAAGACTCAGGAATATATTTGTTGGAACAAAATTCGTCAATTAACCCGTCGGAAAACACCATATCTACAATGTTTTGGTGGTCATAGGCAAAATAAATACGTGCGTTAGGTACAACTTCACGCAATTTTTTAATTAGCACACGGGTCATGCATACATCTCCAATTCCCCCCTTAATGTGTACTAATATTTTTAAGTCTCCGGTAGGGGGAGTGGCTTTCTTAAAGAAACGTTTGAGACGAAGTTTTGTGCGTTTACGCCACAAATTAAATTTCATGGCACCGCGCACCAAAGAACTATCTTGTGCGGCGGCTTCTACCAAGGCACCGGCGCGTAAACCGGCTAATTTGAAAGAATCTAAATTTTGGTTCATACTGCTCCCCCGTATATGTTATAATTGTAACATATAAAAGGTCATAGCGGAGGAATTATGAAACCATACGCGTTATTTTTTGCCACGAACCGGCGTTTTCTATTTGCGTTAGCCGTGATGTTAATGAGTTTGCGGGATAAATCCCCCAAAGTGCTTGAAAAGGCCGATGTGCTGGTGTACCACCAAGGACTTACCGAGCAAGACCAGGCTTTCCTAAACCGCATTTTGCCTTGCCAATTTACTGAATACAAATTTGCGGTACAAACTGATTTTGAAAACATCAATTTTAAGCATTTTACACAACTAACATTTGCCCGGTATGAAATTTTTGACCTGCTGACCAAGTACGAACGCGTGCTTTATATGGATGTGGATATGATGATTGGTGGTGAATTGTTACCTATTTTTGAAAATTACGCCAAGCAAGGCGGGGTGGCCATGTGCAAAGACACCCAAAAGGGCCTTACGCTTATTACCAAAAACTTCAAAGAGCCTTTGCCTCAATATGATATGACCGTTCCTTGTTATAACGCCGGGATGACCCTGTTTGCTCGCCCGATGAATCAGCAAGACAAGTTACGGATGTGGTGCTATCACAAAACCGCTGAATGGCTAGAAAATTTAGTTTGTCCGGACCAAGGAGTCGTAAACGTGATGCTCCAAGAGTTTAACATCCCGATAGACGTCTTGCCGGATACGTGCAACTGCCTTCCTTCCAATCCCAAATATTTAGATAAAAACCGCCAGGATGTGCTGGTGTATCACTGTGCCGGCGGCGGGGTGCGGTTTTGGACCTATACGTGGAACGGTCCCTGGCAAAAATATTATCAGGAATACTTAAAAATGGGCGGAGAGCCGCATACGGATAAAGAACATGCCTGGCTTAAATTTATTAAGAAATACAATTTGCAACGTTTTGCGTTTTTTGATCGTTCGCCCGATCCGCAAATGCATCCGCACCGCTTTTTAAAGTATGTGCTTACCTATCCGTTTAAGTATGGGTTCAAGAGGTAGATAGATCCTTTTGCCCAACTCCTTAAACCTGGTTGCCCTATTTAGTGTCTCCCTCCTATAGAGGGAGACTTTTTCTTACGGGCCTGCTATTTGATATAATATATATATCCTTATTTAACTTTCACAGGAGTTTTGAAAATGACCAGTAAAAATATTGTAGTCACGGGTGGAACCGGTTTTTTGGGTTCTCACTTATGCAAACGCCTCATTGAACAGGGCCATCGTGTGATTTGTGTGGACAACAATTATACGGGCAGTTTGGAAAACGTAAAAGAACTACAATCTAATCCTAATTTCTCATTTATTTTGCATGATGTCACCCAACCTCTGGAGATCCAAGAACGGGTTGACCAAATTTATAACTTAGCCTGCCCGGCTTCCCCGCGTCATTATCAAGGCAAGGCTTCTATTTTTACTACCAAAACCTGTGTGCTGGGCGTGCTGAATATGTGTGAGCTAGCCAAGAAACATAATGCCCGCATTTTTCACTCTTCCACGTCGGAGGTTTATGGAGAGCCGGCCGTCCATCCGCAGCCGGAAACATACCGCGGAAATGTAAACCCGATTGGGATCCGTGCTTGTTATGATGAAGGAAAACGTTGTGCGGAAAGTATCCTGTTTGATTATTACCGTCAGGAAGGAGTAGATATTAAAGTGGTTCGTATTTTTAATACATACGGGCCCAATATGAATCCGGAAGACGGCCGTGTAGTCAGCAACGTAATCTGTCAGGCTTTATCGGGCGAAGATATTACCTTATATGGCGACGGTACTCAAACACGATCCTTTTGTTATGTGGATGATTTGATTGAAGGATTTATCCGTATGATGAATACTCCGAAAGGATTTACGGGTCCGGTCAACTTAGGTAATCCCGGCGAATTTACGGTGAAAGAATTGGCAGAAATGGTAATTTCCAAAATCGGCGGGAAACACAAAATTGTATTCCAACCGTTGCCGAAGGATGACCCCACGCACCGTCAGCCGGACATTACGCTAGCGAAGGAAAAATTACAGTGGGAACCGAAGATTTCTTTATCGGAAGGGTTAGATAAAACAATTGCATACTTTAGAACCAAAGTGGAGGTAAAATAATGAAAGTTGCTATTATTGGGACAGGTTATGTGGGGTTGCCTACAGGGGTAGGACTGGCTGAACTGGGGAACCAAGTAACCTGTATTGACCGCGAACCCAGCAAAATAGAGGCTTTGAAGGCTGGAAAAATTACTTTATTTGAAGAAGGACTGGAAGATTTATTTCATAAAAATATAAAGGCTGGGCGCATTCATTTTACTACATCTATGAAGGAAGGTGTGGAAAGTGCGGATTTGGTCATTATTGCGGTAGGTACCCCCCCCCATCCTATTACCAAAGAAGCCGATATGAAACATATTCACGCGGCTGCCACGGAATTAGCCGATTACTTACAAGGCTATACGGTAGTTGCTACCAAGTCCACGGTGCCGGTAGGGACCGGGGATGATATTGAAACGCTCATTTCCAAGAAAAACCCAACCGCGGATTTTGATGTTGTGTCGTTACCGGAATTTTTACGTGAAGGCTTTGCAGTGTATGATTTCTTCCATCCGGACCGCATTATAGTTGGGGCAAATACCAAACGCGCCCGGGAAGTAATTTCGGAACTGTACAAACCGTTCAAAGGCAAGACCAATATGATGTTTGTAAAACGCCGCTCCAGCGAAACTATCAAATATGCCTCCAACTCGTTTTTGGCTATTAAAATTCACTACATCAATGAAATGGCCAACTTCTGCGAAAAATCCGGCGCGGATGTCTATGAAGTGGCCGCCGGTATGGGCGCAGATAGCCGCATTGGTCCCAAATTCTTAAATCCCGGTCCCGGGTATGGCGGTAGCTGTTTCCCGAAAGATACCAACGCGATGGCATATATGGGACGTATGAACGGGGTTAATTTGAGCCTGATTGAAGCTGCCATTAAAGGTAACGAGCAACGTAAAAAAGAAATGGCCAAGCGTATATTAGACGCTGTATCTAACCAAAAAACCCCTAAAATTGCGGTGCTTGGGTTGGCATTTAAGGGTGGAACGGATGATTGCCGCGAAAGCCCTGCTATGGAAATTCTAAATGAAATTTTAGCAGTCTCTGGTCCAAAAGTTACTGTGTTTGACCCTAAAGCCATGGAAAATGCCAAAAAATTATTGGGCAACAAAGTCCAATATGCTCCGGACGCTTATGAAGCGGCCAAAGGGGCGGATGTGCTTGCCATTTTAACGGAGTGGAATCAATTTAAGAAATTGGACTTGCAACGCTTAGCAGCAACCATGCGTCATAAACGCATCGTAGATTTGCGCAACACCTTCCGCGCCGAAGATTTAGCGCAAGCCGGTTTTGAATTTACGGGAGTGGGCAAATGAAAAAGAACATCCTTGTGATGGGTGGGGCTGGCTATATTGGCTCTCATACTGTGAAGCATTTGCTGGATAATGGTTATCAGGTGGTGGTGGCCGATAATTTAATTTACGGACATCGCGAAGCAATTGACCCTCGGGCCACATTTGTACATGCTGATTTGTTAAATATTTTTTCATTGGCTCAGTTATTCAAGAGTTACTCCATTGATGCGGTAATTCACTTTGCCGCGTTTGCGTATGTAGGGGAAAGCGTAACCGAACCGGAAAAATATTATTACAACAATGTAGCTGGTACGCTCAATTTATTAAAGGCTATGCGGGCGCATGGAGTCAAAAAAATTGTTTTTTCCAGCACGTGTGCCACGTATGGGGAACCGCTGTACACACCCATTGACGAAAAACATACGCAAAACCCCATTAACCCGTATGGTCGCACAAAACTGATGATTGAGCAAATCTTTGCCGATTACGAGCGTGCGTATGGGTTAGAGCATATTGCCTTGCGCTATTTTAATGCGGCGGGTGCTTCGGCTGACGGTACCATTGGGGAAAGCCACTCTCCGGAAACCCATTTAATTCCGCTTGTTTTGCAAGCCATCAAAGGCGAACGCAAAGATATTAAAGTATTTGGTACCGATTATGACACACCGGACGGTACGTGTATCCGCGATTATATCCACGTGGAAGACTTGGCATTAGCGCACCGTTTGGCGGTAGAAAAACTGGGTACGTATAACGGTTGTATTAACTTGGGGACGGGGATTGGCACTTCGGTCAAAGAGATTATTACCGCGGCCGAAGAAGTCAGCGGGAAAAAATGCCCCACGCAATATGCAGAGCGTCGGGCAGGGGATCCGGCCCGGCTATTTGCCAATAATACAAAAGCCAAGGAAATATTAGGTTGGCAGCCGAAATATACCCGTATTAAAGATATTATCCAAACCGCGTGGAATTGGGAACTAAATAGGAGATATTGATGCGTAAAGTAAAAAACTTAATTGTTGGGTGTGGGTTATCGGGCATTGTGTTGGCGGAACGATTAGCCTCTCAAAGAGGAGAAGAAGTATTGATTATTGACCGCCGCAACCATATTGGGGGCAATATCTTTGATTACAAAGATAAGCAAACCGGTATTACCGTGCATCAATATGGGCCCCACGTGTTTCACACCAACAGCAAGGAAGTTTGGGATTATTTAAGCCAATTTACGCAGTGGCACCGTTTTATGTATCGCGTCAAAGCGGTTATGGACGGTATAGAAGTAAATATCCCGTTTAATTTAGATAGTTTACGTAAAGTTTTTCCCCCCAGCTTGGCCGATACGTTGGAAACCAAATTATTAGAAAAATTCGGCTTTAATAAAAAAGTGCCGATTTTAGAGTTGCGTGAATCCAACGACAAAGATTTGGAGTTTTTAGCGCAATATGTATATCAAAAAGTTTTTTTGGGATACACGGTTAAACAGTGGGGCGTACGGCCGGAAGATTTAGATCCGTCTGTAAGCGGGCGTGTGCCGGTGTATATCAGCCGTGATGACCGTTACTTCCAGGATAAATACCAAGCCATCCCGCAGGAAGGGTACACAACGCTAGTTAAAAATATTCTCAACCATCCGCTTATTAAAGTGGAACTCAATACCGATTTTGCCTCCGTACGGAACCAAATTGAATACGACCGCCTGTTTTTTAGCGGTGCGATAGACGAGTATTTTAATTACGAGTTGGGCCGCCTGCCTTACCGCAGTTTGGATATTGTTTTTAAGACTCACAATTGTGAATATTTGCAATCGGGCCCGCAAATTAACTATCCGGAAAATTACGATTATACCCGTTCGGTAGAATATAAGTATTATTTGGACGAAAAGGCCGATAAAACGATTGTTTCTTACGAGTATTCCTGTCCGTTTGAAGAAGGTAAAAATGAACGTTATTACCCTATCCCGGACCCGGGAAATCAACGTCTCTACGACAAGTATGCTACCCGTGCCAAAACACTTAAAAATTGTTGGTTTGTAGGCCGCTTGGGCGATTATAAATATTACAATATGGACCAAACTGTATTGCGTGCCCTGGAACTATTTAAGGAAATTTCTCATGAACAATAATACGGATAAACAAGTTATTTTAATAGGGGGCGGTAGCTACTTTACCGACTCCTTTCTGTTTTTTAAGGAACAGGGCTTTCAATTAATTTGTATTGAGCTTGAGCAAACGGTTTCCTGGTTTAATAATTATAAGTTGTTGCGTTCCATAGGTTTTGAAATTATCCGCGACACTCCTTCCTCCCATTACCTTGATAAAATTAAACTAACTCCACATACACTCATTTTTCGGGGGTCTTACTCTGGGGATGGCCCGCAATTCCCTGACGAATTGAAATCAATGTGTAAGCGGGAAATGGAAATTTTTTATGAACTTTCCCGACGAAATACCCTGCAACATTGTGGGGCGAAAGCCATTTTATGTTTTTGTGGGGACAATATTTACGAAACTGCTCCATATATAGATTGGTTTAGTGAAAAGAGTCAATATGCCGATTTATTACTTTTTGATAATGATTTAATCAAAAAATATGTGTTAACCAATATTCCTATGTTACACAGCAAACCAAATTGGGTAGAATACTTTGAAACCCCATTACTTCGTTGGGTGCAACATAACACCGGTACGCCAATTGAAAAAAAGCGTTTAATGTCCTTAGGTCGCTGTATTTGTACATTTGATGTATCTAAAGAAGTGGAAGTCTTTGCTTTGCCATCCAAAACACCGATTGTTACCGGTATATTTCAAAATTTAGCCTATCAATGGAAATATAAGACGTTACATAATTTCCAAGGAAGAACGACGTTTAAGCTAGCCAGCGTAGCCACATACAAACATATGCAAAGAGATCGCAAAATGTTCTTTATGTTATACGGAAACTACGCATTTGGTTTATCCCATATTTATAATTTATTTGAGGTTAACCCCGGCGAACTGGTAGACCTTAATGGGGCATTTGATTATAAAAATGCTACTTATATTAAATCAACCGTAAAAAAAATATTTGTACCGCAAACGTATGCGTTGGCCAATAATGCTTCTAAAGATGTTACGTATTTAATGCTGGGTATTATCCCCATTATTCCACATATAGAGCACTCTTTCTATAAAATGTTATATGAAAAGAAAATGGCAATTTTGGTACGCAATGTGCAAGATTTGAAACATTTGTCTGCTTACAGTGATAAGGAAATTCAAGAATATCGTAATAATATATATGCGAACCGACATTTGTTTACGTTTGAGAAAGTTGGCAATCGGCTCATTGATTTAGTAGGCGGAAGATGAGAATTGTTTTATGAAATGTACTGCAAAAGTATCTGTAGTGGTGCCCATTTATAACGTAGAAAAATTTTTACGTCAAGCGGTTGATTCTATTCTCAATCAAACCTTAAAAGACATTGAAGTTATCTTAGTAGATGACGGAAGCCCGGATAATTGCGGTAAAATTTGCGACGAATATGCTCAAAAGGACCCACGCGTCAAAGTGATTCATCAACCTAATGGCGGTTTAGGAAGTGCATATAACCATGGAATTGAAGCCGCTAGCGGGGAATATATCGGCCTGGTGGAGCCGGATGATTGGATAGAACCCAATATGTATGAAGTAATGTATCAAAATGCTAAATTATACAATACGGATGCTACCAAATGCGGTTTTGCTAGATATAATTCTGTTGATCCTTCTAAAAATAAAAATTTATCAGGTGTAATCGGTCTGAAGTGTACGGAACCGCAAGGTTGTTTTACCATAGAAGAATATGAACTGCTTTGTGCCTATCATTCCAGTATTTGGTCGTATATTTATAAATCTGACTTTATTAAGAAAATAAAATTTATTGAAACAAAGGGTGGGGCTGCCTATGTAGATGCGCCTTTCGGGTTTGAGGTATTATGTACGGCAAAACGCTTGTCCATTGTTCCCTTTGTGTTTTATCATTGGCGTGTAGAAAACCATGGAAACTCGGTAAGTCTTACCGATAAACGTATTTTAGCCATGGCAGACCGCTTTTGCGAAGCCAAACAAATTCTTAAACGTACCGGTAAGTACGAAAAGTTAAAAGAAATTTTTTACCTGCACGCATATAATGCTAATTTCGGTCCATATAAACAAACCCAACAAGTATATAAGCGGGATTACTTTAATAAATTGCACGATTTATTTGCTGAACTCAAAGAGGACCCGTCATTTACATGGAAATATTTTAAGCCGTCTGCTAGGAAATGGATCCAAAATGTTTACAATAACCATTTTTGGGCTGCCACGCTATATAATCGCAAACACATCAGACGATTTATTTTGGATTGTAATATTAAGAAAAATGCGTTTTGTGTACAACTATTAGGTTGTCAAATTTCAAAGGGGGATTGGAGTGATCGCCCCGCTTTGGTACAGTGGAAAATAGGCTAAAATCCATATCATTAAAAACTCCCCGTTTTAGCGGGGAGTTTTATGTTATTTTATTCTAATCCAGTCAGGATCCTGCTCTACGGTTTGCCCGCGCTTTTTGGCTTTATAACGGGCGTAACGCTCTACCTGGCTTTGTACTAACATATAGAACAGCGGAATAAGCACTAAGCCGGCCAACGTACCGATTAGCATCCCGTAAAATACCGGTACCCCTAACGCGCGGCGGCTGGCAGCCCCAGCCCCTGTGGCCAGTACCATCGGCACCATTCCTAAAATGAAGGTAAAGGCGGTCATTAGTACGGGGCGGAAACGTTGAATCAGTCCGTCCATGGCGGCTTTGTACACACTGGCACCGCTTCTATGCTCGTCTTTGGCAAACTCTACAATCAAAATAGCGTTTTTGGCGGCCAGACCAACCAGTAATACAAGCCCTAACTGCGCGTAAATACTTAGTGATTGTCCGCTAATCCACAAACCAAACAACCCCCCGCCTACAGCCGCTACTACAGACATCAGCACCGGCACCGGGATCGTCCAACTTTCGTATTGGGCCACCAAGAACAGATAGGCAAAGATTACCGCCAAGGCAATTAGCATGTTAATTTGCCCTTTGTTTTGCTTTTCCTGATAGCTCATGCCGGTCCACTCATAGGCATAACCGGGCGGCAAGTTCTTAAGGATTTGCTCCGTCGCTTCCATGGCTTGACCGGAACTGGAGTTGGCATTGGGGGTCCCCATGACGGTGGCAGCCGGGTATTGGTTGTAGCGTGTAATTTGACGCGGAGACAAAATGTATTTTTGATCTACCAAGGCCATCAGCGGGACCAGTTCCCCCGTGGTGCTGGTTACATACATTTTGTTAATATTTTCCGGTGTCATGCGGAATTTGCTGTCCGATTGCATAATTACTTTGTTAATCTGCGTACCGAAGTTTACGTCACCCACGTACGAAGAACCCAAGTAGTTTTCCAAGATAGAAAATACGCTGGATACCGGCACTTTCATAGACTCGGCTTTTTGGCGGTTGACGTCCAAATAGATATTGGGCGTATCGGCCTTAAAGGTAGAGTAGGCAATTTGCATACTGGGGTCCATCATCATTTGATAACCCATGCCGGTAGCCACATTGGCTAGTTTTTGGTAGTCAAAATCGTTGAGCGATTGAATACGCAAATCTAACCCCCCGGAAGTACCTAACCCCGGGATAGAGGGCATTTCAATGGCGCGAATCGTAGCATCCGCAATGCCGGCAAACTGTTGGTTAAATCGTGTGGCAATGGCACTTTGGGCTTGTTGGGTAACCGGTTTCTTAATAATCTTATACCATAACTGTTTTAAGAAACTGGGGCTCTTACGGGTACCCCACGGGTTTAACCCTACGAACACAATCCCGGTGTTTTCCCCCGTACCGCCTAATAAACTAAATCCTTGTACAGAGGTCGCGTGTTTGACGCCGGGCGTTTGACGAATTTGCTCAATCACTTGGTCCAACACTCCCCGTGTACGCATGGCAGTGGCCCCTTCCGGCAGTTGTACGTCCACCAGCACAATCCCTTGGTCTTCCAACGGAATAAAGGAAGTAGGCATAACTTGCAAGAGAGCAAAATCTAACGCCACAAATCCCCCAAACAGTAGGGCAATAATGAATTTGCGGGCCAGTTTGCGTACTACCGAGCGATACCCGCGCGAGCCGCGCTGTACAGCCATATTAAACCAGCGTAGCACCCAAATGTTGGTTTCTTTAATGGGTTTTAACATGGTGGCACAAATAGCCGGGGATAACGACAATGCGTTTAAGGTAGAGAAACACACCGCTACAGAAATCGTAACGGCAAACTGGGTGTAAATTTTACCGGTAATCCCCCCCATAAAGGTAATCGGGATAAAGATAGCCAAGAGTACGAGCGTAGTGGCAATAAGCGCGCTGGAAAGTTCATCCATGGCTTGTTCGGCGGCGTGCTTGGCGGGTTGTTTTTCGCGGTTCATGAGCACAATTACACGCTCTACCACACAAATTGCGTCGTCTACTACCAGCCCGATAGCCAATACTAACGCAAACAACGTAAACATGTTAATAGAATATCCCAGTGCCATCATAACAGCAAACGTACCCAGTAAGGAGACGGGAATAGTAGCCGCCGGTACTAAGGTAGCGCGCCAGTCCTGCAAAAATACGTAACACACAATTACTACCAAAATAAACGTGAGGATTAACGTGAACACTACTTCTTCAATAGAGGCGTTAATAAAGTCCGTCGTGTCTACAGAAAATTCATATTGCAAACTGGGCGGAAAGAATTGCGACATACGTTTGAGTTCGGCACGCACGCCTTTGATGGTATCCAACGCGTTAGCCCCGGAAGAGAGGTTAATCATCATAGGAATTGACTTCTTCCCGTCAAACGTAGCGTCAAAACTATACGTTTCTTGCCCTTCTTCTACGCGGGCAATATCCGATAAACGCACCAACCCGCCCTGATTATCCGTACGAACAATAATGTTTTGGAAGTCGGCCGCGTTATTCAAGCGTCCGTCCGTTTGCAACGCATATACGGTGAGAACGGTTCCATCGTTAGGCATAGCCCCGATTTTACCTAAGGAAGGCTGGTAGTTTTGGGTGGCAATCGCGTTTTTAACGGTGGCGATGGAAATATCCAACGCAGCCATTTTATCAGCATCTAACCATACACGCATACTCTTGTTAGCACCGAATACGCGCGCTTCACCGACCCCGTTTACACGGCTGATATTTTTTTGAACGTTATTGTTTAAGTAATCACTGATGTCTAGAGAGGAAAGAGAACCGTCACTGGAGGTAAACGATACCAACCCTAAAATGTTAGAGGAGCGACGAAATACACTAAGCCCTTGGCGGGTTACCTCTGTGGGGAGTAACGGAGTGGCTTGAGATACCCGGTTCTGCACCTTTACTTGGGCGATATCCGGGTCCACCCCCGTTTTGAAAGTAACCGTAAGCATGTAGGAACCATCGGCCGAGTCCGAAGACATATAAAGCATGTCTTCCACCCCGTTTACAGCTGATTCCAACGGAATACCTACGGTTTTAGCAATTACTTCCGCACTGGCCCCCGGGTAGGTGGCACACACCACTACTTCGGGCGGGGTAATTTCGGGGTAGAGGGCGATCGGCAAGTTAAATAGTGCAATCCCCCCCGCTAAACACAAAATCAGTGAGACGACGACCGCAAAACGCGGACGGTTAATAAAAAACTTGGCAAACATTAGTTTTTAGCCTCCGTGGCGGACGCTGGGGCTGCTTTTTCTT